>Ga0114939_10000138_pt1 | contig 60325 bp, 62 predicted proteins | sample AshMeaCrysSpring_FD_87196 | JGI IMG/M metagenome (GOLD analysis project Ga0114939, IMG submission 87196) | Groundwater microbial communities from Big Spring, Nevada to study Microbial Dark Matter (Phase II) - Ash Meadows Crystal Spring | ecosystem: Environmental > Aquatic > Deep subsurface >...
CTTGTGCTATAGACTGTGTCTGTACAGATATAATAGTAGATGAAGCATAGAGAATACCAGATACAAGAAAGACTGATACAAGAATCGATAAGATTCCTTTATAAGAAAATGAGGACATAAAAAAGCGTATTTAACAAATAAAATACGCCAAAATAGTTTTGTGATGTGGTCTTAGCGGATAAATAAAAGAGGCAACTTGCGCTTAAAATATCCGCCAAGATAATTTTGTCCTAGAATCACACTACGCGCGTGAAAGAGGCAAGCAAACAAGTTACCTCTATATAATCGCGTAATCTATTCATGGACAAAAAAAGGAACAAAATAATCTTGGCAGAGTTATTCTACAAAATGTGCGATTTTTATCAACACTTTTATTTTCGAGAATTATATATTTCCCTCGACTTTTTCCCTCTTTTTTCTATACTCGTGCCATGCTCAATCCCCAACAACAACAAGCCGTAAATACTATAAATTGACCCCTCCTCATAAACGCAGGAGCTGGTTCTGGAAAGACTCATACCATCACCGAACGAGTCGTACACATGATACACGATTGTCATATAGACCCTAGAGCGATTTTTTGTGTAACTTTTACGAACAAAGCAAGCAAAGAAATGCGAGGAAGAATAGCAGTAAAACTCTGACTCTCACCTGACGGAATCAATCCTTTCAGAGAACATCGACTTCCGATGGTCGGAACATTTCACTCGACAGCAGCTTTTTTTCTGCGTATGTTTATCGAACATCTCGGATATGGAAAGGACTTTGTCATCTATGATAGTGATGACTGCCTCCGTCTCGTGAAGGAAATCATGAAACGACAAAATATCGACGAGAAGGAATTTAATCCTCGGGCTATTCATGGCATGATATCGAAGGCAAAAGGAGAGGGCCTCACGCCGAGTGACTACTCTGCAACTGTGGATTCATATGCAAAAAGTGTTGCACTCGAAGTGTACAAGGAATATGCAGGTCGAATGAAAGCAGGAAATGCTCTCGACTTTGATGACTTACTCCTCTTTTTCCGACAAGTTCTCGATATTCCAGAAGTAGTCGAGTATTTTCATGGGAGATTTCAGTACTTTATGGTGGATGAGTACCAAGACACAAACCTTCTCCAGTATGAAATCATAAAAATACTGGCAAGCGGAACGAGAAATCTCTGCGTGGTAGGTGATGACTGGCAAGGGATCTACTCATGGCGTGGAGCAGATATCCAAAATATTCTCTCCTTTAAAAAAGATTATCCTGAAGCAGTCGTCATAAATCTCGAAGAGAACTACCGCTCAACAAAGATGATTATCGATGCAGCAAATACTGTTATAAAAAACAATACCAATCAAATGAAGAAAACCCTTTTCACCTCAAATCCAGAAGGAGAAAAGATAATCCTCCTAGAATGAATCGACGATAAACACGAATGAGAACTCATATCAAATACTATCCGTGAAAGTAAAGAAGATACATATTCTCACTTTGCTGTTTTATATCGAACGAACGGTCAATCGAGAATCATAGAAGAATCTCTCATCAGAAAAAATATTCCCTACAAGGTTTTTGGGTGAATGAAGTTTTATGAACGCAAAGAGATAAAAGACATTCTTGCATATATTCGCATTATCTTTAATCCCCTTGATACTATCAGTCTCAAACGGATTATCAATGTTCCTGGAAGAAAAATAGGAGAAAAATCGCTTGAAAACTTTTTGAATATCCTAGAACGCGAACATCTCGATGTAGCGAGATTCTCAGAAAATGATTTTCTCATACAATCTCTCTCAGGAATAGGAGCAAAGGGAATAGAGAGTTTTTGTTCACTCTATAAGTTCCTGAGAGAAGAATCAAAAGTAAAAAGTGTTGCAGAACTCATGGAGTCAATTATACGAAGAACGAGCTATGAAGAGTATCTAAAAAGTGAATATAGCGAGGACGAATATGAGGGAAAACTCGAAAATCTCGACGAATTTCTCTCGATGGCAACTCGGTATGATGGCATGCTCTATCCTGAAAATATCGCTACTTTCCTCGAGGATATAGCACTCATAACAGACCAAGATAGAGAAAATGAAGAATGATCAGAATCAGATGCAGGATTTGTTTCACTCATGACGATACATCTTGCAAAATGACTCGAATTTCCGACGGTATTTATTGCAGGAGCAGAAGAAGGGATATTTCCACACTCTCGCTCACTCGTAGACGCAGGGGCACTCGAAGAAGAACGACGACTCATGTATGTAGCAATCACTCGTGCAAAAGAAAAACTCTACATCAGCCGAGCTCATGAACGATATACATTTGGAAACTATAGCACCAATCCAAAAAGTCGATTCCTCAAAGAGATTCCAGAAGAATATCTCCATACAGAGTCAAACAGAGGCTCTGCACGAAGTATTTTTGGAAATGGTGGAGATGGATTTTCGAGTTTTGGAAACATGTTTTCTGGAACATCAAATGAAATAAAACCTCAAATAAAGTCCTCTCCTGCATCTGGAAAGAAACACTCTGCATCTGATTTTTCTGTATGAGATCGTATCCGACATCCTCAGTATGGTATCGGAACAATCGTTATGAAGAATGAAGCTATTGCAGATATAGCGTTTTCTGGAATGGGCGTGAAAAAAATGAATATAGAAATAGCACCTATAGAAAAAATATTATAAACTATACAAGTACTTCTCATATTTTTTAGGATAAAATTTGACTTATTATTGTATCATTATAAAATACAAAAAGTATAATTCAAGCTATGTCAATGGACTGAAAGGTTGGAATAACCATAATAGGCTTTCCTGGATCAGGAAAAAGCGCTCTCGCAAAGAGAGTTTCTCTCGATGGGTGGACTCATCATGATCATGATGACTACGGATTAGAACACCCTGAGTTATGACTCGGAAAATGATGAGTTGCAAAACTTCTAGAAGAAACTTGAGATACGGCATTTTTGAACTTTGAATGAAACTTTACGATACAAAACTATGGGAGAAGCAATGAATGAAAACCATTCATTTTAGATAAGATGATATTTGCATCTTCTGGAAGTCTCCCTCGATCGAAAAAAGCAATGGATTATATACGAGAAAGAACATTTGTTATATGCCTCGATATGCCGATAGAAATAGCCATAGAGAATATAAAAAGGCGTGCTGATGGTTCTGGAAGAATCGTTTGAATGAATGGATGACCAAATGGTGAAAAACCCATGCATATGACACTTGAAGAAGAGCTAAAATATAGGAAAGAACTCTATCAGAAAAATTCTGATGCAATATTTCTCTATACATGAAAGCAGGAAATAGATGAAAGGGCACGGGAATTTCAAGAATTTATCGAGAAAATTATAGGGAACTCCATCTTACGCTCCGCATAGAGAGGCTTCCCATAACAATATCTGGAGTGAGAAAATCCACACTATCAGTTTCATCAACCATACCGAGTAATGGAAACAATGGAAGAAGATGGTCATAACTCGGATGTGCCAACTGGGATATATCTCACCAATTTTTAAAGTCTAATAATTGATTATAGTCGCGATTCTCGATTGAGTTTGCGACTTTTTGGTCAAATTCTTTTGCCCAATCGTATATATGAGTTCATGACCAATCTATTGCTCGAAGATTATGAACGATATTTCCACTGGCAATAAAGAGTACTCCTTCATCACGGAGATATGAGAGAGCTTTCCCGAGACTAAAAAGATAGTCTGAGGAAGCCTGATAATCGAGACTCACGGAAATAACAGGAACATGTCCTTCTGGAAATATATGTGCAAGAGTAGACCATATACCATGATCGATTCATCGAGACCCGTCGAGAGAAATATATTTTTCAGGAAAGGCACGAATGAGTGAAGTGTATATATTTTCTGCAATTTCCGGACTTCCAGAAATTTTATACTGAAATCTATAGAGTTCTAGAGGAAAACCATACATATCGTATATCATCTCAGGAGATTTTGCACTCGATATACGGGTTTCTCATTCTGTAATCCAATGTGCAGAAAATATCACGATAGCACGAGGTTCTGAGAGAGATAATCAAAGATTCTTCCAGCTCTCCGTATAGATGTTTGATTGTATCGCATTCATGGGAGAACCATGTCCGATAAAAAGAAGTGGTTGTTTGTTCATATACTTTATTTTTAAAATTTAAGGTTCTTCAAAAAACGAAAAATTCGAGAAAGAAAAATTTTTTCGAAAGGAGTTTACTATACTTGTAAATGACTGAGAAATAAATTTTTCTGACGATGAAGTTTGATGTTTTTCAAGAACCTATCACATCTTTCCAGAGTTCACATCTTTGAATGCCTGCATCAGTTCCCCATGCGTATTCATGACAAATGGACCATAAGACGCAATTGGCTCATCGATAGGCTTTCATGACATAATAAGAACTTTTGCATTTGCTCATGAAACGAGATTGAGTTCATCTCATTCACGAGAAAAGTGAAGCATATCACCATTTTCGATATGTTTCCCATTTGCTGTGATCTCACCCTCAGTAACGAGTATCATGAGGGTATTTCCGTCAGGAAAATACAGAGAAATATCGCTCTCAGAATCAAATCGTACATCATAGAGTTCTACAGGAGAGTATGTCTCTGCGATTCATTTTTGCAAAAAGACTTCTCCTTTTTTGTTTTTCATATGCAGATTTCCTGCTATCACTCGAGCTTTCCCTCCATCAAAGTACACTTCTCTTATATTTTCTCTCGTAAGTGCCTGATATCTCGGAGTAGTCATCTTGTACTCTCGAGGAAGATTAACCCAGAGTTGTACTGCATGCTGGATCCCACCCATACGAGAAAATTCTGCGGTCATCTTTTCTTCATGGAGAAGTCCGCTTCCTGCTGTCATCCACTGCACTTCATCTGGCCCAATGATGCCACCATGTCAGGCAGTATCTCTATGTTCCACTTCACCACTATAGACGATGGTTACTGTTTCAAAGCCTCTATGTGGATGAAAACCAACTCATGGTCTATGCCCTCATGTTTGAGGAGAGATTTCCCATGGAGCATTGTAGTCGAGCATGAGAAATGGACTCGTTTCATTGTTCATCTCATGAGCATATCCTGGGATATACTGAGAAACGCGAAATCCATCTCCTACCATATGTGATTGTCTCGGATGTTCAAAACGAGTGATTTTTTTATTCATGAAATAACTCTATAGAATTTTCATAATAAATCAACTTTATTTTTTAAAGTAAATAAAAGATTTGACAGGAAAATAGAATTCTATACTATCAAAACATGTTCAAAATAACTCAGTCATTCGTAAGTTCGATGATGATGCTTTCCCTCACGGAAAGCTAGTTATTATAAAATTCACAAACTATCTATCCGCGAGATGTAACTACAGATGTAGAGAACTCGCGGATTTTTTTATACCTTTAAAATACCACAACCTATGAATCACCATAATGAATCGGATAGACTCCGTACGCCTAGTGACGAATCAGCTCCGTATACACCTCAAATATCAGCAGAAACGAGAGAATGGCTACTTCGACGATTTCCATGAGGACTAAAAATATCCGAAAAGGTAGCAAATCTCGTAGACAATCCTGAAAATAGTATTGTGAGAGATGAAAAGAGATATCCCCGTTGGTTTGAGGATAAATAATTACCAATTTTTATATGAATAAAATACAGCCACTAAATTATCTCACCTCAAGGGTCACGAAAAATACTACAATAGAACCAACATATATAAGTCACTTCTCCTATCCTCAATGGGTTGAATGTTTCTGAATATACAAAACTTCAGAAAGTGGAATGAGGGATATTGAGTTGGATTGAAAAAAGAGTGTTGAGAAAATCTGAGATGCCTATGTGAGTCACATAATTCTCATGAAATGAATTCAAGAAAGAATATACTCATTATTGAGTGAGGAAATCATGGTACCACGAGGAGATATTACTCTTCATGATGAAAAATTCTGATATTTATGAGATTATCGTTTTATATGAGAACAGTGATGGGTAACATCAGCAACAGAACAGTACAAGGAAGAAAAGCATCAATCATGATTTTATAGAGAAAATTGAGGTCCATTATCTTATCATATCGGACTAAATGGAAAAGCAATCTACCATCACCGCTTTAAGCATGTTTGGGATTATATATGAGTATGACCTGTTGAACAGATTCCGTACAGAGAAATACATTGATGAAATTACAATTACTTTGAATGAGCATTTCCAATTGGCATACAGTGAACTGGATCTCCATTGAGTATACATCCACTTTTATATATGATTCAGAAACATGCTTCATACCGAGCTCGAGCTATTACTCTAGATAATGAAAATGTATGGATTAATGAATATGGTGAAATCTTATCTTACAAAACCCACTAAAAACCCTTATGAATACCCTAACTCTTCCAGTAAAAACTCTATCTTTTTTTGAAAATATTCATGATTCTGAAATAGCAGATATCAGCCATAAAATACTCCAATTTTCAAAAGGTACATGGGAACTCTCTCTTTCTCCAGAACAAGTCATAACATCCATAAAAATACTCAATATACAAAACTCGACAGGAGCACGTGTGAGTCAGATACAATCAAATTGTATACATTTGTACAGCGTAATTCATCATGCCACACCCGAAGATATCCCTCAGGACATCTGGAAAACACTCAGGAAAAAACAAACACTTGTCACTCTCATCATCGATGATATCTATAAAACATTACGAGAAAAAAATATCTATATCCCTACAGGAATTCCTTGATATTTTTTCATTGAAGCTGTACAAAAAACAGCCCATAAAGATAGAGATGCCCTCGCATTCGGAACATTGTGTCATTATCTATCTACAGACTTTACAGATGGATGGAAGCATTTTGAATACCAATTTCCACATATATCCAGAATATGAGCCATACCACAGCAATAATCGGTATCCATATTCGAAATATTTTTTTCCCAGCTTTGTGATACAGTGGTGCCTGCATACCGAGCCATATACCGAAAACCCCTCAGAGAAGCGAAAGTAACCAGAGGGTTTTTTCAGATATTCTCCACCATTTATAAATCGACTTGAGCTTGTCAATCCACATGACAGAATAGGAAATGATATTGATAACGATGAGATAATAAAGCATATTATATATTTTTTCGGAGGATACTACTTTTCCACTTATCTGTCTCAAATCCTCAGATACGCACTATCTCTATATGTGGGAATAGGTCTCTGATTTTTTCCTCTGGAACTCGTTGATCATACCCGAAAACGAGGATATCTGGATGAAGGGTACGAACAGGAACAAAGATATCAGAGGCATCTCCGAGGATAACTGTTACATCTGGAAAAGCTTTTTGAACATTTGATGCCCGAAGAACTTCACTATCTTGAGGGAGGCGTCATTTTATTTTTAGAACTCGTGCATCCCGAGCAATCACGACGGTCATTTTCCTCGCGAATTTTTGCGCTTCAGAAAGGTAAAAACGATGCCCTGGATGAAAAATATCAAATGTACCAAAAGTCATCACATGGTCAAATTCCTTTTCTGTATGAGCATATTTGCTCATTTTTTTATGAGAGTTGTTTACTCCATCAGGAGAACTGGCAAATGACATAAGCCGAGAAGAAGTCAAATAGACAAAGAAAGCAGATTATGAATACAAAAGGTGAACAATTTACAAAAATCTTTTGACAACAGATAGTGGAAAGAGTACATTCTAAGACACAATATCTTGTATATCTATGTGATACTCTGTTTCGTTTTCATCCCTTGTTTTCGACCAATAGTATAGAGAAAGACTCTGTGATTTCCAAAAGGAAATTTGGTCGATTTTTTATTTATTATCTTTTTTAGCTTTAACGATATATGTCCCTCTCTCAAATCAAAAAGCGCAACGGTGACCTCGCTCCATTCGATAAAACTCGTATCGAACAGGCTATCGAAGCTGCTTGTATTGCCGCAAACGAACCAGATAGATCGTTTATTCCTGTTGTTACAGAATTTATCGTAAAGGATATCGAGCATATCTATGGTGAGATTTTTATTAATCGCATCCCATCAGTTGAGGATATTCAGGATATCGTCGAACGAAACCTCATGAAGTTTCAGAAGTTTGAAGTGGCAAAGCAATATATCATTTATCGTGCAGAGAGAAAAGAAGAACGCGAAGAGGAACATGAAAAACTCGTAAAAAAGTTTGAAAAAAATAACCTCAAAGTAACAAAATCTGACGGAAGAAAAGAAGATTTTGATATCGCCAAAATCGAAAAGATGTTTAAGCATGCAGCAAAAGGATATGAAAAAGAATGTACTTTCGATGCACTCGTAGAAGCATTTAAGAAAAATATCGTCGAAGATATCAAGACTGCCGATATCGCAAAGCTTCTCGTAAAAACATGTATCGACCTCGTATCTGTAGAAAATATCAACTGGGAACATATCGCTGGTCGCCTTGCACTCTTTGATCTCTATAAAAAAGCAGGGAAGAATCGTGGAATATCACAAAAAGAAATCTATACTCCAGACTCATATCTCTCATTTTTTAAAAAGTACATCGAAGAAGGACTCTACTACAAGGACTTTATGAAGTACTATAGTGAGGATGATATCCGAAAAGCAGGAGAACTCCTCGCAAAAAAAGGGAAAGATACAGACATGAGCTATGGTTACACAACTGTTCTCTCTCTCGGAAAGCGTTACCTCCTCAATCCAAACAAGTTTATCCGTGAGCTTCCACAGGAACTCTATATGTCTGTTGCTCTCTTTTATGCGATTCCTGAGAAGGCAGAAAATCGTCTCGCATTCGCATTTCAGGTCTATGAATACTGTAGTGAACAAAAAATATCACTTGCAACTCCAGCCCTTATAAACCCTCGTACAAACTGGCACCAGCTCACGAGTTGTTTTAAACTCAATATCGGTGATGACCTCCGATGTATCTATCATGGTATCGAGGACATCGCTCAAATATCAAAATATGGTGGAGGAGTAGGAGTATACCTCGGACACATCCGTGCACAGGGAGCAGAAATCCGCGGAATCAAAGGTGCTGCTGGCGGTGTAAATCCATGGGTAAAGGTTATCAACGACACAGCAGTTGCTGTAAATCAACTCGGAGCTCGTCTCGGTGCTGTCTCTGTAACACTCGATATCTGGCATCGTGATATCTATGACTTTCTCGAACTCCAGACAGAGTCTGGTGATATCCGAGCAAAGGCATTCGATATATTCCCAGCAGTTTCCATTCCAGATCTTTTTATGAAACGAGTGGAAGAAGACGGAGACTGGACACTCTTTGATCCGTATGAAATCGGAAAGAAATATGGAAAATCTCTCGAGGACCACTTTGAGTCTGAATTCGAAGACTTCTACCATACACTCGAAAAAGACGAGACCCTCTCGATGAAAAAAGTCGTCAAGGCAAAAGACCTCTTCAAACAGTTTTTGAAAACGACAGTCGAAACAGGTATGCCATATGTGTTCTACCGAGATACCGTCAATCGTCTGAATCCAAACAAGCACGCAGGAAAAATCTACTCGACACAACTCTGTACAGAAATCTGTCAGAACTCATCAACAGCGAAATTCATCGAAGAAACTATCGAAGATGGCAAGATCGTTATCCGCTACGAAGCAGGAGAGGTCGTTACATGTAACATCTCATCGATCAATGTCGCAAAAGTAAACGAAGAGAAAGATATCGAAGTGGCTCTCGCCGTCCTCTCTCGTATTCTCGATAATATCATCACACTTTCAAAATTTCCGATTAAAGCAGCAGAGATGACAGCACAAAAATATCGTGCTATCGGTATCGGTTATCTCGGACTCGCTGAGTACCTCGCAACTCGTTCTCTCGCATACGACTCACCAGAAGCTCGCGAAATCGTCGACAAGCTCTTTGAACAATATACATACTACACATACAAGGCTTCTGTCGATATTGCTCGTGAACGCGGTGCGTATCCGCTCTTTCCTGGAAGTGAACACTCAAAGGGTATCATCCTCGGGAAAGATGGAAAACAGCTCACAACAGAAACAAAAAATCCTCATCTCGACTGGGTATCACTCCTCGAAGATATGAAGACGACTGGTTGCCGATTTGGTTACCACTCAGCTCCAGCACCGAACACCTCTACTGCAGGTATCGTCGGCACCACTGCAGCACTCCTCCCTATCTACAAAAAGTACTTCGTCGAGACAAACCTCGCCTCTCCGACTATCCGTATCGCTCCAAAGCTCAATAGTGAAAACTTCTGGTTCTACAAAGAATATGTAAATATGGATATGAATGATGTCATCGATATGATATCTGTCGTCTACAAGTGGATAGATCAGTCTATCTCGTTTGAGTGGATGGTGGACCCAGCAAAAGTCTCTCCTCGTGAACTCTATGGTTACTATATCAAGTCATGGAAACAGGGAATCAAGACCGTCTACTATGTCCGCTCACTCTCGAGCGAAGTGAGCAAAGAAAATTGTGTAAGTTGTTCAGGATAGAAAAAGAAAAAATTGTGAAAATTCAGAAGATATTAATCGTATAAAATACCCAAAATAAAACCCTTAATTCTTCTGAAAGAGTTAGGGGTTTTTGTCATTGCGAGGTACGAAGCAATCCAGTTTATAAAACTAATTCCGTAAATATGCACACCACACTTGTATAAAAAAATCCAACCTACTTGCGATAGACTGGAAGTCGAAGTTTTCCCTAAAGTTATTTAAAGAAAAACGCTGAAGAATAATAAGGTTTAATAGACAAAAAGCAATATAAAAATAAAAACAAATGGAACCATACTTTCTAAAAAAATTCAACATGGCTAAAAAAACATCAACATCTCTGGCATCACTTGCATGAAAAATTATGCAAGATAAAAACTCCAGTAAGATTCAAAGGGAACTTGCTGGTTCAGCACTTTCTCAATTTTGATCAAAAAAAGTAAGTTCTGAAGAAATGGAAGCAAAGGCTCAAAAAGTCCTATTGAGTGATAAGTACTCTGATGAAACTAAGTCTCTAGCAGGTTCCGTATTTTCTCAATCTAACTAACTATTTTACTTATGCAAAAATGTCCTTATTGTGAACAATTCATCACTAGAGTTGTTATAGAAACTCCAAACATTACTGATTTGATATGAACTCCTTTATATAATTGAGTTGCATATTCATGCCCAAATATTATGTGCGGCAAAGTTTTATCTGTCTGAATAGACCCAATTGCCTTAAGAACAGATATAATCAACTGAGTATTGAAATGACTCGGAAGATAGTTTATTAAGATTATTTAAACTAGTCTCGACAAAAAATAAGAATAGATATAATCAATCTATTCTTATTTTTTAATAAATTAGGTATGCAAAAAACATTATTTACTATATTAAATATCATAATCTGGATAGGGATAATTTTATCCATACTAAGTTTACCAATGTACTTACTTAGTTGGGGTTGATATTGGATGATAAAAGTAATGTTTTTCCTTACAATACCATTAATAGCAACACTCATTATGAGTTTATGAGAGAAGAAAATACTTTGAATTAGTCTTGTTATATTCTTTGTTATTTTATCGTTAGGTTTATATGACTCATATTTGCATGACAAAGATAATAAGGAGTTTAGAAGAAATCATCCAAATTGAGCCAGCAATTAAAAAGTCCACTACCCAGAGCTTCCGCAGGTAATCCCCTCTGAACTCAAAACTCCCACTTCGGTGGGGTTTTTATATTCAAACAAAATAGAGAAATCAGAAACTCCTTGACTAAATATATTTTTGTTTAATATAAAAACAAATGTCTCATTCACTCGTTTTTCATCACGACAGCTATGATACAGATGAACTCTGACTCACATTCTGAGAGAGTCCATATTTTGGTGTAGAAGCAATGGCTCATAGAGAAAAAAGTGATTTAAGAACAAGTATACTCATAGCGAGAATTAACGGAAACATCGCCTGAGCACTAACATACAGCATATCTCCTTTTGATGAAAAACTGAAGATATGACTCATCGAGGTATTACCGATATTTCGGTGACAGGAAATAGGAGTTCAGATGCTTCTGGAAGCTGAGAGAGTCACTCTATGAAATCACTGTGAATGTCTCGCATATCTCAATAATTCAGGAAATATTTACTCGAGAGATATGTTTCTCAAGGCTTGATATAAACAATTCGACTGTCTAAAACTCATTAAATAAACCTGATACCTTATTACCTTCTCTTAAGAATAACGATATGAAAACCCCTATAGAATTCGATACATCATCATGCTGACGATGTATAACCCCAACACATCATGAAGAACGAATGTATAAAGACTCGAGAGATGTAGCAACAACCTATAAACTCATCGCAGAGTTCTGATGAATGATAACAGCAAAAGTTGCATTTACAGAGCAAGCTGGTATCTCTATAGGAGATATCTGTAATTTTACAAAAAGAAGATGGGAGAGCTTTATCTCTATACGATAGGTATTTCATTCCTGATAATTAAAGCATACTAAATTTTTATACAAAAAAATCCTCAAAAGTAGGATTTTTTGCTTTTAGAAAAAGTCTCGATATACTCTAAAAAGAACTAACATACATCTATGTCTCTCATAAAAATCAACCTCGAACAAGCAGAACGAGAGTGAGTCATCTCACGAGAAAGCTATGACGCACTCGTGGCATGGAAAGAGTCTCATGAAACTGATAGTGGGTCTCGGTTCGTGCAGATACTCGGCTCATTTGGTGCTATTGCAACAGGACTCTGAGTGATACTCCTCATAGCAGCAAATTGGAGTACGATTGCTCCGATGTATAAAACCCTGCTACTCATATGAGCAACTCTATTCGCCTATACACTTGGATACTATTTTTCCTATAAAAATACGGCTTATCCAAAAACATGACAGTCACTTATATTTCTCGGAACGATGTTCTATGGTGCATCTATCATACTCCTCGGACAAACCTACAACCTCGGTGGAACTTTTTCAGAAGCGCTCCTTGTATGGGCAATAGGAGTTATACCTCTTGCATACTTTACTGGATTTTCCAGTATCTTTCTCCTCGCACTCACGCTCATATACGGATATATATTTGCAGAGATTTCTGATAATTATCAGATGACACCATTTATGGTGACAAATATATTCATCATCCTGGGATATGTTTCGCTTCTTCTCTCTCGTATACACAAAAATCATGGATATGATAGTTTTGGTCGTGTCATCTCATGGACTGGTGGAATATCACTCCTCGGATGACTCTTTGCATATACATTTCAGGATTTCTGGAAGTACGGATGAGAGTCGTGGTATACAAAAACTGATGGAAAAAATCTCTTTTGGATATATATAGTTTTTGCGGTTATATCCGTTCTCTGATATATATGGAGCAACTTTATAAAGAATAAAAAAATCTGACTCTATGATGCCATGATTCTCGGATCTCTTGGACCGATTGTTCTTCTATTTTTTATGACACTTTTTATAGATACGGGGATACTTTCGGAAAATGTAACAGAGGTACTCATTCGTTCGATTATCATGAATATCATCTATATAGGGACTCTCGCATTCCTCATATGGTCTGGTATAAAACGAGATATTCGTTCCCTCGTCAATATGAGTATGGTTTGGGTTGCTATATATCTCTTTGGTCGCTACCTCGCATTTGTATTTGACTCGAAAATGGATGGGGCATGGGTATTTATTGGATGAGGAATTGTTTGTATCTTGCTCACTTTCCTTATAGAAAAAATCCGTCGTCGTATCATACGCTCTATGCAGGCATAATTTTCCAAACTTTTTTCTCATGAAACGCACATATCTCATCATTCTCGCAATCATCTTTCAGATAATTATCCTCTGAAGTTTCGTCGTCAGATACGAAGTACTAAAAGCTACAGGAAAGACTATATATATACCACTGAGAGGGTATGATCCTACAGATATATGGAGAGGAGACTATGTAAATCTCGCTTACGAGCTTCCATACTCTGGAACTGGGCAATTTTATAATGCAAAATATATTATTCCCATCATGAGTGGAACAACGATAGCACATATCAAATCCCTTTCTGAAACAAAACCAGAAAGTTGACTCTATTTCCAAGTAGAAAACGCATGGACAAATATGAGTCAAGACATTGTACTCAGAACAGAAAGTGGAGAAAAAATCTATAAAAATACAAACTGTGAAACAAGTACCTATACTTCATGAGTTGAGGTAGAATATGAGTCATGGGGTTCAAATAATACTATTTCATGGATTTCACCTATAGACTCTAAAACCCGTCAAATAACGAATAAAAGGGGAGTTATCCAAAGCATTACACCCTGTACTGGAATGATAAATTTCAGAACAAAAGAGACAGACAGGTGGTTTCTAGAAGAAGGAACATGAAGAGATGTCGAGAAAAAAATCCGAGAAGGAAACATGTATGCCGAATGGAAACTCTGAAGCAATGGTGCTGTAATTCTTACAAATATCGTTTCAGAAAGTGAACTTCCTCGAGAATAGCTTATAAAAACTGAATATCCACTAACTAAAATATTAGTGGATATTTTATTATTGTTTTATTTATTGACAAAAATACCACATTCTTTATATATAACTAATATGTAACTATTCATATGAGACTAAATGATGAAAATAGCATCTGACCAGACCCAGAAATGGTCCTTGCAAGGCATGAGAACCCAGATTATATACCCCCTAACTATCCAAACTGGGATGAAAAGATGTGGGCAAAAATATGGAGAAGTCACGAAAGATGGCTCAAAAAAAGAGAAATAGAAAAGATGAAAGAAAGAAAAGAATCTGAACGAATAATGAGAGAAAAGCAACAAGCAGTCCAAAGCCTTTTATCTATACTATCAAACCAAGTACTTCCCTTAGCACAAAAACGAGCAGAAGAAAAGAAAAAAGAGTGGCTCATGGAGCAAAAATGACTCAGTGTAAAGAAATCTGGAAATGCGAAACAAGCAATGGCACTCACTCAAAGTAGTAGAGAAACTTTACTTGTTATGGCAAAATCATGACAAGAATGACGAGACTCTGTTATATATCTCCTGTATATGACAAGAATTTGACTCAAATGAGCAACAAAAAAGGCAAGAAAAAATAGTGAAAATCTTATTACTTTCTTTGAGTGAATACTCAAAGAAGTATGAGTTCCAACAGATAAGGCAAATATAGATAGTATAGTAAAGGGTCTCCCTGAAAATATTAAAAGGAATTTTAATAAACAAATTCGATAAAATAAAACTTTTATAAAAATAAACTAGGATACTTTGTAATATTCCATTTTTATATATACTGAAAATATATATTTTAGTATGCTTCAAATACATCATAAAAAACTCATTACTACTGGTATCATTTTCCTTTTATCTTGGATAATAGGAACATTTGCCATGCACCAGTTTGAACAAGGACATCCAATAGGGGAAAGTTACTTTAATGCATTTTATTTTACCGTTATAACAACAGCAACTATATGATTCGGGGATTTAGTTCCAATGACTATAGCGGGAAAAATAGTTACAATGATGTATGCAATATTTTATGTGCCTCTATTTCTTTATGCTATGACCCTCGTATTCCAAATAAATTTTGATAAAATTCGTAAACAGGATGAACTCTTAGAACAACAACTTCATCATGTGGAAGCTGATGTAGAAGCAATACTTCAAAATAAAAAGAGCTAAAAGCTCTTTTTATTTTTCTATTCGCTCATATATTAAACCTGTTCTGCTCTCTCATGAAAATCTCATCATGAAACGAGCAATCCAAAGAGCCCTCCATTGAGGAGATTCACGAAAACATAAAAGCCAAATAGCAAGATTGGTCACAACAAGATAAAGAGGATAAAGTACATTTTCATAAATAAAAGAATCGACTGCAAAAAGTGCAAGAAGTCACGAAATCCAACCTAATAACCATGATATAGAGTCTTCTGTTCCAGGATGATGATAGAGTTTAATAAAAATAGCAAATGCCCCCATTATTTCTATAAAAGTATTCACAGATAACAGTATTATGTCAGCATCGTGTTCACTCATTCTAATGGCATTTAGATAATCTGGGCGATTTGTGAATATAACCCATAAAATCAAACATACTATGGAAAGTCCAAAAAGAAATCACTCTACACGAGAACACTTTACATATCAATATTTGAGCGAAAGAAGTATGACAATAAACTGACTTACAGCAAAAGCTGAAGTGAGAGCAATTGTAGGAAGACTTCAGAGATCAAAAGCTGATAGCAGTACGCAGATTGTTGCAATTTGATAAAGTGCCCATCCAACAAGATTTGGTTTTGTAGTTCATTGGATAATAGAATAGATATATCGTACCATTGATACGATAACTAAGAGGGTTGAAGAAACTAAAAATATAAATTGGATTTTTTCAGGAAACATAAAGGTAAAGATTGAGTAAAAAAAGTATGTTTGAAACAAATTAACACATTTTATTCATTCAAGCAAATTTATAAATTTATAAAAATGACTTGCTTTTTTATTAAAAAATATACTATATCTTGTATATATAATTACTAACATTACACCATATGTCGGTACAAGATGCTTCAATTATTGCAAAAAATCCCATATTTAATCCACTCGGAAATGATGACATTTCTGCTAGAACAATTATTAAAGGCTCTACAACAGGACTTTTTAACCTCAATAGTGTAAAATATCCATGGGCAAAGAGCCTCTATCAAGTCATGGTTGGAAATTTTTGGCTCCCTGAAAAAGTTTCAGGACTCAAGGATGATCAAAGAGACTTTTCATCAACCCTGACTATAGATGAGCAAAGAGCATATAAGGGAATACTTTCATTTCTCATATTTTTGGATTCCATCCAAACAGTAAATCTCCCAAATTTCAATGATTATATTACGAGTCCTGAAGTAAACCTTATACTCTCAATTCAGGCATATCAAGAAGCTATTCACAGTCAATCATATGCAACTATTCTTGAATCTGTAGTTTCCCCGGAAGAGAGAGATGAAATTTATTACTTTTGGCGAGATAATGATATTCTCCTCAAAAGAAATAAATATATCGGGCAAATTTATCAGGACTTTATCGAGAAACCAACCGATCACAATTTCTTCCGTGGAATCGTAGCAAACTTCCTCCTTGAGTCACTCTACTTTTATAACGGATTTGCATTCTTTGATACACTCGTAGACCATATGAAAATGCCAGCAACTGGTCGTATGATAGCATATATTCGTAGAGATGAACTCACGCATGTAACCATATTTTCAAATATTATTCGCGAAATACGAAAAGAATTTCCAGCTATCTATAATGAAGAACTTATAAAAACAATGTTCCAGATTGCAGTAGACCAAGAGATAGAATGGTCAAAACATATCCTCGGAAATAAAATACCATGAATCAACGGAGAGACGACAGAAGAATACACTCGTTGGCTCGCAAACCAGAGACTTTCTATGCTCGGGATAGCTCCGCTCTATCCAGAAGCAATCAATAATCCATACAAACACCTCGACAGGCTCCAAGATCCAAATTCTGATAAAGGAAACTTTTTTGAAACGACAGTTATCAACTATACACAGAGCTCCAACATGGCAGGAAGTTGGGATTTCTAAAAAAATCCTCCCAAATGGGAGGATTTTTCATTAATACGGCCGATTATGCATTATCAGAACTTGAAAGATAGTATGCTACTGCTGCTTCATTGATTGGTTCAGAAAAGTTGTTCATCCATCCTGTAATCATAAGAGCAAAAAGGAGAAAACCAACCATATGGCCACGACGAGCAATATATTGGCGAGAAGAGTGGAGGTCCATCTTAATCATATATGTATTTGTTTAGAATGTAAAAGATATTTTTATAGTAGCACACAATTTTTTATTTTGCAAATATTAGGTATCTTTTTGCATTTTAGAGTTTTTTCACTATATTTTGGCGCATGACAACACCACTCTCCATCCGCAATTTTTGTATCATTGCTCATATAGACCATGGAAAATCTACACTCGCAGATAGACTCATGGAAATCACAGGAACTCTCGAGAAACGAGAAATCCAGTCACAAACACTCGATAATATGGACCTCGAGAGGGAACGATGAATCACGATTAAACTCACTCCCGTCCGAATGGAATGGAAATGAGTAGAGCTGAATCTCATCGATACTCCAGGGCATGTGGACTTTCAGTACGAAGTTTCTCGCTCGCTCGCATCCGTTGAGTGAGCTATTCTCGTTGTCGATGCAAGCCAAGGAATAGAAGCACAAACACTCTCAAATGTATATCTCGCACTTGAAAACAATCTCGAAATCATTCCCGTACTCAACAAGATAGATCTCCCAAGTGCTGATATAGAAAGAGTGAGCGAAGAGGTTATCAATCTGCTCGGATGCAAGAAAGAAGATATTATCCCCGTATCTGCAAAAACAGGAGTGAATGTCGAAGCAATTCTCGATGCAGTTATAGAGAGAATTCCTGAACCAAAAAAACTCTCGAAGATATCAGATTTTCTTCCGCATGAAACGACAGATAATGAATCATTGGTTACAAAGACTCTCATATTTGATTCCCAGTATGACCCATATAAGTGAGTTGTAGTCTATCTCAAGCTCTTTTCATGAAAGATTCAAAAATGAGATAAACTCGAATTTATCAATACTGGTGCAAAAATCGAAGCACTGGAAGTAGGGTGTTTCAGGCCAAAATACTCTCCAACAAATATACTCTATGAGTGAGAGATAGGATATGTAGTAACTGGTCTAAAATCGATTGCAGATGCTCGTGTTGGTGATACAGTTTTCTCAGGTTCATCAGATTCAAAACATGCAATAAAAGGATTTAAAAGAATTACACCTTATATCTTTGCTGGAATTTTTCCAGTTGAGACAGACGAATACCCAAAGATGAAGGATGCCATGGAAAAACTCCAACTCAATGATTCATCACTCGTTACCGAACATGAATCTTCGCCTGCTCTCGGATACGGATTTCGCTGTTGATTTCTCGGACTCCTCCATCTCGATATCGTAAAAGAAAGACTCTGGAGAGAACACGATATGGATGTTATTATAACGAGCCCTCAAGTTACTTATAAGGTTCTCGTAAATGGAGATAAGGTAGCAGAGTATCCTCGTGCCCATGGAGAACTCGTACGATATTCTCGTGATATAGGAGGGTTTCTCGATATAAATGATAAGAATATTATTCGATGAGAAGGGGGCGGAAGTCAGCTTTCTGATGGAGCACTCTATACATATCTCTCGATATCAAATCCAGAAGATCTTCCAAAACCAGGAACATTCGTTCATATCGAAGAACCTATAGCAAAAGTAGAGATGATTACTCCGAATGAATTTATTGGAAACCTCATGAATCTAGCACAGGAAAGAAGAGGAATATTTCGTAACCAAACATATCTCGATGCAAATCGTGTCGTTCTCCACTATGAGATACCGATGAGTGAGCTCGTTGGGGATTATTATGATGACCTCAAGTCTCTCTCAAGTGGATATGCAAGTCTCCACTATGAACCCCTCAGGTATAAAATGGATGATGTAGTAAAAATGGATATCCGTGTTGCTGGAGAAGTTGTAGATGCATTTTCTATGATGGTACACCGAAGTCGTGCGAGATACATAGGAGGGCGAATTTGTGAAAAACTTAAAGAAAATATCCCAAAAGCACAATTTGCAATCGCAATTCAGGCAGCCATAGGAAACGATGTCGTTGCTCGTGAAGATATCTCAGCCCTGAGAAAAGATGTAACAGCAAAGCTCTATGGAGGTGATATCACTCGAAAACGAAAGCTCCTCGAGAAACAAAAGGAATGAAAGAAAAAGATGAAACAATTTGGAAAAGTTTCGATTCCATCAGAAACTTTTGTAAATATCTTGAAAAAATAATATATGAAAAACTTTTTCTCTTTCGATATCTTGGAAAGTACCATGAATATACTCAAAGATGCAAGTACATTTATTACAAAAGAGTCTGTACTTGTGTCTTTTATTATCATTGCACTCATTATAGAACTTATATCTCGGCATATAAAAAAGAAGATGAAACAATCCATCTTTTCAAAGTATGATCGTTCAACAGACCCAAAACACGCAGAGTTTTATCTTGATTATTACAGAAGAAGTCAAGTTATAGATATTATTCGCGTATCAAGCATACTTGTACTTATTAGCTTCTTTATAATTAGTAGAACTGGTGCATGAGTGAATTTTTTCGTTATAGCAACTGGTGCTCTTCTTATTATTTTTAAGGAGTTTATACTTTCGATTATTGCATTCTTTATTATCGTGAGAAACTATCGCATCGGAGATACACTCGGTATAGGTGATACCCAAGGGCAAATTATCTATATAAGAATGTTTTCTGTATGAGTTCTTGGAAAAGATAATGACGGAGATAATACAGGAAGAGTTTTTATTATACCGAGTTATAAATTCATTACAGAAAATATTAGAAAAGAAGACCTTCATAGCAATAGTATACGAAAAGAACTTTTAAAGATACCTTTCAAAACTGAGAACTTTTGCGTAGGATTTGATGAATTTATTAGCCTCCTAGAAGAATTTCTCACAAAAAGTCTCCCAACTCTTTCAAAGAAGAACTGTGGAAATTACCAAACATACATTGGTTATAAATATAAAATGGATATAGATTATCTGGAGGAAAAATGTATTATTATAACTCTAGGACTCGTTTGAAAATGGGAAATGAATACTGAAAATAAGAGAAAGATTGTTGCATTTACTGAATGATATAGAATAAAGTGAATAAATGACTTTACTATATAAGCAATAGGGACTATATCTTTTTACCTTATAATTTGCTTTTTGATATTTTTCTTTATACTTTTTGTACTTTTTATATTTTTTCTTTCTCTCTATGGCGGAACGCTCACTTATTATCCTCAAACCTGACACTATCCACCGCGGACTTATCGGTGCAGTTACTTCCCGTATCGAAAATCGTGGATTCAAGGTTGTAGCTATGAAAATGGCTCTCGTATCTCGCGAAAAACTCGATGAACACTACGGACACCTTACTTCAAAACCATTTTATCCAGAAATCGTAGCCTACATGACTATGGGTCCTGTTGTATTTATGATTATTGAAGGAGACAATGCTGTTAATGGTATGCGTCAACTTTGTGGTGCTACTGATCCTGCTCAGGCGGCTATGGGAACAGTTCGAGCAGACTATGCAACAACTATTCGCTATAACCTCATTCATGCATCTGATTCAGTAGAAAATGCAGAAGCAGAAATCAAGAGATTCTTTGCAGACTCTGAAATCTGTGGATACGAAAGAAAGACAATTTAATATAACTTTTTTATGTCTGAAGAACTCAACCCTCTCACTCCAAAAAATGAAACGAAAGAAACTATAAAGTTTCTCGAAATTATTCACCTTGCATCAAATCTCCTTTCTGGTGGTTTTCTTGGTGTAATATGTATCGGGCTCTATCTTCTCATGAATAAAGATATAGCCCCTGAAGTTAAAACCGTATGTTATGATATTATTAACTTCAACTTGAGCTTTATTATCTATTTCATCGTTGGATTTGTATCACTTCTTCTCTTGATTGGCTTTATCCTTCTTCCTGTTGTCTATGGGACATGGCTTATACTCATGATTCTCTGAGCAATAAAACATTTTGCAGGAGAACGATATATGTATCCATTTGTTATTAAGTTCCTTAAGTAAAAGTATGGAAAGTGTAGGAAATATGCCATCTAAAAAATTTTGGAAAATTATCTCTATATTGTTAGTAATTCTTGTAGTCATACCTTTAGGGTTTGCAGTTTATCATGATAAGTGATGAAATTTAGGCTCTATCCTAAAAGATACTAGTACAAATTTAACATGTAAAGCAACATGAGGTAATTACTTGGTAGAAAAAACCTGTGGAAGTTTTTGTTGAAATAGATATCCTATAACAAAATCCTGAAGAATAGAGCGAGAAACTTGAAAAAAGCCAAGAGAAACATGTTCCTTTGATAGTTGCTGAATGAATATAAAAACATGTTATTGTCCTACAGGAAAATATTTCGGTTCAATCGTGGAATGATGTATAGATAACTCTGAAAGAAGAAATCCTGAATAAAATGAACTCATCTAACTCCTATACACTCTCCAAATTCTGTGTTCTCGCAGATTCGCGAGAAACCCGAAGAGTCGACACATATCTGTCGACTCTTTTTCCCGAAAAATCCAGAAGCTATATACAAAAGATGATAGAAGATGGAAAAATATACTGTAATGGGCAAAATTTCACAAAAAATAAGAAAATCTATCGAGGAGATACCATAGAAATTCATTGGACAATAGAGAATATGGAACTCATCGCAGAAGATATCCCTCTTGATATTATCTTTGAAAATGATGACTTTGCCGTTATCAACAAAGATGCATGAATCAATACTCATCCAACTCCAGGTGAAGAAGGAAGAAAGGGGACACTCGTAAACGCACTTTTGTATCATTTTAAAACACTCTGAACGCGTACAGATGAAAGACCATCTATTATAAATGGGGTAGAACGCCCATGAATTGTGCATCGCCTCGATAAGGATACGAGTGGACTCATTATCATAGCAAAAAATGATAAATCTATGCATGCTCTCCAACTCAAGATAGCAAAAAGAACAATTAAGAAAACCTATCTCGCACTCGTTCTCTGAAAAGTAAAAGACGATGAGTGATATATAGAGTCATTCATCGGAAGAGATCCAAGTGATAGAAAAAAAATGACAACAATAGATCCAATCAATCCAAAAATTGCTAAAACAAAGTTTTGCAATAGATGATTTTTCCATGATAAATACACACTTCTAGAGGTAGACCTCCTCACAGGGAGAACTCACCAAATCCGAGTACATCTTGCATCTATAGGGTACCCCATTATTGGCGATAAAATCTACTGAAATGAAAAGATGAACAAAGAAGCACTCGAAAAGTTTTGACTCATGAGACAATGGCTCCATGCACATAAACTCGAATTTACACTCTTCTGAACAGATTATATATTTGAAGCACCAATAAAAAAGGATCTCGAAAAGTGTATAGAATAATATTTTCTTTTTCACATATTTTTTATATAATCTTCTATACTTTTCCTTATAAATTCCATGAAACTGAGACACGAACGACTCACAGAACATATCCGAAATACTGCAAGTGAAGTTATTACAGAACTTTCTCGCGAAAATATAGCAGATTACTGAATAATCTCAGTAACTGATGTGGTTATTTCTGCAGATGAGTCTTATGCCGATTTGTTTGTAACATCTCATACAGGAAGTGAAAAAGAACTTCCAAAGATTCTCGCACGATTTGCTCCATCAATAGAAAAAGCCCTAGCAAAAAGGCTTTCCATAAGGAAAATACCAAGAATTCGCTTCAAAGCAAAGAAGAATGCAAAAAATTCGAACGATATCCTCTCCATTATACATTCACTCGATAAGCAGTATGGACTTTCTGAAGAGAATATATAGCAAGATACGCCGTCGAGAGAATAAAGACTTCAGAAAAAACATTTCGGAAGAAAAAGAACAGAAGTATCTCTTTGAACGAAAATCAAGCATACAAAGAAACAAAAAAGATTCTCTTTTTAGTAAAAATAGAAAAGGGAAGAATGTTTTAAATGCTTATAGTTCATTTGTACAGAATTCAAAGATACTTGCATGAGAAAATGCGCTATCAAAACAAATTATTGGTTGAATTGGGGGACTTCTTCTTCTTTTATCGATATATATTATATTTTTCTCACCCTACCTGAGAGTAAGCCCGAGCCATGTTCTCATAGAGGCAACCAGTCCATGAATGGACATAAATATAGCCTATAGAACGCTTGAGGATATTTATGGAAGAAATCTTCTATTTCTTGACGAAGAAAAAGTAGCATACTCATTAAAAGAAGCCCTGCAAAATCTCGGGCATATACAAATAGATAAGCTGTACCCAAACGGAATAAAAATAATTATGGATGGAACTCCTATAAAGTATACAGCACACATAGCTGGAATATCGAATAAGTTTTGGTATATGTCAGAAAATGGCGTACTTATTCCTTCTGATACAGATACTATCGGAACTGGATGACTCCTTGAAATGCGCATATCATCAGACTCTCTCAAGAATGAACTTTTTCTTGATTATAAACTATGAATCGATGAGTCAACGAGCTATCTCATAAGCAAGATAACTACTCTCATACAAAAAGAAATGCCAGAATTAAAAATAAGAAAACTCTACTATCTCTATGCTGAACAAGAGCTTCACTTAGAGTTACAAAATAATACAAAAATACTTATGACCCTCGCAGATGAAAATGCTACTGATTTATGAAAAGATAAAGATAATTTAGAATATATCAAAACGGAACTCCTAGGACTGAAAAATTTCCATGAAACAGATAAGAATGCTCTCATAAATGGAAGCATCAGATATATAGATATCCGAGTAAAAAATAAACTCTTCATATGCAAAGAGGAAGTTCTGTGCAAAAAAAATCTTATAAATATTTACTGACAGATTTATGCAGAATAAGGATGTAGAAAAAGTTCTCAAAGAAATTATTCATCTGTATGGCGGGAAAAAGATAGAGCTTAACTATGAAACACCCTTTCAACTCCTCTGCGCAGTTATCCTTTCTGCTCAAACAACAGACAAACAAGTCAATAAAATAACTCCTCCTTTTTTTGCAAAAGTTCGCGAAGCAAAAGATGTAAAAAAGATCTCTCTTGAGGAAATCATGGAAGATTTAAAATATGTAAACTTCTTCCGTAATAAGTCTCGCTTCATAAAAGAAACATGAACAATTCTTTCGGAAAAGTATGATTGAATTATTCCAAACGATCTTGAGCTTCTCCAGACATTTCCATGAATATGAATAAAAACAGCAAAAGTTGTTCTCTCAGTTCTCTATGATATGCCATTTGTTTGAGTAGATACACATATTCACAGAGTTATGAATCGAATTGGAATTGTAGAGACAAAAACTCCAGAGCAGACAGATAAAAAAATAGATGAACTCTTTCATGAGCAGATAAAAAAAGAAATGCATCATCCAACAGTACTTTTCTGAAGGTATACATGCACAGCTCGAGCTCCAAAATGCGCTACTTGTACTATTGCAAAATATTGCAAATATAAAAAATCCCTCAAATAGTGAGAGATTTTTTTAAGTAAGCATATCCGTCATGGCATTCGTCGTTATACCATAGAGGACATAGTCTGTTGTTTGGAGTTTTGACTCGTCGAGTCCAGCTTTTTTACAAACGAGAGAAAAGAGGCTCTTTGCATCAGTCCCAACATGCATCATATGGGGCAGGACGATGCCGAGTTTTCCATAGTTTTGTGAGAGGAGTATCATACCTTCACGACTGATATCTACAGCATCGAGAGAGGGAAGGACTCGTCTATTTTCCTTATTAAATACATCAACTCGTATTTTTATTTTCGCTAGGTTTAGAGGAGTTTGGAGCCCAAAAGAAAATCTCTCATCCTTCAGACAAAGAAGAGTGTTATCGATACATTCATAGAGCGTATTTTCTTTCTTTGGTTGGATACGACCACTAGAAGCAATCACACGCCCATCGAGGTACAATGTAACAAAAACTGAGTCTTTTTGATTCAAAAAAGAAACACTCTCACTCGGAAATTCTGATTGAGCAATAACTCGTTTCTCAGTCAAGAAAAGTTCGAGAGTTTTTCGTACAAGTGAATACATAGAGAAATAATTAGAAGTATTATATACTATTGTTTTAATAAAGCTTCCTCCGCCTTTTTTTCGAGCTCGATTTCGTCCTTTTTAATAGAATCAAAGACATTCCCTATAGGATCTATTCAGAGACTGTTGTAAAAGAAGCGATAGATTCAAATGAGAGAAAAAGACGAAACCGTAAAAACAAAAAAACCAAGTGCAATAGATCCAAGGAGGTTAAATATAGCACTCCCCGATGCAGTTAACGCATGAGAAAGAAAATAGAGAATCGTTCCTGTAATAACAAGCGAAATCATGCTTGCATAAAAATTCAGTATACTATATCTGTAATAGGATATTATTCCTATAAGGATAAAAAAACCAAACAAGTTGAGAAGAATGTGAATCTGATATGGTAAAAATAAAGAATGTGTATTGTTATAGTCTGAAGCGAGGAATATATAAAAGGGAAGCACTACGATATACAAAATAGCAGAAAATATACTCACCTGTACAAAAAATGTTCGAGAACGGGTATAAACCTGAGAAAATATATTCGTAATCCCCCAAAGAAATATAAAGTTTGAGAACGAAAGTGCAAAAAATGTTATCATTGCGAGAAGCACAGGGGATATTCCACTCTCAAAGGAAAAAGTTCCAAAAAAGAGAAATATGAGAGTAATAACAAAAATTCCCCCAAGAAAACCAACAATAAGTGAAAGGAGAGAAATAAGCGAAAAACCGATTATATCTATCTTTGGAGGAGTGAGAAGCTCCTCAGCTCTGAGACTATTTTCTTCGAGGTTCTTGGAAAAAGACATAAAAACAAACGATAAGGAAAACTCAAACTGAGATAAATATATCTGCAAAGTTGAGTATTGCAAAATATTTTACCGCTATAAAATCCACAACATGTCCGATAAATATACGTTCATACGCATGTGAGAGGGCTCATGAAATAATAAATATAAAACCAATATCGAGAAGGAGAGATTTCTTCTGATATTCTTCTCGAAGGTATTGATATAGTATGCCAATAACAAGAATAACAGTGATAATCTGAAGAGGAAGTCCGGTAATTGGGAGAGAGAAGGCAACACCATTATTATGGGAAAGTTGAAATCAAAAATATTCTCAGAAAATAGGGAAGTACTTATAAAGACAATCATTCGTTATAGGAAAGCAATCGAGTATTTTTGACTGAAAATATCCACTAAAAAACCACTTTGAAAGAAAATCTATAAAGATAAGAATGAAGGAAAGTAAAATTAAAAAGATTTTTCGCATTTTTTAGAGAAAGTACTTATAGATAGAAAAAGTTATTCCTGTAACGATAGCAGTAGCAATGGCTCCCCAAAGAGAATCTATAATGAGCATATTCCATGTCCAACCCTTCATCACTGCGAGAGATGTAAGTTCATATGTGAGGTAACATGCAGCTCAAAGTATTCACCCTCGAAACATCACTTCCATAAGAGATGAACTATTCTTTATAGCAGGCTCAATAACGAAAAAGAAGATTGCACCAATATACATCAAATAAAATAATCCGCTTGCAACCAAATCTGGTCTATCTCTAAGCATCTCTCAAATAGGAGAACGACGGAAAGCAGGGAGAACGAGATAATATATGCCAAAAAAATCAATAATTGGGAAAAGTATAACTCCAGAAATATATGCGATAAAAAAAGCCATAATAAAAAGTAAGTTATGAAATGATTTCTTTTTGTATCCATTCCTCATATCCCTCATTTGCCGTTACTTCCGCGAGACGGATGATACACGGAGTATCGTATATATGAGCAGATTCTATAAATTCTCTTACCTTCTCATAGTTTTCTTTTCGAGTCTTATAGATAGTGAGAATCTCAGAACTTGACTGCAGTTCACCTTGCCACCAATAAGTCGAATCAATAGGAATATAATTTACACAAGCAATAAATCTCTGTCTGAGTAGTTCTGTACTCAGACGAACTGCTTCAGGACGGGATGGATGTGTAACATAGAGAAGGAGGAAGGACATAGTATTTTATAAGTTACATGATTCTTGTTCTTGTCTCAGTTTTTCTTTTTGAAGTTTTTTTACTTCACCCCAATCCTTACAAGACTGTCCATCAGTTCAGATTCTCTCAGAAAATTTTGCATAGCATCGTTCGAAAATCTTCTTTTTATCGATTTTTCATTCTTGTTCGAGTCATTCGAGGAGACAGATAAAGTCCCAAAAAACATCGCCGAGTTCATCTTCGAGGTATACTCGTTTTCCTGCATCCATCTCTGTTCGTACTTCTTCGAGTTCATGAAACATACCATCAAAGTGAGAGATACTTCCACGATACCATCCACCATCTCCATGTTCACGGAGAAAACGGATACGATTTTCAGAAAGGGTAATGATTTTTTTGAGAAGCTCTGTATTCATATTGTTTAGAGAAATACTCTTTTTGCCTTCTTTTTTCCCATTTCTATGAGCGTTCCTTCAGGAGAAAGAGTAACGAGATATTTTGAATCTTCGATAATAACTCCATCCACACGGACGCTTTTTCCAGAGAGAGCATTGCGAACATCTCCGGAAGTTGCACAGAATCAGAGAGTTTTTAGGAGGTCTCCGAGAATGATTTCAGGGACTTCGATTTTTTGTACTTCTAGACTCGACACATCAGTTGCATCATACGGTTTCCCGTGATACATCGTGATGATTCTTTGAGCGAGTTCTTCCTTGAGCTTATTTGGATGTTCACCAGATTCGAGACGATTTTTTATCACTTCTACCTCTTCGAGGGTCATGTCAGTCGCGAGTTCAAAATAGGGAACAATGAGATCATCACGGATAGATATGAGTTTTTGATACATACTCTGCGGAGCCTCGTCGATAGCAACCGTATTTGGACTTGTTTTAGACATCTTCTTCCCATCAGAACCAACGAGGAGGTCAAAAGTCATAATATCCTGTTTTGGAAGACCATGAGCATCCATGAGGGTACGACCAGCAAGGAGATTAAAATATTGATCATTTCCACCGAGTTCGACATCACAGGCACCATATTTTTTTGCTATAGCGACACTATCATATCATTGCATGATAGGGTAGAGAAACTCCTGGAGACTGATACGAACACCATTTTTATATCGTTTTGAAAAATTATCTCGGTCGAGCATTTCTGCCACTGAGAAGTTTTTTGCGAGTTCACCCACGCCTGCAAAATTCACAGCATCGAGTCACTCACTATTCCAGTACACTTCGATTTTCGAAAGATCGAGTACTCGTGCGAACTTCTGGAGGAAAAGCTCTGCATTTTTTCGGGTTTCTTCTCGTTTGAGCATCGGTCTCTCTGCCTCTTTGTCACTGGCATCACCTACCTGTGCGGTTGCATCACCGATGAGGAGGACAACCTTGTGTCACATTTCTTGGAATTGTTTGAGCTTCAAAATAGGAACCATATGTCCGATATGGACGATAGTTCCTGATGGGTCGATACCAAACTTTACGACGAGCTTATCTCATCGTTCAAGTCGCTTGGCGAGATTCTCTGCATCGATGACGCGAGATACTCATTTGTGGAGGAGATTGTGAATTTGAGAGTTCATGAAAACTATAGTACCTTATCAATTAAACCATACTTCATCGCCTGGGTAGCTGTCATGAAGTTATCACGATCGCAATCCTTTCGGATGGTATCGATATCTTGTCCTGTATGATCCGCGAGAATCTTATAGAGGACTTCTCCTGTTCGGACGATATGTTCTGCAGCGATACGAATATCTGTTGCTTGTCATTCAGCACCTCCGAGTGGTTGGTGAATCATGATTTCTGAATGTTTGAGGGCATATCGTTTTCCCTTTGCTCCACCCGCGAGGATGATAGAACCCATACTCGCAGCGAGACCCACACAGACAGTGATGATATCAGGTTTCACATGTTGCATAGTATCGTAGATAGCGAGACCTGCTGTCACATGACCCCCTGGAGAGTTGACATAGAGAGTAATCGGAGCTTTTGGATCAACTTTTTCGAGATAGAGAAGCTGAGCAATGACAGTATTTGCTACAGCTGAGTCGATAGCATCACCGAGAAATATGACTCTATCCTCGAGAAGACGAGAATAAATATCATATGCTCGTTCTTGACCACCAACTTTATCGATAATAGTCGGAACGAGAAAATCTGATACAACTTTTTTCTTCATTTTTGAAGTGATGGATTTCTTTGCCATAAAAAAAGAGGTTAATATATGAGTGGAAGTAGGGTGTACTATACCGATTTTGTCTTTGATTTCAAAAGAAAATATATACAATTCCCCTATGAAAAAATATGAAACATTTTCCATCGCTTTAGGCGGGTGAGCAGCACGAGGACTCGCTCATATAGGAATAATCGAATACCTCGATGAACTCAATATAAGACCAACCATGATATCAGGTACAAGTATGGGTGCTGTTATTTGAGCATTTTATGCTATTGGTTATACAGGGGGAGAGATGCGAGAAATCACGAAGAATATAAAAATTCTATCTCTCATTGATTTTGATATGAAGACCGGGGTATTTAAATGAAAGAAAATAATGAATCTCCTCGAAAAATACATCGGAAACACTACATTTTCAGAAACAAAAATCCCTCTTAAAATCATCGCAACTGATATTGATACCGGAGAGAAGTATATTTTTGAGACAGGAAAAATTATTGATGCTATTCGAGCATCTATCAGTATTCCTGGGGTGTTTCGACCATATAATCATCTTGGAAAACATTTTGTTGATGGATGAATCACAGAAAATCTCCCAACAAGCGTTCTCCCGAAAGGAAAAATTCTTGCGATAAGTGTGCAAATTCCTATAAAATTCATGAAAAAGAAAGCACCATGAAAGCTCGACTTTTGGACAAATGGAATCATTGCAAACAGCTTTTCCCTAATTCGGAGAACTATCGGCATCATGATGCTCGAAAATGAGAAGAGAAGCAAAATGATTCATGAGTATATCATATCGCCAAAAATAGAAGCATACGACATAGACTATTATGACTTCCGAAATATGGATAAAATGATAGATGCAGGGTATAGGGCAGGAAAATGAATAGAGGAATTCTTACTTGCCGAAAAGTAAAAAAACCATATACTCCGCATATAAAGTATGTTCAATCTTGTTATTTTCGGCATCTATGCTTTTATTGTGCTCATCGTACTGGGATTCCTCAGTATATTTATTGTGCATATAAAGAATTTCCGAGAGTATTCACGCTTTCTCACACCTGTACTTCGTATCTATATAGTAATCATAACACTAATCATAGTTTTTTGAGGATATATGATACTCACGAGCAAGGCACCTGTTACAAAAACAGTAAAAACAGAGAGTCTAGACTTTTAATATCTTTTCATAATCTTATTATTTTTCTATGCAAGTTGGTATAGTTGGTCTTCCAAATGTCGGTAAATCCACTCTTTTTAATGCTCTTACAAAATCATATGCAGCAGAAGCAGCAAATTTTCCATTTTGTACAATAGAGCCAAATGTTGGTATAGTAAATGTAAATGATGAACGATTGGAGCAAATCCGGTCTGTCGTGAATGGAGCAAAAACCATTCCTGCAAATGTTGAGTTTGTTGATATTGCAGGACTCGTAGAGTGAGCCAGTAAAGGTGAAGGTCTCTGAAATAAGTTTCTTTCCCATATTCGAAATGTCGATGCAATCCTCCAAGTTGTCCGTGCATTTGATGACACAAATGTACACCATGTATCTGGTTCAGTAAATCCAAAAAGAGATATAGAGATTATCAATCTCGAACTTATATTTGCAGACCTTGAAACACTCGAAAGAAGAATTGGTGAGAATGCAAAAAAAGCTCGATCTGGAGATAAAGAAGCCAAATCTCGAGAGGATGTTTACGCCCGACTAAAAACCCACCTTGAATCAGGAAAAATCGCATCTCTCATGGAGATGACTGACGAAGAAAGAAAATCACTTGAAGACCTTCACCTTCTTACAAATAAGCCATTTATCTACGCTGTAAACCTCGAAGAATCTGGGATAAATACACCTATTGCAACTCTTCGCGATAAAATAGGAGTTCAGGATAATCAGATTCCCGTTCTCCCTGTAAGTGCCAAAATCGAGATGGATATGCTCGAGTTTTCTGACGAAGATAAAAAAGCATTTCTCGCTGATCTGGGAATCGATTTTTCTCCAATGGATACCATCATAAAAACATGTTATGACCTCCTCGGATTACAATACTACTTCACGGCAGGAGAGATAGAAGTTCGAGCATGGACTATTCGAAAATGATGGACAGCACCAGAGGCTGCAGGAGTTATACATACAGACTTCCAGAAAAAATTTATCAAAGCAGATACAGTAAACTGGAAAGATATCGTCGAATGTGGCGGATGGAGCGGAGCAAGAGAAAAAGGAAAAGTACGTATGGAAGGAAAGGAATATATCGTACAAGATGGGGATGTGATGTTATTTAAGTTTTGAGCCTAATTGGATGGAGTCGACATATTTTTTGACCTGCTGAACTAATCAATCCCAAGTAAAAAGTGTCATATGGTTTGAATACATAGGATAAGGTTTACAATCAAAACCCTTTTCGATAAGAGTATCTGTAAAATCAAATCAAAACCCCTTATAAAAATCAACCAGCCTCTCCTGCGAGATTACATCAGGATTTTCTGTCTTGACTGCGAGTGTAATATGTCTCACTCTTTCATAGTAAGCCTCACATAGCAAAAGAATCATAAGCTCATGTCAAACTCATTTTCCCTCAACTGATTGAATATACAAAAGAGACTCTCTGTCATCTTTTAGAGCTGAAATAGTTGGAACGATTTCATTATATAAAGGTTTTCAATTTTTTGCTATATCTATCTGTATCTGACCATACCTTCCTTGACTTCTATGAATGGAGTATTTTCTATAAAGCGGGTCAATTCCTGTACTTTGAAGTATTTTCATATATTTAATATAATATAGAAATTATTTATGTCAAATAAATCCCCTTTCTCATTAAGTGGCTGTAAAAAGTTCATTTGTAGCCGAGAAGGGGATTTTATTTTTCCATTATCTTCACTCTGGAAAAATCTATGATCTACTGCGTTTGTGGTATGTTTTGAGAGAATTACCAGCTCTTGTATTTGTTGTATGCCACCTTTTTGGTGTGCACGATTTGCATAGTTCGCAAAGGTATTTGTATTTGTTTTTTTGGTATGTGAAGTATACCGTCACACGAAGTAGATAGATATACCTTATCATTTTAAAAAGTATTTGTCAAAAAAAGAGATGAAAAAAATCATCTCTTTTTATAATTAATATATTTATACTCGAATCTTTGTGACTTTTTCTCCATATCGCTCGTTTTTCGTTGTGATATTCTTTCCATTCAGAAGAAGTCATACGATAATGAGGATAAATCCTGAAAATCAAGCCCAGTTATCAAAAGAAAGTGTAAAATTTTTTGTATTTCCCATAGCAATATTCTTTATATCTAAAACCTTTTCTCATGAAACTGTCGTAGAAATTGCTGGTGTTTGAACTACTTCAGTATCTTCCATAAGAAAGAGGGAAGAAACAAAGAGAAACACTCCTGAACCGACAATAAGCCACTTCCAAATCTTTTTTCTCACAATACCTGGATCGAGAATAGCGCGAATAATTCCTACAAGAGGGAATATGAGAAACATAAAAAGAGTCTCATGAGGAAGTCCATAGTAGAGAGTAGTTACCGTGTATCCAAAAGAGAAGAATACAAGAAAAAGAAGAGCAAAAAGAGCACGAACAATACGGATAGTGCTATCTTTTGGCTTTTCAGCAAGTTTTGTAAGAATATTCATCATAAAAAGTATGAAAGTTATTTAATGGCGGAGGATAAGAGATTCGAACTCTTGAGGCAGTTGCCCACCTACACCCTTTCCAAGGGTGCGCACTCGACCACTATGCGAATCCTCCAGACTGGAGAAATGTATCGAAAAGAGAGGAAAAAGCAAGGTAAATTGCAATAAGTTTTTTGCATAGAATCGAAGTTTTCATATACTAGGCGCGTATGGCAAAAAAGAAAACGACATCTCGCTCGCATTTTTTTACATTTGAACTGCAAAATATCTTAGCAGGAGGACTCCTCGTAACAGTAGGAACACTCATGTTTCTCTCAACGAAAGAAGCATCAATCTTTTGAGAATATCTCGCAAGGTTTTGATGATTCTTTTTTGGTGAGTATTACCGATTTATTGCATCACCTATACTCATAGTTCTCGGAGTGATGATTCTCGTAAAGAAGGCAAGTTGGTCGCTCTCGAGACTCACAGGAATACTCCTTTTTTATATATCTACCTGTTCTATGGTAGGTTGGTATGTAAAAGAATATGAAAGTATATTTAATATATGGAGTACTCTCACTCTGTGGCTCGGACAGTCAAGTGCGTTCATTTTTCTCATTGTTCTCTTTTTTGCAAGTCTGTATCTCACGCTTCGTATATCCTATAGAACTCTCTTTGCAAAAGTTCGAGAATCAGTCCCTTCACTGAGGAATATGCGTGAGGCAGTACTTCCAACAGATGAAGACGATGACGAAATTCCTGTAAGGAAATCAAAACTCGATGATGCCTATAAGAAAAAAGCGGAAGAACTCGAACAAAAACTCAGAGAAATACAAAAAGGGAAAAAAACTGAAACTCCTATCCATGAACCAAAAGGAGCAGCACTTCTCTGAAAAATGGTTTCATGACTCACAAAAAAAGTCCCAATTGAGACGGAAGATGGAAAAATTATTGAATCAAAACATACACCAAAAACTGTGCAGTTTGGGACATGGGATTTTCCAAGCGCAAAACTCCTCAATGAAATAGAACACAAAAATCTCGTATCCCAAGACGAGATAGAAGAAAAATCACTTATGATACAAAAAACATTTCTCCAATTTGGCATCGATGTAGAAATGGAGGATGAATGTGTATGACCGACAGTTATACAATACCGTCTACGACCAGCAGAATGAGTGAGACTTTCAAAAATCGAGGCACTGAAAAAAGACCTCACGCTCGCGCTCAAAGCAAAAAGTATCCGTATACAAGCACCAATTCCATGACTTGGTCTCGTAGGAATCGAGGTTCCAAACGAGAAAAGGGATATCGTAGGTATAAAAGAAGTTCTTTCAGATACAGTATTTGTTCATCATAAATCCAAACTCGCGCTCGCGCTCGGAAAGGATATTAATGGTGACTTTATCGTGGGAGACCTCTCAAAGATGCCACATCTTCTGATAGCAGGACAAACTGGTTCGGGAAAGTCAGTGGGAATGAATGGTTTTATACTCTCTCTTCTATATAAAAATACTCCATCCGAACTCCGTATGATTATGGTGGATCCGAAACAAGTAGAACTCGGTATCTACGATGGAATCCCTCATCTTCTCACTCCTGTGATTAATAGCCCAGATAAAGCACTCAATGCACTCAAATGGTGAGTAGCAGAAATGGAAAGGAGGTATTCAACGCTCAAACCAGTGAATGCAAGAAACCTCGAAGAATATAATGCAAAAGTATCCGATAAGGATAAAATGCCTGTTATAGTCATTATCATCGACGAACTCGCTGACCTCATGATGAGTGGAAATAAAAAAGAAGTAGAATCAGCTATTACTCGTATTGCACAAAAGGCTCGTGCAGTATGAATTCACATGATTCTCGCGACACAGCGCCCGTCAGTCGATGTTATCACTGGTCTCATAAAGGCAAATGTACCATCTCGCGTAGCATTTACTGTAGCATCTCAGGTCGACTCTCGAACAGTCCTCGATCAAATATGAGCCGAAGACCTCCTCGGTCGTGGTGATATGCTCTATTTTCCAACTGGTGCCATGGCGACAACTCGAGTTCAGTGAGTACTCGTAGAAACAGACGAAGTAGAAAGAGTAGTAAATCACATAAAGAGAACTATCGATCCAGCAATGCTCGAAGATATATATGACAAAAGTATTGTCGATGGTGATAGAGGAAATTGGGAATGAAGTTCTGGAGGGGGAGACTATGGAGATGAAGACCCAAAAATCGTCGAGGAAGCAATAGAACTCGTGAGATCAAGTGGAAAATGTAGCACATCCATGCTCCAAAGACACTTAAAACTCGGATACGGTCGAGCCGCTCGTGTTGTAGATATACTCGAATCCATGGGAATCGTCGGTCCAGCGGATGGATCTAAACCGAGAGAGGTGATTGGGTAATATTTAGATTTTCTTTCGTGATTGTGCCATTATTTGAGCAAGATACCCTTGAACTAGGGATTTTTCTCTTTTTACCCCAATACCGTTGTTATTATAAAAATGTTCAAGTATGTTTCCTGGAATTTCTGCATCAGAAATTCTCTCAACTTCTTTTTTTAAAAAATCTACAAAACTTCAGAATCAGCCATCGATAAGATTTCTACGAGACTGTTCAGAAAAATTTCATGTAAGTGAAACGATAACGCTTCACCAATGAACATCTCATCATATCGGTCAAACGATAACTTCGGGAGGAACTTTTGTTCTCCATAACTCCAGACATATGCATATATAGAGAATTCTAAACAAAGGAGTATTTCTTTGATGAAGCTTTTTTGTTAATAGATGATATGCCCGATAGAGGCAGTATAATTTCGCTGTAAATGGAAAATGTTCGAATATATCTCCACCTTTTTCATAACTCAATCCATCAACATAAGAATCATCTGGAAGAGTAACAACTCATTTTTCTATTAATGCATCATCCTGATAATTTGAGACAGCAACAACCAAAAGGAGGAGAGTCTTTCTTACAGTATTCATCTCATCTTCTTCAAATGCCTCGAAAGAAATAGATTCAGGAGAAATAGCTATTTTATCTCCTATAAATCATGAAGTTCACATTTGTAGAGCTAAATTTGAAGCTATATCATCCGTAAGGAATCAGAGAGTTTCTTCTCTATAGTTTTTATTTAATCTCATAAATATTTTTTGTCAATATTTGCATAATATGCATTTGTTCCTATACTGCAAGAAAATATAAAAAATATGTGAAAAATTCTTATTAAAACTCCTCTGCAAATCGAATGAATACGTAAAGCAGGGAAGCTCACAGCTATGACACTCGACATGATAGGTCAATACGTTCGTCCATGAGTTTCGACTCTTGAACTCGATAATATCATGAATGCCTTTATTATAAAGAATGGAGGAGTATCAGCATGTATCGACTACCAATGAAACAATAAGTGGGGAAAATGAGGCTATCCTCGTTGTACCTGCATTTCTCTGAATGATGTCATCTGTCATGGAATCCCAAAAGCCGATGAAATACTGAAAGAATGAGATATTCTCAATATCGATGTTACAACCATCGTAGATGGATATTTTGGGGATGCAAGTCGCATGTATACAGTATGAACTATAACAGAAAAAGCGCAAAAACTCATAGAGAGTACAAAAAAGGCACTCGATATAGGAATTGCCGAAGTTCGTCCATGAAATCATTTTGGAAATATCGGTTATGCCATATCTCAGTATGCTGAAGCTCGGGGGTACAGTGTTGTAAGAGAATATACAGGACATGGTGTATGAGTACACTTTCATGAAGATCCCTATGTCTATCATAAGGCAGAAAAGAATAGTGGACCAAAGATGCAAGCATGAATGGTATTCACCATAGAACCAATGATAAATGCTGGAAAGTACGCCTCGAAGCTCGATACAGACAACTGGACTGCGAGAACAAAAGACGGTTCTCTCTCAGCACAGTTTGAGCATACTATTCTCGTGACGGAAACTGGATACGAGATACTAACAAAGTCATAAGAGAAATATTGCAAAGAAGAAAGAAATTTATACAATGAAAAAGCTAAAGTTACTTCATCATTGTATTTCCCATTTTTTCAAGAATTTAAAGAAATTTTTAAAGGGCAACTGAATGTTGCTCCAGCCCTTTTCTCGATTTTTTATATTCTTGATAATGGGAAGTAATTTTAGCGAATTAAGAGTGATACTTCGGTTGCCCTTTTAATTTGCTAAAATACATCCCTTGAAAGTCTTTAGCGTATTATTTTCTAATACGCTTTTTCTATGGAAAAATTCTTTCGTATATTCTTTGTATCGGTTATATCGATACTGTTAGTATCTGGTATTATGTATGCTTCATCTACTATTATATCTGTACAGACACAGTCTATAGCACAAGGAGGTGTTATAGCAAATGGATGGTTTCAAGAGGTAAATGATAAACTTGTAAATATATTCTCAAGTGGAGGGAATGTTGGGATTGGTACGAATACACCAAACAATAGACTTCAAATATGAAAATGATTAGATTCAACATGAAGTTTGCTCTTAGCAAGAAATAGCACCTCCAATGATTTATGAGTATATGAAACTTATGATGGAACTGATAATTTTAAACTAGAAAATCAGACATGAATATTTTGATATTGAGTAAGACCCAATGATGATGCATGGCAAATATGGGAACGATGATATAATTTGAATTGGACGAACTATTTTACTGTTACTAAAATTTGAAATATTTGAATCTGAACAACAAATCCCATATCAAAACTCACAGTAGCAGGAATGATAGAAACAACAGCAAGTGGAGTGAAATTTCCTGATGGAAGCATCCAGAAAAGCGCAGGACTCACTCATGATTCATTTTCTGTTGGGAAGCAAATTTCTACAACAGATTGGAATGGATCAATATGGACACAATCAACAAACTGAAATCGCTCACCACTCAACTGACCATGAGTATATTTAGAGGCGTGATTCTATGCTGTGGCATGTGATATTTGAATAGATAATTCATGAGGTGCATGAGTACATATATTTCCAATTTTAGTAAACACAGCAACAAATGAAGAATACTGGCTAGATATGGCATCTGCTACAGAAAATAGGTATTATGGACGCCAGATATTTTGGCTAGATACGGGAATATATAAGGCCCGCTCATATGGCGAATGAAACTGACAGTTCTACTGGTATGGAGGAATGACAGTAAAGAAATTGTAATATTTACAGCATTTAAGTCTTTTCCCACCTCTCTATTTTTACCCGTACTACCTTTACAGAAAGGAGCAAAGAACTATCTATAAAAAGGGAATTGAGAAGCTCTGCAGAAAACTGAAGGATATCATTTCTCGATTCTGGAGAAGCGATAATACGAATTCGTATTGTTTCGAGAAGGGAAGCAAGTATTGCACTTTTGTTTGGAAAATCATGAGGAATACGACGGGAAAATATCGTTACAATCGGTCATCCTTCCATATAATCATATATATCGCAGGATTCTCTATATCCTCGATGCTTACTCCTCGTTTTATATATTCTACATCGATTTTCTATATCGAGGTACCCACATTTTTGTCAGGCTGGTTTTATGAGTTTTCCAGATTCAGAATCAAAAATATCATATACTCGACAACAAAGCCCGTCACAGCGCTCACACATAGTTTCTGAAGAATTCATAAGGAGGTGGTAAAAGAATGGAAACTATGTGTTTTGCGGGAATTATTTATAAAATCCCTCTCACAAAAAGAGAGGGATTTTGATTACGGAAGTCTGTAGTTTTCTTCGAGAGCTCTTATGCGATTCTCGAGGGATGGATGTGTAGAAAACCAGTGATCTCTTTCATTAATCATAAATGCCGTGAGTTTTCCATTATCAGAGTGTTCATGGGAAAGTTCCGTCATTTTTTTGAGTTTACGCAAGGCGGCAATCATATTTGATTTTGATGTAAATTGTGCTCCACCCTCATCTGCCCGATATTCTCGAATACGAGAGAAGTACATTATAACAATGGATGCAAGGAGTCCAAATATTATCTGAAGTACATTATAAACAAGCATATATGAGAGATGAGAAATCCCTTCACTTTCGTCATTTCCACGAGAGAGAAACGATGCAACAATACGAGATACAATATGAGAAAGCACTATAACAAAAGTATTCATAACACCTGTTATAAGAGTGAGAGTTACCATATCTCCATTGAGGATATGTGCCATCTCATGACCAATAACACCCTCTATCTCTCGAGCATCCATAGAATTGAGAAGTCCTGTAGATACAGCAACAAGAGCGGAGTTCTTCGTAGCACCAGTAGCGAATGCATTTGGTTCTGCAGATTCATAGTATCCTACCTCAGGCATATTGATTCCTGCAGATTTTGCTATCCTCTCAACCGTGCTATAAACAAGTTGAAGTCGTCCATCTACAGTATGGAGAATATCTGGAGTAATAAGCTGTATTCCATACATCTTTTTTGCTTGCCAACGAGAAAGAAAGAGTGAAATGATGGCACCACCAAAACCAAAAACTGCAGCAAATGCTAAGAGACTTCACATATCACCATATGCCGAAAGAAGTCATGGAAAAAAGGCATTAATAGCAGTGATAACAATACCAAGAAGTACGAGGACCGCTAAGTTGGTAAGAAGAAACAGTCAGATTCTTTTAATAAAAGCAAACATAGGAAAATATTTAAGATATAAAAAGTAAATATTTTAGATTTTACATTGGAGATTATTATAGATAATAACAATTCTCATTATATGAATTTATTCTATAAATCAACTTGATTTCTGTATCTCTTTCCCTACAATACATACTTGTATTACTTTTCTAACTTTTTATACATTATGTTCGGAAGCAAAAAAAAGGAACCACGCTCTGTGGAATGTGGTGTAAAAATGCATGGCTCTGTAACTGTTGGAACAAAATGACAGATTGTTATACCAAAAGATGTTCGAGATATGCTCTCTATCTGAGAATGAGATACACTCATGACTATGACAAAATATGGAAAATTTGTTGGCTTTATCAAAGCAGAAGATATGCAAGACTTTATTAACCTCCTCAAACAAGAGTGTAATATTTAACTTTAGACTCTAGAATTTTATAACTTTAATATATGAGAAAAAATATTTTTATTACCAGTATAACATTTTTACTGTTGCTTTCATCATGTGGAAGTACACAAACTGATATTTGAACAGGAACAGGATCTATAGCCAAGACACCATTTATCGTAAAAACAATCAACCTCAGTGATAATTCTGGAACAATACAGGTTGAAAAAAGCTGAAGAATAACAGCAAGTTCATCTCTTACTCTCACAAGCCAATGAGCAGGCGAAATAGGGAAAATCTTTGTAAAAGAATGACAAAGAATCAAAGCAGGCACAACTATTGCCGTACTCAAAGATACCGTGAATAATTTTGATCTTCGTCTTGCTCAAGCAGAAAATACCCTAAAAGTACAAGAAGCAAATATAGAGACAACAAAAATTAACCTCGAACAAGCTGTACAAAATGCACGAATTGCCTATGAACGAGCAAAAAAATCCCTTGAAACACTTACAGCAAAAAATGGGATTATCGAAGCAACTCTCATGAATACAAATAGCAAAACTCTTGATACCTATAATGTAAACTACAAGTCGTACCTTTCTGATATAGAGAAAAATATGACGATGATGATTTACGAGTGAGATAAGATACTCGGAATGTCTAACACATTTGAGCTTGCAAATGATTCATGGGAACCATACCTTGGAACTCGTTCAGGAAATTCTGTAGCTGATGCTAAAAATGACTGGAATAGAACATATAGTGTTCGTGGCGATATACGAGCAAAACTGGAAAAAGGAGGGAATATAGAAACAACAGATCCTATAAAAGATTTGGAACTTATATCAGCCGCAATCATTCAAACTCGAAAGTATACCGATAGTATGATTTATATGATTCAAAATAATACTGTTGGTGCTGGACTTTCACAAGATCTTCAAAATGGTTGGACAACTGCATGGAATGGATATCGATCCCAAATAGGACTTTCAGAAACAACGTATAATTCATGGAAAGGGAATGCTCTCACTTTTTTAAAAAGCTATAAAAATACTGAACTCGGAACTCGCCTCGCGGTTATAAGTTTAGGAAGAGATCTTACGAGCGAGGAACAATCATCTCTAAGTGCAAATACGGAAGCAAAACTCGCTTTTGATACAAATAGAATCACGCTCAAAGACCAAATAGATAACGCAAAACTTTCATTAGAACAGGCAGATAAAGCATATAAAACATCTGTAGAACTTAGAGATGCAACTCTCGATCAACTGGATGCAAACAAAAGAAATTCCGAAATTGCCCTCGATCAAGCAAGGCGCGATTATTCAAAACTTACTATATCCGCTCCTATAGAATGAAATATTACAAAAGTAATAGCAAATGTATGACAAGCCGTGAATATATGAAGTGCTGTAGCAGAGTTTTCTGGAAAACTCCCACAAGTTGTTATAGATATTGATAGTGATCTCGCTTCAACACTTATAACAGGAGATACTGTTATAATTTCAACTGAATGAAAAACGCTTACAGGAATAATAACCGCTGTTTCGAACATCTCAAATTCAAACCTCCTCTCAACGGTAAGAATGAGTATCCAAAATGGGGAAAAATATATCGGAAAAACTGCAACAATCATTTTCCAGTCAAGAGAAAAAATACACTCAGATACATTCCTTCTTCCAATAAATTCAGTGAAAATAATATCCGAAGAAGAGGGTGAAGTTTATATAATTTCTGGGACAGGAACTCTTTCTAAGAAAGTTGTAAAACTCTGAAAAGTATGAGACACAAATATAGAAGTAATAGGAAACTTTGATAAAAAAGATAAAATCATTACGAGTGATATGAGTAACTATGATGAGAATAAAAATACAGTAGTGGTTGAGTAATTTTTAGTTATTAGTTATTAGTTATTTATGAATCGTTTACAAGAAATTCAAGAAAAAATAAGTCAATGATTTTTTTGATTTTGGATAAGACAATATAGAATATCTTATCTTGTTGTATTAACATTGATAATTTTAGGATCTGTAGCAATTATAAATATCCCAAAAGAATCAAGTCCATCAGTAAAACTAGGAACAGTACTTATTTCTACAGCCTATCCATGAACAAGTCCTGTAGATATAGATAGCCTTATTTCTGATAAAATATATAAAGAAATAAAGGATGTAAAATGAATTGATAAAATAACATCTACATCATCTCTCGGTATTTCTACTGTAACAGCAACCCTAAAAACAGATGCAAACACGAAAGATGTCATCAATGATATACGAAATAATGTAAATAAATTACAGTTTCCAAGTGATGCAAAAACACCAACAATTACAGAAATAGAAACAGATACAAATAGAACATTCTCTGTATTTCTCTATAAAAATACAGGAAGTGTAACAAAACCTATACTTATAGATAGGGCACTTACTCTCAAAAAAGAAATAGAGAAAATATCTGGGATTGATAGTGTTGAAATAACTGCAGGAGGGTGACAATGACCAGTAAACCAATGATGATGAGACGATTCTGCCTATACTGTAAACATAATAATTGATGATGATAGAGCCCATTCTCTCGGGATCTCATTGGGGACTATTGCATGAATTATTCAGTCATATAATAAAGATCAACCCATAGGTAACTATGCTCTTGGAAATAAAAAATATGACTTTCGTATAGAAGGAAAAAATAAGGAGAGTTTTGATTTTATGAAAACTCCCATCCCATTATCAAAAGGATGAGTTATTACCCTTTCAGAAATAGCAACAATAGAAAGAAAATATAAAAATAACACCAAAAATATTTTAACCGTTTGAGCTGATGGAATAGCTCATGAATTTATCGGAATTGCTGTAAATAAAACAGATGGGGCAAGTATTTTTTCTGCAAGCAAGAAAGCAAAAGAAAAAATAACCGAAATAATGATTCGTCCAGAATTTAAAGAATTTTCGTATATATATGGAAATGATCTCGCAAACAATATTTCGGATGACTACAATGAACTCATGAGTGAAGCGATAACAACACTTGTTCTCGTTTTTATAGCAATGTATCTTTTTGTATGATTTAGAGATTCTCTATTTGCTACAGTTACCCTTCCTCTTGCATTTCTATCAACATTTCTCATTTTATACTATGGTGGGTATACCATGAATTTTCTCACAAATTTTTCACTTATACTTTCATTTGGTATAGCAGTTGATACTATTATAGTTATAGTTCAAGCAGCAAGTGCAAAAATACGAGTAGGGTATAATCCATCTTCAGCAATAATGCTTGCCCTTCGGGAATATGCGATTCCTGTTATTTCATGAGTTCTGACAACAATTGTTGTATTTATACCGATGATGACTCTTCCTGGAATTCTGGGAAAATTTCTATCATTTATTCCAATTACAATATTTTCAGTTCTTGCAACATGACTTATACTGGCACTAACAGTAAATAGTTCACTCTATTTATTATTTGTCAAAAAACGAGAAAATTATGTGGATGATCCTCATGCTATAGAATATGCAACCGATGAAGAAAAAGAACTTCTCATACTTGAGAGGGAATGAAAGCAAAAAATAAATGAAGGGGTTGCACCTATAAGAATTCGTCTCATTCATAAAGTTACAGAAGGATACAAAGATCTTCTAAGAAAGTTTCTGGAAAGCACATACCTCAGAAGAATTGCAATTATCATACCCGTAGTTTTTCTGTTTCTCGGGTTTATAGTTTTCGCTCCAAGAGTATGATTTGAACTATTTCCGAGCGATGATAACAATATTCTCACAGCTACTATAGAATGACCAGTATGACAGAGAATAGAAAAAACAGAATCAGATCTTAAATGACTTCAAGGACTATTTGCATGATACAAAGAAATAGAATATATAAGTACAACTATTTCATGAAATAAATGAAATATAACTTTTCAACTCAGAAAGAAAAAAGATCGAAAAGCAGAATGACTCATGGATGTTTTTGCATTTGAGAAAGTTCTAAGTGAGAAACTAAAAACATATGAGATACGTTGATATAAGGTTGTTGCAGAAGCACTAAAAGGATGACCTCCTTGATCAAAATCAATAGGAATAAAACTCATAGCAGAAAATGCTGATAAACTCTCAACTTTGATTAATGTATCGAAAGATTTTGAATCCTATTTAAAAAAAATGGAGTGAACGAAAAATATAAGTCGATCTTCGAGCGATACACCAGGACAATTCATATTCCGACTCAAAAAAGACTTACTCTGAACTTATGCAATCAGTCCATCACTTATTTATTCTCAAATATCTCAAAATCTGAGTGGAATAAATGTCTGAACTATAGAAGATAATTGAGTTGATATGGATATCAAAATTAAAACCTCAAAATTTGGCGATGATGTTCGCGTAGAAGATATACTATCAATACCAATACCTGTTGGGAATATGACTTATAGAGTATGAGACTTTGTGGATTCTACTATCACAAATGCCACAGCAACAGTCTCTCGAGAAAATGGAAAAATACAAATTACCGTTGAGTCAAATCTCGAAAAGTGACTCGATACAGTAGGTACACAAGCAAAACTGATTGCATTTGCAGAAAAATATAACTTTCCAAATTGAATTAGTTATGAAAGATGAGGAGAGAATGAATCAAATAAAGAACTTCTTGTAGCAGTAATATCAGCATTTTTTCTATCAATAATAGTGATTTTCGCCATCCTTACTCTTCAGTTTAATAGCTTTTCACAACCAGCAATTGTCCTCTATTCAGTAATTATGTCACTTCCGTTTGTTATGCTATGACTTCTCCTTACAGATAATAAATTTTCTATGCCTTTTGGTATAGGTTTCATAGCTTTTACCGGTATTGCCGTAAATCATGGAATTATCCTTATCGATGCAATAAATCAGAATCTAAAAAAGTGAATGAATGGTTTTATAGCACTCGTCGAAGCATGATCATCTCGACTTGAGCCAATGGTTCTCACAACTGTTACAACTGTACTCTGAATACTTCCAATAGCTCTGAGAGATAAGTTCTGGTCTGGAATGGGATTTACTATTATCTTTGGTATTATTGCAACAACATTTCTTACACTTTTTGTAGTAAAATGAATATACTATGAACTCTATATAGCAAAACATGAAAGCATCTTGGGTAGAATTTGAAAAATAGTGAAAAATATGATGAAAAAAGGAAGGAGAATCAATAATACACATGACTAAGTTTTATATATTTTATCAAAATAATCTATGCACTCACTCATCATCAAAGCACATCCACGAGCAGATGGATTTACTCATCAGATAGCAGAAACATACAAAAAGAAACAGGAAGAGCAGGGAAATACAGTAACTATACTCGACCTCTGTGCAAGAGAAAATGCACAATCATATGTGGAATTTGTGAGTACAAATAGAATAGTAGAAGATGCTACAACTGAAAAAATGCAAGCTCTCATCAGAGAGGCAGATGAAATCGTTTGGATATTTCCTGTTTGGTGGATGGATTGTCCCGCTATCATGAAAAACTTTATCGATAGAAACTTCACGAGTGGGTTTGCATTTAAGTATAACGAAAATGGAAAAGTCGATAAGCTCCTCACAGGAAAAACAACGAAAATCTATGCAACGGCAGGGGGACCAGGATGGATTATAGGATTCTTTATGGGTCTCATATGGAAACTTGGACGATTTGGTTTCGTGGGACTCAAAACAACAGATTATAAAGTATTTTGAAATTTTCCAAAGAGAACAGAAAAGGAAAAAAATGAATTCCTGAACTCAATATAATTTAATATGATACAAAAATCCCAACTTCCGCTCATTCTCACGACAGCCTTTCTGGATATTCTCGGTCTCTCTATATTTCTCCCCGTTCTTCCGAGTATTATATCATGATTTGGAGTTCATCCTTCTTGGACTGGATACACACAAGCAGTATATGCGATTGGTATGTTTATCGGGGGTCTCTTTTTTGGAAAACTCTCAGATACCTATGGACGCAAGAAAATGCTGACATACACAAGTATTATAAATCTCGTGAGTTATATCATCATGCTCGCGAGTGTCTGGGTACTCGTACTCGGAAATTCATCTATCAGCCTCACTTCACTCGATTGAGGAGGGTTTTCATTTGCTCATCTTTCTACGCTTCTTCATGGATTTACTCCATATTTTTGACTCTTTCTCTTTGCAAGATTTGTAGGCGGACTCGGTGGGGCTGGATTTGGCGTAATACAGGCATACATATCCGATATATCAAGTCCGACGGAACGAACAAAAAATATGGGATTCATGGGTGCAGCTTTTGGTATGGCATTTCTCATTGGCCCAGCTATCTGAGGGCTCCTTTCGCAATTTGCGACGATACACAGTATTATCCTACTCTGTATCATGGTAATCTTAGCTAATGTCATTTCGATTTTCGTATTTCTCCAGGAACCAAAAAAACACATCCATACAGAAGAAGTACATTTGGTAGATTTTCATTTTTCAAAGATGATTATCATACTCCTGATACTCTCATTTGGGATGACTCTCGGATTTGCCTCAATACAGTCGATGTCAAGTCAATTTTATACAGATAGATTCGACTTTACAGCCACAGAGATAGGATATACTATGGCAATGGTATGACTCATCGCAGTCCTCTATCAAGGGGTCGTAATAAAATATATCCGAACAAAACTCAATGAAATCCAGATGATTCGTATTGCCGTTTTTCTATTATTCTTTGCATTTGTCTGATTTGCGCTCAATACAAGTCCGTACATACTCTTTTTCTGGGTAGCACTTTTTCCTATTGGTATGGGTTCATTTCAGCCTGGAGTAGGTTCACTGATGGCAAAAAATGCATGAAAAGAAGTCGGGAAAGTCATGGGATATAATACTTCGATACAAAGTATCGGACAAATATTTGGACCGATTCTTGCTGGAATTTTATATATAAAACCATGAAGTGGTCTTCCATTTTTTGTTTCTGCAGGGATATTTTTTATTCTTTTTGTTATTTCTATAAGTCTTTCTCAATAAGAAAATATGAAAAATATATACTCAGGGATAGTTATTCATGGAAAAAAATTAGGAAGACTCATTTGATTTCCAACAGCAAATATACATATAGAAAACGGGAAACTTTTGCCATGTACTTATGGTGTAAGTACACATATTGAAGGGAAAAAACTTTTCTGAATTGGTGCCTATATTCCATGAAAAGAAATGCTTGAAGTGCATATCTTTGATTTTGATAGAGATATTTATGATACTGAAATTACCATAGAAATACTTCTAACTATTCGGGATAATCAAAAATTCAATTCCCTTGATGAACTCAAGAAGCAAATCGAGAAAGACAAAAAAACAATGGAAGAGTGGTTAGAATCAAATAAAAGACTGTAAAAAAGTCTTTTATTTTTTTGCAATGATATAGGAAAGAAATATACTGGAAGCATGACAAGATTTATCGCGATTGCTGCCATATCAGAGAATAGAGCCATCGGAAAATGAGGAAAGATTCCTTGGCATATTCCAGAAGATTTTAAACATTTTAGAGAAACAACTCTCGGCTGCCCTATAATCATGGGACGAAAAACCTATGAATCAATTGGTCGACCTCTTCCTGGACGAGAAAATATCGTCCTCACAAGAGGAGATTTTCCTGCAGAATGAATTACTGTTCTTCACTCAATCGAAGAACTTCAGGAATATCTCCCCAAAAAATGAATAAAAAAAGCTTTTATATGCTGATGAAGCGAAATATATAAACTCTTTCTCGATAAAAATATAACTGATGAAATTATTCTCTCACGGGTAAAGATGTACATAGATGATGCTGATGCATTTTTTCCAGAATTTGAAGAAAGTTTTACTCTCGAGAAAACAGATGAAAAAGATAGCTTTAGTGTAGAGTATTGGAAGCGATAGATAATACTCCATTATGGATAATAATTTGGAGATGATATACTTCTGGAATATTTCAAAAAGAAGTTTCTATAATTCACTGTATACTTTTCCCTCTATTACTAGCAAGCTCTATTTTAAGTTCAGCAAGTGTAGAATGCTTATAGGAATCTTCTAACGCTACTTCATCTATCCATCTTAAATAATCGTACAAAAGCTTCATATCTATTTCTGATAAAGAATGGATTCTTTCCTCCATTTCTTGATTTATGGCAAGGTTTGATAAGGTTTTGATTCCTATTCCATGATTCGCCTGAACATAAATAACGTCAGCCATAGTTATCTCAACATTTTTTTGAGATAGAGTAAGAAAAACAAAGGCTGCCATTTGTCATGATATAGGAGACTCTGTTTGATTTCACATTTTTGTTTGCATAATACGCTATTTGTTACAATTTTGTTACAAAATTATTTATATAAATTAAATAATATAAGTCAATTATATTATTTTGTAAAAAAATGGATTCAAATATACTAAATCTACCTTAACACCTCTACTATATGAAATACTTTATTATCGCATTGAGCCTATTCATAGTCTCTAGTTGCTCCACATCAGAAATGCGAACAAGCGAAGATACCAAAACTATCACAGCAAGTTCCGAAGTCCAAACAGATCCATATGAAATAGGCTCTGTCGATACCGCATTCAAAATCCTCTGACCAGACCATAAAATAGAAGTCGGGGGAGTACCCGATCCAAAAGTATCTGGAATCACTTGTTTCTATAGTCGAGCAAAGACTGGGGGAATCACTGGAGGACTCGGACTCGCTCAGGATACAAGTGATGCATCGGTCGCATGTCGTCAAACAGGAAGAATCAGTTTTAAAGAAGCTATCAATCCAGTAGAGGAAATCTGGAATGAGTCCACAAGTTTCTTTTTTAAAAAACTCCGAATCGTGAGATTTTATGATGTAAATTCGAATAGTCTCATCTACCTCGTCTATTCTGATAAACTCATCGATGGCTCACCAAAAAATAGCATCTCTGCGGTGGCGCTTGAGGAAGTAGCAGTAGTTTTAAAGAGATAAAATAGTATTCGTAATTTTTATATTCATAATTCGTAATTGATTATGCACTTCGCCATCGGAACAGCAAACAAACCAAAGTCAGAGTCTATCGAACATGTCCTCGCGACTTCACCATATACAGGTGGAGCCACTTTCTCGAACCATCGTGTCCCATCAGGAGTTCCTGATATGCCTACCACTCTCGAGGAACTCCGAACAGGAGCAAAAAATAGAGCAATCTATACGAGACGAGAAAAACCAGATGCTGACTACTTCGTAGGTATGGAGGGGGGAGTATATCGAGACTTCGAGTGAGAAGAGTACTGGTATCTCTGAGTAGTATATATCGAAGATACTATTGGACGATGATACTGGGGATATTCTGCTCATCTCAGAGTGCCACCAAGAGTCGTAGAACTCCTCTTCGATGGTCGATGACTCGACCTCGAACAAGTGATGCAAGAACTCACAGGAGAAGAAAATGTCGGAGATAAGCAGGGAAGTGGGGCAATATGGAGTGATGGATTTCTGACACGCCAAGAGCAATTTATCCTTGCGACCAAATGTGCGATTGTTCCGCATTTTAGTAAGTTTTATAAGAAATAATCCCCTAATCCTATGTGGAAAGAAACCTGAAAGACCAACATCCTAGCAACCTGAAGACTCATCGAACTCTATCAAAAAGAGTGGGAAATAGATGGAAAAATCAAGCTTTTTGAAAATGCACGCAGACCTCCATGAGTTCGAATTATATTTGAAAAAGATGAGAAAATCCTCGTCACAAAAGAGTTTCGCGGAGAACATAAATCTTTTGATTATCGCCTCCCATGAGGAAAGGTATTTGATACCCTCTCTGATATGAAGTCCTTTGACTGAGAAATGCTCGATGCCGCAAAAAATGCTGCCATCATAGAGGGAAATGAGGAGTGTGGGATTTTGATAGAAAAAGATGATCTTCAACTTTTTAAAATCTCTCATGCGTGAGCGACGATAGAATGGGATTTGTATTATTTTATCGTAAAAGAATTTCAGGAAACAGGAAAGCAAAATCTCTGAGATGGGGAATATATAACTTTTAATTGGTATTCAAAGGAAGAAATCGTTGATTTCGTACGGAACTGAGAAATATCCGAAGATAGAACCAAAGGGATTTTATGGGAGTATTTTTTAATTCATCGAATATAAGTTTATGAAAATTGGCAATCTAAAAATACCAGACTCTATAAACAAAATTCTTATTATATGACTCTCTTGAGCAGGAAAAACTACTGCCTTCGATTGTATTAAAGATAGCCTCAATAGTAAAATATTTCCCGTAAGAAGATGGATTACACGACCGAGAAGATTTGGGGACAATCTCGATGAAAATCTTCATATATCTTATGAGGATTTGGTGAAAGAATGAGATAAAATAGATATCCAATGGGAACGAGATATGGGTGATGGAAGAATTGAACTATATGCATTCCCCAAAAAAGAAACCCATAAGATATGTCTTTATCCTTGAAATAATTTTATATTTTCGTGAGGGTTAAGTCATCCATTCTTTATAAATACAGTGATAATAAATATATCAAGTGCCTATAAGAACAGGGAACAAAGATTTATAGAAAGATCACATGATGTAGTGAAGAAATTCCCTCAGGAATTTCAGAAACGAATATCATCAGAAGAGCTCTCGCCTGATTTTTATCATTTTAATATAGAAAATAATTCCTCCCTTGAAGACTTTTACAGAGAAATCAAAAAATGTTTAGCTATCTTATTATAAATCTATGTGGATTCTCTTTGCTCTCACAGCATCCCTCATACTCGCGAGTAGAAAAATATCCGAAAAACAACTCGTCGGAAATGCAGGAAATAATCTCGGATGGATGATACGATTTGGATCTGCTATTTCGATTGTGTTTTTATGGATTATTTTTTCGAGAAATACCGAAGGAATAACTGATATAACCGTATGGAGTATTATCGCGGTCACATCGTTCGTTATCTACCCACTCTACACGCTCGGATACTACTATGCAGTGAAGCATTTACCACTCTCATATTTTGGTATGCTTGGCATCATTGCACCCGTTGCAAATACGGTATTTTCATACTTTATTCTCGGACATATTCCCACATTGGCAGGCTATATCGGAATAACGAGTATCCTCATAGGACTTTCGATACTCCTCTATAAAAACGAACATAAAGAAGTATCGATTTTTGCGTTTATCCTAGCTATCATGGTCTATATCAGTATGGGTTTTACACCTATCCTCGATACGATTGCGATGAATCATACGAGCCCATTTACCTATGCGATGATCAATCAACTCTCTGCAATTATCCCTGTATTTCTGTTATCGTATATTCTCACACGAAAAACTGGTTTCGCCTTTTTTAAAAAAAACTTCTCTCAAGTGGCATTTATCGGACTCACTCAGGGAATCGGCTGGCTCTGAAGCATGTATGCTTTTTCCACTGCACCAAATACAGGATATGTCGTAGCACTTATCAATACCCATGCCATCATTACCACCCTCTATGGAACCATAGTTCTCAAAGAGGGACTTACGCTGAAGAAAATAGCAGTATTTTGTTGTATGTGTATAGCACTTATATCGTTTCTCTTTGTATAAAAAAATCCCCTATAGTAGGGGATTTTTTTATCTTGCTCGTGGTAAATATACTCTTTTCTTCATTTTCTTTCATATCTGATTTGTGACCTGTATAGTCCCAGTTCATAGAAAAATAGCTCCAGAATCTCCGATTTGTCTCTGTGCAATAGAAACAGTGACTCAACCTGTAGCAAATCATGGAGAAAGTATTTGGATGCCTCATGAAGGAAGAGCATCCATAGATCCTGTAAAAATACCAGCAGTCGCAGTAACAGTTACTGCCTGAATTCCTGTACCGAAGTGAATCTTTGCATATGCATCCATTTTTTCTTGGATATATTTTTGTGCATCTTCGGGCTTCATATTCTTTAGCTTCGCTTCATCTATACCGAGCTGAGCTGGGTCTATAGGATTCAATGCAATAATTCCAGTAGCAAAAGGAGTAACATTTATCGCCTGAACTTGTGATGAGGCGGAAACTATCATAACATCAGCTGGAAGCTGTTTATTTTTTCCGAGAGCAAAAACAGATGTACTCAGAAATGATACAGAAAGTACTGCAACCATTCATAAAAGGATTTTTTTCATAAAGAAGAAAAATAATAAAAGTAAAATTGTCTAAAAAAAAAGACAAGAAAATACTACATATATGCCCTTAAGTGAAGTAAAAGGAACTTAAAGTTTTGTTAAAGTTTTCTGACTTTCTTTTCGGTAAGGATGGACTTATGCCATAAAAATATATCATACAGAGTATGAAACTCCTTATCATCGAAGACCATCCTCGTGTTCGAGAAAATATCATAGCATTTTTCCGTATGCATATGCATACAGCAGAATGAGTATGGAATGGAGAAGAATGACTCAAAAAGGCACTCTCAAATGAATACGATATCATTATTCTCGATATGTCCATGCCAGAAATGAATGGAGAGACATTTCTCAGGAAATTACGAGAAGAAAAAAAGAATTCCCTCGTTCTCGTAGCAACATCGAGCGGACTTCTCGATGACAAGGAACTCATGTATGGACTCTGAGCAGATGATTTTATCGTAAAACCTTTTGAACTCAAAGAACTCCTCCTCAGAGCAAATGCACTGCAAAGAAGAAAATGATGAAATATCCTCAAGGAAGTTTTTATATGAGATTTTCATATCAATATAGAACAAATGAAAGTATATAAAAATAATACCCCTATAAGTATACCAGCAAAAGAACTCAAAATACTCATATATCTCGCATGAAATAGATGAGTCCCAAAATCAAAAGGGGATATCCTCCAGTATATATGGTGAGAAAAGGAAGAAAATCTCCTCACAAATACTATGACCCTTGAAGTTCATATCGCAAATATCCGAAAAACCCTCTGAAAAGACATCATCAAAACCGTTCGGTCTATAGGATATGTCCTCTGAGATAATTAACATCCAACATTATGAATAAAAATGCTCATCTTCTCGCTCTCAGAATAACTCTGATAATCTCTGGAACGCTTCTCGCCCTTTCATCTTGGGTAATTCATGAAGCAAATACAAAATTCAATGAAAACCTTGAAAATATGGTAGCTTCTGTCGTTGTGACAGCAAGCTCAAGTGAAGTCATGCTTTCATGATCTTCTCTTCCGTATTTTACTACATGAGCCCTCCAAGGAGGATGAATGGTTTCCGTCGCTTCTCTGTGAAGTATATGAACTATAACTCCAACATCAGTTATCACTGGAACATGAGGAATCATGCTCTCAAATACAGACTACGAAAACATTTTTCTCCCACTTTTAGGTTTTATAAAAACAGAAAAGTTTCAAGTAATAAAGTATATGGCTTTTTGATTCTGAATATTTCTCTTTTTTCTCTATTTGATAGCCTATGTTATCGCGAGAAATATCATGAAGCCTATCGAGGAAGCAAAAAAACACGCACTCGAGTATAGTCGATATATCGCGCATGAGATACGTACGCCTCTTTTGATTATATCGAGTGATATCGAGCTTATGATGCACGAATCAAAAGATACTAAAATATTTGAAAGAACTATAGGAGAGCTCCAAAGTCTCTCAACCATAGTAGATGGACTCTTGTTTCTAGCACTGAGTGAAAATACACTCGAAAAGGAATACCTCAATCTAGAATCCATCCTAGAAGATGTATGGGAAAATCTCAAAAAACAATATAAAACAGATATAGTCCTCCATAAAAACCAGAAGAAAGTATCTACAGTATACGGAAATCCTATGCTCACAAAGACCCTCATTCACAATCTCATGGAAAATGCCATAAAATACAATACTGGAAAAGACATATTCGTCGTCTTTGAGAAAAACTCATTGCAAATAACCAATCCTGCACAAGCACCTAAAGAAGAAAGAAAAAGAGATATGTTTGCACCGTTTCTCTGAAAGTCAGATATTGGACACGGACTCGGACTCTCACTCGTAAAGAGAATTATCGATGTTCACGGATGGTATATAGAGTGACTCTATACAAAAGCAACAGGAATGACCTTTGAGATAGTCTTTCAGAAAAGATAATCTCTCGTGATTCTTACTTGCATTTTCTCTATTTTCTATATACTATACTCATACGAAAAGCATCTGAGCGGCCATCACCCGCGAGCTGATTGAAGAAAGGGTTTATACCTGAGTAGAACAATCCGGAGTCGAAAATCTCCGTCATCAAAATAAATCAAGTATCCGCTTTCGGTGGTACCTCTCCCTAAAAAAGAGCCAAAAGCACACAATTTTATTTATTTGTGTGCTTTTTATTTATGAAAAACTTCTATAAATTGCTAATTATCACTTTACTTAGTATAAATATAACTATTTCATATTATTTCTATACTACTGCAATGCTTTCATGGTGAGAATGATGAACATGAGATATCACAAGGGCTGTGAGCATAGTAACAACAACTATTTCCTTAACTCTATGATTAATTTTTATATTTCTTAGTAAAAAAGGTGTTATTCAAAATAATAAACTTTCATCCATTCTAGTTATCATAATATCTATTTGAACAGCTTATCCTCTAATGTCGATTCTTTTATAAAATTAAATAACCTATTAAATTCAAATACTATGTCCTTCCCATCAATCTCCCCAAAACAATCATTCCCAGCACTCGAATCAGAAGTGCTCGCATACTGGAAAGCAAATAATACTTTCCAGAAATCAATCGACTCTCGCCCAGAGGACAATCCATATCGATTCTACGATGGTCCTCCATTTATCACAGGAACTCCTCATTATGGCTCACTTCTTTCATCCATCGTAAAGGATGTCGTATGACGATACTGGACAATGCGAGGTCGTCGCGTCGACCGTGTATGGTGATGGGACTGTCATGGACTCCCTATCGAGGAAAAAGTCCAGAAAAAACTCGGACTCTCATCGAACAAAGAAATCGAGGAACGATGAGTGAAGGAATTCATCGATGGTTGTTATGAATATACACAGTCTACCTCTGCGGAGTGGGACTGGTATATCGATAAAATCGGTCGTTGGGTCGATATGGATAGAGCATACCGCACGATGGATCAGGAATACATGGAATCCGTCATGTGGGTATTTAGCCAACTCTGGAACAAATGACTCATCTACGAAGGAAAACGAGTGTCGCTCTACTCATGGAAACTCTCGACTCCGATTTCAAACTTTGAAGTTGCGATGGATGATACTTATCAAGAAGTAAATGATCCAGCAATTACGGTGAAGTTCGAACTCGAACCAAATGAAAAATTTCCAGCACAAACAAAAGTACTTGCCTGGACAACAACTCCATGGACTATCCCTGCAAATATGGCACTCGCCGTAAGAAATGATATAGACTATATCCTCGTAGAGAATAATAGTGAACAGTTTATCGTAGCAAAAAACCGTGCAGAATCAGTATTTAAAGGGAAGTGAGAGTTTAACATTATTCGTGAATTCAAGGGTTCTGAACTCGTTGGACTCGGATATATCCCACCATTTCCAGAGTATTATTATCAAAAAAATGGAGAGAAAAATCATCACATCTACCATGCAGATTTTATCACTGACACCGATGGTACGGGTATCGGACATGAGGCACCAGAGTTCGGTGATGTCGACTTTCAGCTTGCGAAACGCGAAGGAATTTTCATATCAGAAGCGATGGACGAAGCAGGGAAGTATACAGCACAAATACATGACTATGAATGACTCCACTATCAGGAAGCAAATACGGTCAATATCGAACGAATGAAGGAAAACGGAACACTTTTTAAACATGAATCCATTACACACCGCGTACCGTTTTGTCCTCGTTCTGGCACACCACTCGTACAAAAAGCTCAGTCATCATGGTTTATCGATATCCAGTCTCAAAAAGAAAAACTCCTCGAAGCGAATAAAAAAATCAACTGGTTTCCTGAACATCTCAAATTCGGGCGATTCGCAAAGGGTATCGAATCAGCTCCAGACTGGTGTATATCTCGTACACGATTTTGGTGAGCGCCGATGCCAGTGTGGGTAGGGGAGGATGGAGAAAAAGTAGTAGTTTCTTCACGAGAAGAGATATTTGAACTCAACAAACCATACGGACAACTTGAGAAACGAGAAGTCGAATGAAAGATAAAATACTTCTTCAAATGAGGGGAATTTGATGGAACGGAACTCAATCTCCACCGTCCATATATCGATGCTATAAAACTCAAATCGCCAAAGACAGGAAACGAACTCACTCGCATTCCTGAAGTCCTCGATGTATGGATGGACTCTGGATCTATGCCATATGCACAAATGCACTATCCATTTGAGAATAAATGAGAAATGGAAGCAAGTTTTCCAGCAGATTTCATCGCCGAATATGTCGGGCAAGTTCGTGCATGGTTTTATGTGATGCATGTCCTCGGAGTACTCCTCAATCCGAACAATGAACCAACTCCGACTCCGAGTTTTACGAATGTGATAACAACAGGAGTAATCAATGGGAATGATGGACGAAAAATGTCGAAATCATACGGAAACTATCCAGACCCTCGCGCCACGATAGAAAAATATGGTGCTGATCCAATTCGTTTCTACATGCTCAATTCTCCACTCCTCTCAGGATGAGATATGGACTTCAAGGAGGAACAAATTCTCGAAACAATCAAGTGAGTCATGCTCCCGATTTGGAATACCTACAGTTTCTTCACTACATACGCAAACATCGACGGATGGGAAAAAGATGAAACAGAGGTTTGGTTTTCTCGTCATGCAGAAACAACATCAAATGCTATCGCGCGAATGAGTGATAATACCGATAATCCTGAACTCACAACAAAAGGGCGAGAGCAAGCAAAAGAAGCTGGACAGAGCCTCAAAGAACAAGGAAAGAATTTTGATATCATCATCCATACAAGTGTAACTCGTGCGACTGACACAGCTCATATCATCGCGAATGAAATCGGATTTTGTGGTGAATATATCATAGATGATAGATTCGCAGAGCAATACGCTGGGGAGTATGCATGAAAAACACATCAGGAAATCATGGATACCTACAATACAAAACATGGCACAAATATCCCTTGCACTCCTGAAACGGTTCGTCCGATTTACCGAGAAAACTCTACTGAAAATACAGCACAATTTGAAAAGAGAATTATGGAAGCATACGCAGATATTCTCAAAAAATATGAAGGAAAAAGAATCCTCATCGTCGGACATGCTGGTACTTCGAAGCCAATCCTCAAAAACTACTTCGGAAAAACTCATGAAGAAGCATACTTCCAGATAACTATCAAAAATGCTGAACCATACCGCCTCATGACTACAGCTATCGTAAACCCTCTCGATAGATGGATTCTTTCAAAACTCCAAGTCCTGATCGCTCAGGTTCATGACGCAATGGATGGATATGATGTCTCTCGTGCCTGTCGCGCTATCGTCGAATACATGGATGAACTCACAAACTGGTATGTCCGTCTCTCTCGCCGAAGATTCTGGGAATCAGGCATGACTGCAGACAAAAAATCAGCATATGAGACACTTCACACAGTCCTCACAGAGACATCGAAACTCCTCGCTCCATATATGCCATTTATCTCTGAAGATATATTTCGTGGACTTACAAAAAAAGAATCAGTCCATCTGGAATATATCACTCGTCCATCAAAGCAACTCATAGATACAAATCTCAACAGAGATATGGAAATCTGTGAGCATATAGTATCTCTTGGTCTCGCTCTCAGAAGTCGCAAAAATATCCGTGTTCGTCAGCCACTCGCATCGATTACGGTGACAAAAGAACTCTCAGAATACTATCAATCAATTATCTGTAATGAACTCAATGTAAAGGATATATTATTTGAAAATCCAGAAAAACTCGCAAAGAAAATCTGTAAACCAGATGCTCGAAAAATCGGTCCGAAATATTGAAAAGATGTACAAAAAGTAATTATAGAAGCAAAAAATGGAAACTTCACAGAAAAAGAAAATGGAATTATCGATGTTGCGGGATTTATCCTCGAATCAGATGAGTATACTCTTGAGTATATCCCACTTGAGTGAGTTGGTGATGTCGAGTGATGATATGGAATGGTTATATCACTTGACACAACCATAACAGACGAACTCCGCCTCGAATGACTTGCTCGAGATATCATCAGACAAATCCAGGATATGAGAAAGGAAGCGAACTATAATATCACTGATAGAATATCTCTCTCTATTTCTGGCTTTGATACGAGTATAGACTGGATAAAGACACTTATCGAATCAGAAACACTCTCGACTATTATCAGTTCTATCGAAAACCCAGATCTCGAAAAAACTCTCTCAGACGATGAAATGTGAGAAGTAATCATACAAATACAAAGATAAAAAAGAATAAAACCTCCATTTCGGAGGTTTTTTATTGACGACTCAGGAAAAAAAATATACTAAACAAAATTTCTTATTTGATTGCAATTAAAAGGCATGGCTATCCAAATCTTCATATTTCTCACGATTCTTTCGGGCATTACCCTCGCTTGGACCTATGCTATACTTCGAATCATTATTGTACTTTTTCCAGTTCTTTCTCGATATAGCACCCCTATAATGATAATCGGACTCTTATGAAGCCTCGCATTTATTATAGGAATTCTCGGAGCAAATAGTATACCAAACGATACTTTTTCAAATATATATAAATATGGTGCTATTTGGCTCGGTGGTATCACGATAACTGGATTCATCGCTTTTATCATGCTTATTATCAGTGCAGCTTTTGGTCTAACGTATACTCATATTGGCTACCTTATAGGGTTTTTTATACTTACACTCGGGATAAATGCATGGTCCCTCATCGCGAGTTTCGTGCCGAAAATTATAGAGTATAGTGTCGATATAAAAACTCCTCACACATGGCATGGAAAAAAGATTATCATGATTGCTGACACTCACTATGGAAACATATATAATAAGGAAGATGCGAGAAAACTCGTTGAAACAATCAATACCCTGAGTGGAGAAGTCGTTATTATTCCTGGAGATTTTTTCGATGGACCAAAAATAGACTTTTCTGAAGTTGCTGACGAATTTAAAAATATCCAAGCTCCGTATGGTGTTCTCTTTGCAAACGGAAATCACGAAGAATATAGAAATACTGAAGACATCCTCAATTCTCTGGAAAAATCGGGAATACAGATTCTAAATAACAAGAAAATAGAAATTGATGGTATGAATTTTATAGGAGTAACCTATCATACGACTGAAAGTCTTTCTTGACTCACTACAGCTCTGAATTCCCTAGAACTCGAGAAGGGGAAGTCAAATATTCTCCTCAAACATAAGCCAACCCTCATAGAAAATCTGACAAAATATCCAATAGATTTAGTAGTATCAGGTCATACTCACAGAGGACAGATGTTTCCGTTTTCGATTATACCAGATATCATCTATGGTCGATATGCCTATGGAATGAATACTCTCGAAAATCTCACAGCTATAACAACCAGTGGTGTCGGTTCATGGTGACCACCTCAGAGACTCGGAACAAGAAGTGAGATAGTAGTAATAAAAATAAAATAAATTCCCCTTGTAGGGAATTTTTTATAAAAGAACAAAAATTTGCATCTTTTAAAAATTTATGCTAAACTATATAAGTAATTTAATTTTTAATACAAATTGGCTCTTGCCTAGAAGATTTTAGAAATATCTAAGATTTTCTAGGTTTTTTATAAAAAGTTTTAATCATTGTAGTTAATTCTTGTTCAAGTTCAATATTTGTTTTCGTATACCTCCATTCACA
>Ga0114939_10000139_pt1 | contig 60186 bp, 43 predicted proteins | sample AshMeaCrysSpring_FD_87196 | JGI IMG/M metagenome (GOLD analysis project Ga0114939, IMG submission 87196) | Groundwater microbial communities from Big Spring, Nevada to study Microbial Dark Matter (Phase II) - Ash Meadows Crystal Spring | ecosystem: Environmental > Aquatic > Deep subsurface >...
CCGGACGGCGGGGCGGAGCGTGGAGGCACTGCGTCGGCGGGCGGGTCGCTAGCAGGGCCAGCGGGTACTGCCGAGGGCGGTCACCGGCACCGGGACCGCCGGATGCGTCGCAAAACCCGCTGACCTGCTCTGCTAATATCGCGCTCGGGGTGGCGATCGCTTGCGCGCCAAAACCGAAAAAGATCAAGGATTTGACCGTGAAAGTTACCGTGTTCGGTTCGGGTTACGTGGGCCTGGTGACCGGGGCCTGCTTCGCCGAGGCGGGCAACCACGTGGTCTGTGTCGACATCGACACCGGAAAGGTGGCGCGCCTTCAGCAGGGAGAGATCCCCATCCACGAACCGGGGCTCGATGACCTCGTGCGACGCAACCAGGAGAAGGGTCGCCTGCGCTTCACGACCAGCGCCGAGGAGGGTATCGCCCACGGCCTGTTCCAGTTCATCGCGGTGGGCACCCCGCCCGAGGAGGATGGCTCCGCCGATCTCTCGCACGTGCTCGCGGTCGCTGAGACGATCGGTCGGCACATGACCGAGTACCGGGTGGTCGTGGACAAGTCCACGGTTCCGGTCGGCACCGCGGACAAGGTCCGGGAACGAATCGAGCAGGTGCTCGGCGAGCGCGGCGCCAAGCTCGAGTTCGACGTGGTCTCGAACCCCGAGTTCCTGAAGGAAGGGGCGGCGATCGCCGACTTCATGAAGCCGGACCGCGTGGTCGTAGGCACCGACAACCCGCGCACCGCGGAGCTGCTGAAGACGCTCTACGACCCCTTCACGCGCAGCCGGGAGCGCATGATCGTGATGGACGTGCGCTCTGCGGAGCTCACGAAGTACGCCGCGAATGCCATGCTCGCCACCAAGATCAGTTTCATGAACGAGATGGCCAATCTTGCCGAGCGAATGGGCGCGGACATCGAGAGGGTGCGCGCCGGCATCGGTTCCGACCCCCGCATCGGTTACCACTTCATCTATCCGGGCGCGGGCTACGGTGGCTCCTGCTTCCCGAAGGACGTCAAGGCGCTGGTGCACAGCGCAGGCGAGCACCAATTCGACGCCCAGCTGCTGAAGGCTGTCGAGGCCGTTAACAGGCATCAGAAGAAGTTGCTGTTCCGCAAGATCGACGCGTACTTCGGGGGGCATCTCACGGGCAAGACCATCGCGTTGTGGGGCCTGGCCTTCAAGCCCAACACGGACGACATGCGCGAAGCGCCGTCGCGCGACCTGCTCGAAGCGCTGTGGGCGGCGGGTGCCAAGGTGCGTGCCTACGATCCCGTGGCGGCGGGCGAGGCGCGTCGCATCTACGGCGAGCGGGTGGACTTCGTGCTGGTCGATGACTCCGAGTCGGCGCTCGACGGCGCCGACGCGCTCGCGATCGTGACCGAGTGGCAGGAATTCCGCAGCCCCGACTTCGAGCACATGCGCGATGCGCTGGCCCACAAGGTGATCTTCGACGGCCGCAACCTCTACGACCCGGCGCTGGTGCGAAGCTTTGGGCTCATCTACCACGGCATCGGGCGCGGCGAGCCGCTGGCCGTCTGAGCGAACCGCGTCGGAAGTCACTGTTTGAACGTCGAAATCGCAATCACCCTCGCCGTCGTGGTCGGCGTGCTTCTGCTGCTGACCACGAGCCGGATCGATACCGACGTCGTCCTCGTGGGCGCGATGATTACCCTGACCCTGCTCGGCATCCTCAAGCCCGACCAGGCGCTGCAGGGTTTCGCGAGCAGCGGGGTCATGACCATCGCCGCGCTCTACATCGTGGTTGCAGGCCTGCGCGAAACCGGGGCGATGGCGTGGATCTCGCGCTGGGTGCTCGGGCGACCGCGCTCGCTCGGTGTCGCGCAGGGCAAGCTGATGCTGGTCACTAGCGCGCTGTCCGCGGTGATCAACAACACGCCGGTGGTGGCACTGTTCATTCCGGTCGCGCAGGAGTGGGCGTCGCGCTTCGGCTATTCGATCTCGAAGCTGCTGCTGCCGATGAACCACATGGTGATCCTCGCCGGCATGTGCACGCTGATCGGCACCAGCACCAACCTGATCGTCAACAGCCTGCTGGTGAAGGCCGTCCCGGACTCGGGTCTCGGCCTGTTCGACCTGATCTGGATCGGCCTGCCGCTCACGATCCTCGGCTTGGTCTACATGATCTTCGCGACGCGCTGGCTGCTGCCCGACCGGCAGAGCCCGGTCGAGCAGCTCGAGAACGCGCGCGAGTACAGCGTCGAGGCGCGTGTCACGCCGAACGGCCCTTTGGTTGGCCGCAGCATCGCCGAGGTGGGGCTGCGCAGCATGCGCTACGCCTTCGTGCTCGAGATCGCCCGTGGCGAGCGGCTGCTGACGGCCGTCGGACCCGAAGAGGTGTTGCAGCCTAACGACCGTGTGACCTTCGTGGGCGTCGTGGACGCGGTGAACGAGCTGCGTCGCATCCCGGGCCTCATGGTGGCCGAGGACCAGACGTTCCAGCTCAACCTTCGCCATGCGCAGCGCTGTCTGGTCGAGCTGGTGCTGTCGCCGTCCTCGCCGCTGGTCGGTCACACGGTGCGCGAATCGGGTTTCCGCAGCACCTACAACGCCGCGGTGATCTCGATTTCGCGGGAGGGCGCGCGGCTCGAGGGCAAGCTCGGCGACGTGCGCCTGCGGGCGGGTGACACGATGCTGGTCGAGGCCGACCACGGCTTCGTCGAGCGTCACAAGTACAACCGCGATTTCCTGCTCGTGAGTTCGCTGCAGGACTCGGCGCCACCGGACTTTGCGCGGGCGCCGGTGGCGTTCCTGGTGCTGATCGCGATGCTGGTCGTGGCAACCCTGGAGTGGGTTCCGCTGTTCCAGGCCTCGTTCATTGCCGCCGGCGCGATGGTGGCCACCCGCTGCGTGACGCTCAACGTCGCCCGGCGCAGCATCGAATACCCGGTGCTCGCCGGCATCGCGGCGTCGTTCGCGCTCGGCTTCGCGCTCTCGGAGTCCGGTGCTGCCGACCTGCTGGCCAGCTGGATTGGCTCGATCGCGCGAGGCGACCCTTTCTGGGCGCTGGTGGTGCTGTACGTGGACACCGTGGTGGTCACGGAGCTCATCACCAACAATGCAGCCGGCGTGCTGATGTTCCCGATCGCCATGGCTGTGGCGCAGGACGGCGGCGTGAATTTCCTGCCCTACGTGGTCTGCGTGATGGTCGGGGCTTCGGCGGGATTCATCACGCCGATCGGTACCAGACCAACCTGATGGTCTACGGTCCCGGCGGCTACCGCTGGGCCGACTACATCCGCTTCGGCACGCCGCTCAGCATCCTGGTGGGCATCGCGACCGTGCTGATCGTGCCAAGGGTTTGGCCTTTCTGATTCAGCGTCAGTCATGAAGGACTCTGCGTGAAGGACTCTGCGTGCTGATCCCTGTCATCCTCTCGGGTGGCTCCGGTACCCGGCTCTGGCCGCTCTCCCGTGAGCTCTACCCGAAGCAGCTGCTCCCCCTCGTCGGCAAGAGCACCATGCTGCAGGAAACCGTGGCGCGACTGTCGGGCGTGCCGGACGTGTCGGGGCCTGTCGTCGTGTGCAATGACAGCCACCGCTTCACGGTGGCGGAGCAGCTGCGCGAGTTCGGCGTCCCCGCGCGCGCGATCTTGCTGGAGCCTGTCGGCCGCAACACGGCGCCGGCGGTTGCGGTCGCGGCACTGGTGGCGCTCGGCCGGCAGACCCCGTCCGCGCCGACGGCCATGTCAATGGCAGAAGAGGATCCGGTGCTGCTCGTGCTGCCAGCCGATCACGTGATCCGCGACGTGCCCGCATTCCAGGCCGCAGTCGCCGCGGGTCGGCAGGCTGCCGAGGCCGGGCGACTGGTGACCTTCGGAGTGGTGCCCACGCGGCCTGAGACAGGCTACGGCTACATCCGTCGCGCCGCAGGCAATGGCCCCGCGTATCCGGTGGAGCGTTTTGTCGAGAAGCCGGATCTGGCCACTGCCGAGGAGTACGTGCGCTCCGGCGAGTACTACTGGAACAGCGGCATGTTCATGTTCCGCGCGCGCGTCTACCTCGAGGAACTCGCCCGCCACGCGCCGCAAATGCGCGCTGCCAGCGAGGCGGCGGTCGCGGCCGCCACGCGCGACCTCGACTTCACGCGGCTGCCGGTCGCCGAGTTCGGAGCCTGCCCGTCGGACTCGATCGACTACGCCGTGATGGAGAAGACCGACGCCGCGGTCGTCGTGCCGCTCGATGCCGGCTGGAGCGACGTGGGCTCCTGGTCGGCCCTCGCCGACGCGCTGCCCACCGACGCACAGGGCAACGTCACGGCGGGCGACGTGATCGTCGAGGCGACAAAAGGCTGCTACCTCCACGCTACCAGCCGACTGATCGCCGCGGTCGGGCTCGAGGACCACGTCGTGGTCGAGACCAAGGACGCGGTGCTGGTGGCGCCGCGCGGGCGCGTGCAGGACGTCAAGGCGCTGGTCGCGCAGCTCAAGGCGCAGGGCCGCTACGAGACCTCACTGCACCGGGAGGTGTTCCGGCCCTGGGGCAGCTACGACAGCATCGACCACGGCGATCGCTTCCAGGTGAAGCGCCTCGTGGTCAAGCCGGGCGCCTCGATGTCGCTGCAGCTGCACCACCACCGGGCGGAACACTGGATCGTCGTATCGGGAACGGCGCGTATCACCCGTGGAGAGGAGACTTTCCTGCTCGGGGAGAACGAGTCGACTTTCATCCCGATGGGCACGAGACATCGAATCGAGAACCCGGGAAAGGTGACCCTGCACATCATCGAGGTGCAGTCGGGCAGCTACCTCGGCGAGGACGACATCGTGCGATTCGAGGATCGCTACGGCCGGGACAGCGGGAGCAAGTGAATGCAGGCAGTCGGTCAGGACACGTCAGGTGCCGTCGGGCGAGAAGCCCCGACCCGCGCCGACAACGTAATCATCCTGACCGGTGGGCTGACCGGCAGTTCGGCGCTCGCTGGTCTGCTGACCGCGGCCGGTTACTGGTGCGGCGAGGACACCTTCAGGAAGAGTGACTACAACACCTACGAAAACTCCGACCTCATCCAGCTCAACCGGCGACTGATGCAGCGGGTCGGCGTGGCCGAGAAGGAGTACACGATGGCCTTCCAGCCCGACGCCATCCGGCGCATCGAGGCGCTGCGTGGCGTCGAAGACGACGCGGACTTCCGTGCGATGATCGCCCGCTGCGATGCCCATGCGCCCTGGGTCTGGAAAGACCCGCGGCTGTGGCTTACGGTGAGGTTCTGGGCGCCGCTGCTCGACTGGGGCCGCATCCGCGTGCTGCTGCTGCGGCGCGAGCCCGTGCAGGCGTGGATCTCGACGACCCAGCGCCGGCAGATTCAGACCTACAGGTACCAGAAGGCATACAACGATGCCATCCAGGCCTCGCTGCGCGAGTTCCTGGACTCGAACGGCATCCGCCACCTGTCGGTGCTGTTCGAGGACCTGATCGTCACGCCCGAGCGCGAGGTCGATCGCTTGAGCGGCTTTCTCGGCCATGCGGTCACCATGGATCACTTCCGCTCGAGCTACGAGGGCGATTTCTACCGCAAGCCGAAGACGATTCGCGACGGCGTCGAGGCGGCGCTGATCTATCTGAAGAACTTCGGCGAGCGGCTGCGCTGAGCCCGGCGTTGCCCGCCAGGCTGCAGCAGCGATCCTGAACATGCCACCCGCCGGCAACCAGCCGATCCGTGCCGGCCGCGAACTCGCGGTCGGCTCTGCCTGGATGATCGCCATGCGCTGGGCAATCCGCAGCGTCGGGCTCCTGAGCACGGTGATCCTGGCGCGGCTGCTCGCGCCGGACGACTTCGGCGTCGTGGCGATGGCGATGGTGGCGGTGGCGATCCTGCAATCCTTCACGCAGTCGGGAGTGGACCTCGCCCTGCTGCGCGCCGAGACTCCGCAGCGCGAGCACTACGACGCGGCGTGGACGCTCGAGATCATCCAGGCGACCGTGCTCGCGGCAGCGCTGTACCTGACGGCACCGCTGGTGGCGGGCCAGTTCGAGGACCCGCGGGTGACTTCCGTGATTCGCGCGATGTCGCTTGCCGCGCTGATTGCGGGTTTCCAGAACATCGGAGTAGTGAACTTCCGGCGCGAGTTGAACTTCCGGCGCGAGTTCCTGTTCAACGTCTACAAGCGGCTGGCGACGTTCGTCGTGACGGTGACTGCCGCGCTGCTGATGCGCAGCTATTGGGCCATGGTATTGGGCTATGTCGTAGGGCGTGTCGTCGAGGTCTCCCTGAGCTACGTGATGTCGAGCTACCGGCCGCGCCTGTCGCTCGCGCGGGTAGGGGAGATCTGGGGCTTCTCGAAGTGGCTGGTGCTCACCCGCTTCTCGATGGTGATCAACCGGCAGTTCGACCGCTGGATCGTGGGTTCCACGGGCGGCGCCGCCGCGATGGGCAACTATTTCATCGCCAACGATTTCGCTTCATCGCCCTCGGATGAAGTGATCGCGCCGATGTCGCGCGCCGCGTTCCCGGTCTACAGCCGGATGCGGCAGCAGCCCGACGAGCTCGCAGACGCCTTCCGCCGCATGCTCGGCTCGGTCGTCGCCATCACTTTTGCCACCGGCCTCGGGATCGCGGCGGTCGCCGAGGATTTCGTGCACGTCGTGCTCGGTGCAAAGTGGGTCGGTGCGATACCGCTGATGCCGTGGCTCGGTCTGTTTGCAGCGGTCTACGGCATCGTCCGCGCGCTTGACACGTTTCTCCTCGCCACGGGTCGGGAGCGCATGTCCTCGCTGATGGGGCTCGCGTACGCCCTGGTAACGATACCTGTGATATGGATGGCGGGTCGACAGGCCGGTATCGAGGGCATCGCCGCGGCGAAGGCAGCCACCGCCGTCGCGCTCGTGAGCATCCTCGTGGTCGTTGGCACGCGGGAACCGCCGCTGACGCTGCGTCTGGTGGTTTCTGCGGCGTGGCCGCCGGCGGTGTCTGCAGCGGCGATGTTCACGGCAGTGAAGGTGCTGCAGGCTACCTTGCCCCTCGAGAGTCATGTATGGGGGCTGATACGGGATGTCATCGCCGGCGCCATTGTCTATATTGGCTGCGGACTCGTGATCTGGCTGGCGCGCGGGCGTCCGGCGGGCATCGAGCGGGACTTGATCAACGAGGCGCGGCGCAGGCTCAGCCGCTTTGGCGGGCCCTGAGGCGCGTGCGGAGGAACGGCAGTGAACCCAATCAGCATCTCCGGCTTCAAGGCCTACGACCTTCGGGGTCGCATTCCGTCCGAGCTGAACGAGGACGTGGCCTACCGCGTCGGTCGGGCCTACGCGGAGTTCGTCCGCCCGAAGAAGGTGATCGTCGGGCGCGACATCCGGCTCTCCAGTGAGGAACTCGGCAAGGCGCTGGAGCAGGGACTGCTGGATTCGGGTGTGGACGTCTACGACATCGGACTGTGTGGTACCGAAGTCGTCTACTTCGCGACCTTCGCCAAGGAGATGGACGGCGGCATCATGGTCACGGCGAGCCACAATCCGCCGGACTACAACGGCATGAAGTTCGTCCGCGAGGGCTCGCGGCCGATCAGCGGTGACACGGGGCTGCAGGACATCCGCCGCATCGCGGAATCGGGACGATTCACGACGCCGCAGCGGGTGGGCGAGCGCTTCGCGGTCGACATAATGCCTGAGTACATCGAGCACCTGCTTTCGTACGTCGATCGCCCGGGCCTCAGGCCGCTCAAGGTTGTCGTGCACGCGGGCAACGGCGGCGCGGGCCTGATCATCGACAGGCTCGAGCCCTACCTGCCGTTCCATTTCATCAAGGTGCAGCACGAGCCGAACGGCAACTTCCCGAACGGCGTGCCGAACCCGATGCTGGTCGAGAACCACCGCGCGCCCGTCGAAGCGCTCAGGCGTCACCACGCGGACTGTGCCATCTCCTGGGACGGTGACTACGACCGGTGCTTCCTGTTCGACGAGCAGGGCGGCTTCATCGAGGGTTACTACATCGTCGGCCTGCTTGCCTCGGTGTTCCTGCAGCGGCATCCGGGCAGCCGCATCGTCCACGACCCGCGGCTCACCTGGAACACTCTCGACATCGTGACAAGCGGTGGCGGCGAGGCCGTTCAGTCGAAATCCGGACATGCCTTCATCAAGCAGGTCATGCGCGACGTGGACGGCGTCTATGGCGGCGAGATGAGCGCCCACCACTACTTCCGCGACTTTGCCTACTGCGACAGCGGCATGATTCCATGGCTGCTGGTCACGCAGATCATGAGCGAGACGGGCAAGAGCCTGTCGCAGCTCGTCGGCGAGCGCATGCGGCTCTTCCCTACCAGCGGCGAGATCAACCGCCGGGTCGAAGATGCACCATCAACGATCGCCGCCGTACTCGCGAAGTACCAGCCCGGCGCGCGCAGCGTGGATCACACCGACGGCGTGAGCGTCGAGTTCGATACCTGGCGGTTCAACCTGCGCGCGTCAAACACCGAGCCGCTGATCCGCCTCAACGTCGAGAGCCGCGGCGATGACGCGCTGATGAGGGACAAGACCGCCGAACTCCTCAGGATCATCGGCGGCCAACCGGGCTAGACGCGAAGCCTTGCGATTCCCCGCAACACGGCGGTGCCCGTCGACGCAGCCATCTTCCGGACGCATGTCGACGCGGGAGCAGGTCGCTTGACCACCCGATGGCTGATCTGGTCGCTGGTCCTGCCGTCGCAAATCATCGCGGGCACGATCGTCGCAGGAGCGCTGCTGCTGGCGATCTGGCGCGGACGTCTTGCAACCCAGCTGGTGTTTTCCGGCGCAGTGCTGCTGCTGCTGTTCGGTTTTCTGCCGACGGCGCATCGCCTTGCGTACGCGCTCGAGAGCCGGTTTCCGGTGACACCGCTGCCCGGCGATGTCGCGGGCATCATTGTCATCGGTGGCGGCGAACGGGTCTCGACGTCGGAGCTTCATGGCGAGCCACAGCTCAATGCCCAGGGCAGCCGTTACCTGACCGCGCTGCGGCTTGCGGCGAGGTATCCCCAGGCCGTGCTGGTTTCGACCGGTGGCCCGATGACCGAGCCGGGCAGGGGAGCGCTCGGCACGCACTCGGCCGTTGCGAAGGCAATTCTCGGCGGCGTGGGACTGGACCCTCGGCGCGTGCTCTACGACACTCGCTCGCGCGATACCTGCGATCATCCCGGCAACGTCCGCGCGCTCGTGAACCCGCGGCCGGGCCAGACGTGGGTAGTCGTATCCTCGGCGATGCACATGCCACGCGTAATGGCCTGCTTCCGCGCCGCGGGCTGGGGTGACGTGGTGCCGTACCCCACCGACTATCGCATCGTGCCAGGCCGCTGGGGTCCAGGCACGTTTCAGGTCGCGTCGAACCTTGCGCTGCTCGACTTTGCGGCGCACGAATGGGTGGGTCTGGCGTATTACCGATGGACGGGACGAACGCGTGAACTGTTCCCGGCGCCCGACCGGATTGCCGCGTCCGCGGCTGGCCGCACGCTGGAGAGCAATGCTGTCCTCTCGGCAATTGACCCTCCCAGGGTCGCCCCCTACACTACGCGCCCTTCGGAAGGGCGGTTAGCTCAGCGGTAGAGCACTGCTTTCACACGGCAGGGGTCGATGGTTCGATCCCATCACCGCCCACCAGATCCTGCGCCGGCCCCGTGGCCGGCGTAAGTCTTTTCAGGGGTCCTCATGACGGTCCGCACCCGATTCGCCCCGAGCCCCACCGGCATGCTGCACATCGGCGGCGTACGCACGGCACTGTTCTGCTGGCTGTACGCGCGCCGCCACGCCGGCACTTTCATCCTGCGCATCGAGGACACCGACCGCGAGCGCTCCACGCCCGAGGCGCTGGCCGCAATCCTGGACGGCATGCAGTGGCTCGGTTTGGAGCACGACGAAGGACCTTTTTACCAGTCACAGCGCATGGGGCGGTACGCCGAGGTGATCGAGCAGTTCCTGCGCGAGGGCAAGGCCTACCACTGCTACTGCTCCAAGGAGACGCTCGACGAGATGCGTGCCGCGCAGATGGCCCGCAAGGAAAAGCCGCGCTACGACGGTCGCTGCCGCCAGCGCACCGAGGCCTTGGCGGGCGCGAGCCCGGTGGTGCGCTTCCGCAACCCCGAGGAAGGGAAGGTCGTGGTGAACGACGTCGTGCACGGCCCGATCACCTTCGACAGCGTTGAACTCGACGATCTGATCATCGCTCGCTCCGACGGCACCCCGACCTACAACTTCTGCGTCGTGGTGGACGACTACGACATGCGGATCACCCACGTGATACGTGGCGACGATCACATCAACAACACGCCGCGCCAGATGCAGATGCTGCGCGCGCTCGGCGCGGAGCCGCCGATCTACGCGCACGTGCCGATGATCCTCGGTCCCGACGGTGCCAAGCTCTCCAAGCGCCACGGTGCGGTGAGCGTGCTGCAGTACCGCGACGAGGGCTTCCTCCCCGAAGGACTCCTCAATTACCTCGGCCGCCTCGGCTGGTCGCACGGCGACCAGGAGATCTTCTCGCTCGAGGAAATGACCCGGCTGTTCGACATCGGCGACGTCAACAAGTCAGCCTCGGCGCTCAATCCCGACAAGATGCTCTGGATCAACCAGCAGCACATCCTGCGCTCCACCCCGGAGCATCTCGCCGTTCACCTCAGGCCGCAGCTCGAGGCGCTCGGGCTCGCTGCCGAAGACTTTGCCATGGTGGCCGCCGTGGCGAAGGCACAGCAGGAACGCGCCCGTACCCTCAAGGAGATGGCGGCGAACAGCGCGTTCTTCTTCCGCGACTTGATCGACTACGAGCCGAGGGCCGCAGCAAAACACCTCACCAAGGAGACTGCGCCGATGCTCCTCGACGTGCGCGCGCGGCTCGCCGCGCTCGGGGAGTGGCGGGCGCCTGCGATCCACGAGGCGATCATGGCGGTGGCGGCGGAGCAGGGCGTCGGGCTCGGAAAGGTCGCCCAGCCGGTGAGGGTGGCGGTCGCGGGCGGTACGGTGTCGCCACCGATCGACGTGACGCTCGAGGTGCTGGGTCGCCAGACCAGCCTCGCGCGTCTCGATCGCGCTCTGGACCATGCTTCTCTTCCGGCTTGACGTCCGTGGGCCCTCGGCCCAAAATTCGCGCCCTTTCGTGGGGCCATAGCTCAGCTGGGAGAGCGCCTGCATGGCATGCAGGAGGTCGTCGGTTCGATCCCGTCTGGCTCCACCATCTTCATGTGAAGGTCGCTGCCTCGCGACCGGTTCCTCGTCCCCATCGTCTAGAGGCCTAGGACACAACCCTTTCACGGTTGCGACCGGGGTTCGAATCCCCGTGGGGACGCCACTTCAAGTCACGCACTGACGCGCCGCCGCCTCTGTGACCGCTGTCACATGGGCCGCGGCGCTGCGGCGGTATCCTGCCTTCTGTTTAATCAGCGAAAGAGTTAAATTCCGCTCGCAAGTTACTGCTGGAATTGGGAAACTACCGGTCAGTCGTCAAGACGGGCGGTAGGGGGTGCCGCCAGTCCGGATGCCGAAACGGGGTAATCGGACGATCCCGGCGGCCCGGACCTGGCAAACAAGTAGGTCGACAACATTGTCATTTCGGTTCTTCCGCCTGTACCTCAAGGTCCCGATCGTCCTGCTGGCGCTGATCGAGGGCGCTCTCCTGTTTTTCGCTCCCTACTTCGCGGTCGCCATTCGACGCGGGCCGGAGGCGGCCGCAGGCGCTACGCAGTCTGGCGTGCTCTGGCCGGCCGCGCTCGTGTTCGCCGTGTTCGGTCTCGTCTCGTTGATCGCGGTCGGCCTCTACACCATGCGCCAGCGGACTGGCCGTACGGGCATGGCGCTGCGAGTAATTGCGGCGGTGATGAATGCAGTCGTGCTGAGCGCGATGGTGTTCTACCTTCTCCCCGAGCTGGCGATCGGTCGCGGCACCATCGGCCTCACGGCGCTGGTCGCGGTAGCCTCCTGCATCATTACGCGACTGCTATTCGAGCGAGTCGTAGACCAGGACACCTTCAAGCGGCGCGTGCTCGTATACGGGGCGGGGCGTCGCGCGGGAAGCCTTCTGCAACTCCGTCGCCGCTCGGATCAGCGTGGGTTCAGGCTGCTCGGTTTCATGGCCACCGAGGGCGACGAGGTCTTGCCGTCGGAGAACCGCCTGATCCCGCGGCCGGCCGACCTGTTCGGTTGGGCCAACCAGAACGAGGTCGACGAAATCGTCGTGGCCATGGACGACCGGCGACGCGGCTTCCCGATGCACGAGTTCCTCGAGTGTCGCCTCGCGGGCATCGAGATTCTGGAACTCGCGAGCTTCCTCGAGCGCGAGACCGGCAAGGTGCGCCTCGATGTGCTGAATCCGAGCTGGATCATCTTCGGCGAGGGCTTCCGCGCCTCCCTCGTCCAGCGCGCGCTGGAGCGGGGTTTCGACGTCGCGGCCTCACTGGGCCTGCTGCTGGTCAGCGCCCCGTTCATGATCGCGGTGACGCTCGCGATATGGATCGAGGACGGGCTGCGCGCGCCGGTGCTCTATCGCCAGCGGCGCGTCGGCCGCCACGGCGCGGTCTTCGACGTCCTGAAGTTCCGCAGCATGCGCACCGATGCGGAGCGAGCTGGAGAGGCCGTCTGGGCGGTGAAGAATGACCCGCGCGTGACCCGTGTTGGCGCCGTGATTCGCAAGACACGCCTCGACGAGCTGCCGCAGCTCTTCAACGTGCTGCGCGGAGACATGAGCTTCGTCGGGCCGCGCCCCGAGCGTCCGGAGTTCGTGCACCAGCTGGAGGAGCGCATCCCTTATTATCGGGAGCGCCACACGGTGAAGCCGGGCATCACCGGCTGGGCCCAGCTCTGCTACCCATATGGCTCGTCGGAGCGCGATGCGATCGAGAAGCTCCAGTACGACCTGTATTACGTCAAGAACCGCAGTCTGCTGTTCGACCTCGTCATCCTGATCCAGACTGTCGAGGTCGTTCTCTGGGGCAAGGGGGCCCGCTGAGCGCGACGCCCGGCTCCGAATGCTGAACTTCGGCTTCATCTCCTACGGCCTTGCGGCAGTCGGATTTCTCGTACTTTCGCTGCTGCTTGCCATCAGCTGGGAGGGTCGAGGGCAAGGCGTGCGCCTGGTGGTGGCCTGTAGTGTGACAGCCGCGTGGGCGGCATTGCTCGCCTATGTCGCGACCCTGCCGCAGATGCCCCTCGCGCTCGTGACGGTGGCCGAGTTCACGCGCGACGGCGCGTGGCTGGTCGTGCTCACGGGCCTCATTTCGGGCGGCACGTGGCCGGCATTCCTCACGCGGGTCACACACCTGCTGGTGGCGGCGGTGGTCGTCGCCGCAGCGGGGTTGCTGCTCATGGGGCAGCATCCCGAGTGGGGCGCGATGGTCCCGGCCGTCTTTTCCTTCGGTGGCCTCGCGCTGTCGCTGGCCGGCCTCGTGCTGCTCGAGCAGGTGTTCCGCAACGCGAACCCTGACGGGCGCTACGCTCTCAAGCACCTCGTGATGGCTCTGGGCGTGCTGTTTGCCTACGATCTGTTCCTGTTCTCGCAGGCACAGCTCGTCAAGGGCATCGAGGCTTCCTCCTGGGAGGCCCGCGGTATCATCAATGCGCTGGTGGTGCCGCTGGTAGCGCTCGCCGCACGCGCCAATCCGACCTGGTCGCTGAACGTGTTCGTCTCGCGGCAGGTCGTCTTCTACACGACGTCGTTCCTTGCGGTGGGCGCCTACCTGATGGTGATGGCCGCCGGTGGATACGTGATTCGCCTCTACGGCGGCACCTGGGGACGCGTCGCGCAAATCGTGTTCTTCGCGGGCGCCGGCGTGGTGCTCCTGGCGCTGTTGGCCTCGGGCTCGCTGCGGCGCCGGCTGCGCGTGTTCCTGAGCAAGCACTTCTACCGTAACAAGTACGACTACCGCGTCGAGTGGCTGCGCTTCATCGACACGCTTTCCACCGCCGAGACCGGTGCCGATACCTACGAGAACTCGGTGCGCGCCATTGCACAGATCATTGGCAGCCCGGGCGGTGTGCTGTTCCTGCCATGGGAGGGGGTCGAAGGGTATGTGCCGGCAGCCGGCTGGCCTGCCGAGGGGTTCTCCCGCAGCGGCTATCCGGTCCTCGCCGCCGGCGAGGAGCTGGTGCGGTTCGTCCAGCGTCGGCAATGGGTGTTCGACCTCGAGGAGTATCGCGATTCACCCGACGTCTACGAAAGCATCGCGGTACCGCCATTCCTGGAGCAGCAGAGGTTGCGGCTGATCGTGCCGTTACTGATGCACGACGAGCTGCTCGGGCTGGTGGCCATGGTCGCGCCGCCACCGCCCTTTGATGTCACCTGGGAGGATCGCGACCTGCTGAAGACAGTCGGTCGCCATGTGGCGACCCACCTCGCCCAGCATGAGGCCGATCGACGACTGTCCGAGAGCCGGCAGTTCGAGGCGTACCACCGCCTGACAGCATTCGTCATGCACGACCTCAAGAACCTCGCGGCCCAGCTCTCGCTGCTGCTGGCGAACGCGGAAAAGCACAAGCGAAATCCGGAATTCATCGATGATGCGATCGCGACAATCGCCAACTCGGCCACCCGCATGCAGCGGCTGATCGAGCAGCTGCAGGGTCGTGAGGCAAAGAGTGGCAACCGCCGGGTGTCGCTCGCCACGGTGACTCGTGCTGCCTGCGAGCGCTGCGCGGTCCGTGAGCCACGACCGCAGTGTGGAGAACTCGCCCCGGATGCATTGGTCGAGGCCGATCCGGACCGACTGGGCATGATGATCGAGCACCTGATCCGCAATGCGCAGGACGCAACTTCATTCGACGGAATCGTGCGCGTCGAGGTCTCCGTGCTGCGCGGCATCGAACTCGATCCCCTCGGGGTCTCCGGCATCCGGGCGGTCACCGCCCAGCAGCTGCTGGCGGCTGCCAGCCAGGGCGCCAGCGTCAGCCCGTCCCCGGGGCTTCCGGAGGACTACGTCCGACTGACCGTCGAAGACACTGGCTCGGGAATGAGTCCAGAATTCGTGAAGGAACGACTGTTCAAGCCCTTCGATACGACCAAGGGCAGCAAGGGCATGGGCATCGGGGCTTACCAGGTACGCGAATACGTGGTTGGCCTGGGCGGACGCGTCAAGGTGAGCAGTGAGCCGGGCCGCGGGACGGTCTTTGCCCTATGGCTGCCCTTGAAGGTGGCCGCAACAGAGGGAGGCGAAGCTTGAACGCGTTTCACGATTTTCGACCATGGGCACTCTGTATGATTCGACGCGGGGTGCTCCGAAGGCGGCTCGACAGGTGCGGCAGGTGTCGGAAGACAAGCCTAAGCTATTGATTGTCGAAGATGACCCTGGGCTGCAGAAGCAGTTGCGGTGGTGTTTCGACGAGTACGAGGTGATCGCAGCCGAGAACCGTGTTGCGGCTCTTGCCGCCCTGCGTCGCTTCGAGCCGCCCGTCGTGCTCCAGGACCTCGGGCTGCCACCGGACCCGGAGGGCGTCTCGGAGGGACTTGCCACCTTGCTGGAGACGCTCCGTGCGGCTCCAGACACCAAGGTGATCGTCGTGACGGGGCAGCTCGATCGCGCCAACGCGGTGAAAGCGGTCGGGCTCGGTGCCTACGACTTCTACCAGAAGCCGCTCGATACCGATGTACTGCGCCTGCTCGTTCAGCGTGCCTTCCGCATGCATGAACTGGAGGCGCAGAACCGGACCCTGTCCCGCCAGCAGGCTGCCATGCCGCTTGCGGGCGTGATCGCCACGAGCGATGCGATGATGCGGGCCTGTCGCGTGGTCGAGAAGGTCGCTCCGACGCAGGCCACGACTCTGCTGCTCGGCGAGAGCGGCACGGGCAAGGAACTGCTGGCCCGCGCTGTGCATGCGCTGAGCCCTCGGCATCAGCGGCCATTCGTCGCCATCAACTGCGCGGCGATCCCCGATACTCTGCTCGAGAGCGAACTGTTCGGCTACGAGAAGGGCGCTTTCACCGGTGCCGTGAAGCAGACCCAGGGCAAGTTCGAGATCGCCGAGGGTGGCACGCTGTTCCTCGACGAGATCGGTGACATGCCGCTGCCCCTGCAGGCGAAGCTGCTGCGTTTTCTGCAGGACCGGGTCGTGGAGCGCGTCGGCGGCCGCGAGCGCATCCCGGTGGACGTGCGCATCGTTTGCGCCACGAACAAGGACCTCGCCGGCATGATCTCCCGAGGCGAATTCCGCGAGGACCTCTTCTACCGCATCAGCGAGGTCACGGTGCGAATTCCGCCGCTCCGTGAGCGGGCGGGCGACGCGGTGGTGATCGCGCAGTCGATCATGGAGCGGCGCGCCCGCGAGCACGGCCGCACGCTGCGCGGCTTCACGCCCGAGGCTATCCGCGCGATCCAGTGCTACCCGTGGCCCGGGAATATCCGCGAGCTCGAGAACCGCATCAACGCGGCGGTGATCATGAGCGAAGGCAAGAGCATCGGTATCACGGACCTCGGCCTGCCCGCCGGATCCGTCGCCGGTGAGTTCCTGAATCTGAGAGCGGCACGCCAGCGCGCCGAGAACGAGGCCATTCGCCAGTCGCTGGCCGTGTCTAACGGCAATCTCTCGAGGGCGGCCGAGCTTCTGGGCATCACGCGACCTACGCTCTACGATCTCCTCGCCAAGAACGAAATACCGGTGCCAGAGCGCGCCGCCGAGGGCTGAATCTTGCGCAAGTTCCAAACTGTCGTGTCGATTCTGTTGATCTCGCTACTCGCGGCCTGCGCGCCGCGTGGCGAAGAGCTGCTCGAGCGTGCGGATTCGAGCCTCGCCAAGGGCGACTACCGCGCCGCGATGATCGACCTGCGCAACTACGTGGCCAAGCACCCGGAGGACGCGCGGGCGCGCGCACGACTGGGGCTGGCGATGTTCGAGGTCGGGGACCTCGACGGCGCGGAGATCGAAATCACCAAGGCGCGCGAGCTCGGCGCCGAGCGAAAAGACATCGTCGTGCCCGAGTGCCGGTTGCTGGCGGTGAAGGGTGCCTATGAGCAGGTGCTCACGGATTGCGGCGACACCGGCGACGCGGGCATCGATGCGGACCTCGCGGCCACCCGCGGCCAGGCACTGCTCGGCCTGAAGCGCGATGTCGAGGCTCGCGCCAGTTTCGAGTCCGCGCTGCGTGCGAATCCCGACAAACTGACCGCCATCCAGGGTCTGGCGGCGGCGGTGTTTGAGCTCGAGGGCGCAGTTCCCGCGCGCAAGGTCTTTGAGGCGGCGCCGCAGTCTCTCAAGGGGCAGGCCCGTTACTGGCTCGCTCTGGGTACCTCCGAGGTCCGCGCGGGCGACATCGGGGCCGCCGAGCAGGCCCTGACCAAGGCCGTCGAGTTGACCGACGGACAGGACGAGAGTCGCGACCGACTGGCCGCGCTCGCCGGGCTGACCGAAGTCCAGTTGCGGCTCGGCAAGAACGTGGAGGCCGCCGCCACCAGCGAGCTCCTGCAGAAGGCTGCGCCGAAGAGTCCGCTCGTCAAGGCGCTGCGGGCCCAGGTACTCGCGGTGTCGGGTGATCTCAACGGTGCGCGAACGCTGCTCGAGGAGGCGGTCAGTGCCGATCCCGGAAATATGCAAGCCCGCACCTTGCTCGGCGTCGTCAACATGCAGCAGGGCAATCTCGGCCAGGCGGAGATGCACCTGGCACAGGTCGTGGCCCGCGATCCGGGCAACGTACGTGCGCAGCAGCTGCTCGCGATCGTTCGAAATCAGCTGCAGTCCCCGGATGCCACGCTCGACGCGCTCAAGCCGGCGCTGGAGAATCCGGACGGCTCTCCGGAATTGCTCACACTCGCGAGCCGCCTGAGCTTGCAGAGCGGCAATCGCGGTGAGGCGCTCCAGTACCTCGCACAGGCCTCGGAAGCGGCCGCAAAGGGCACGCCTGAGTCGCAGTTCGACGTTGCGAGCGCTTACATCGCTGCGGGGGATCTCGCCAAGGCAACCGAGGTACTGGAGGCCATGCCTCAGGGCCAGGGTGCCACCGCCCTGCAGCGAGACACCCTGCTTGCCGCGACGCTGCTGCGTCAGGGCAAGGTCAACGAGGCGGTTGCGCTGGCCGACTCGATTGTCGAGCGGTCGCCGGATGACGCGGCGGCCCGCAATATCGCCGGTGGCGTGTATGCGGCTGCCGGAAGACTGGATCGGGCGCGCGCCGAGTGGCAGCGCGTACTCGAGCTGAAGCCCGATGACGTCGGCGGACGCATGAATCTCGCCCGGCTCGATCTGGCCGAGGGTAAGCCCGACGCCGCGGCTGCACAGCTGCAGAAGGCTCTCGACAAGGATCCCAAGAACCTGCTCGCGACGCTCGGTATGGCCGCGATCGCGCAGTCGCGCAAAGATTCTAAAGACGTCGACCGCTGGCTGAAGAAGGCGGCGGACGACCACCCCGACTCGGTGGAGGTGCGGATAACGCAGGTGCAGTACTACCTGGGCACGCAGGACTACGCTCGAGCCAGGGCCGCGGCCGACGGCGCGGTTCGCGTCGATCCAAACAGCGCGCCGGCGTACAACGCGCGTGGCCTGGTTCAGGTTGGTCAGGGCGACATCGCGGATGGTATTGCGAGCTTCCGCGAGGCGGTCGCCAAGGCGCCGCAGGGCGGGTACCAGCTCAATTTGGCTCGCGCATACGTTCTTGACGGCAAGCCAGCGGAGGCGCTGTCCGTGCTGGACGAGACGCTCAAGGCAAGACCGCGTCAACCTGTCACCCTCGCGCTCGCGATGAGCATCGCCGTGCAGTCGCGTGACCTCGAGCGTGCGTCCGGATACATGGAGCGACTGCGGACCATTGAGCCCGATGCGCCGATGACACTGCGCCTCGAGGGCGATCTCGCTGTGGCGCAGGGCCGCTACACGGACGCTCTGGCCCACTATGAGAAGGCCGCGGCCAAGGGTGGGGACATTTCGCTCGCGATCGCCCGCTACCGGGCCGGCACACTCGCGGGCGTGGCGCGGCCGCAGCGTCCACTCGAGGAGTGGCTTGAGCGCAATCCGAACGATCCGGCGGCTCTCACGCTGCTGGCCGAGCACCGCCAGCAGGCGGGTGACACCCCCGGCGCCATCGCCTACTACGAGCTTGCGGTAAGCGTGGCACCTGGCAACGTGACGGCTCTCAACAACCTCGCCGGTCTTTACCAGGTGCGCAAGGATCCGCGGGCGCTCGCGACCGCCGAACGTGCACTTGCGTCCGCCCCGAAGAACCCGGCGGTGATGGACACGGTCGGCTGGCTGCTGGTGGAGAAGGGCGACCTGGACAAGGCATTGCCGCTGCTCCAGGCGGCCGCCAAGGCACTGCCGAACCTGCCCGAAGTGCAGTACCACTACGGTACGGCGCTGGCCCGAAAGGGCGACACGAACGACGCCCGGCGCATCCTGGAGCAGGTCGCGGCATCGAAAGCCTCGCCCGAGGTGATCTCGGGGGCAACACGTGAGCTTGCTAAACTTGACCGATAATCGGCCTGCCGGCCATCGGCCGCCCGCGCCCGGGCGGGTGGTGTCCGTTCGCGGAAATCCTCCACTGGTGGAATGACCATGACTAAGTATCGAATCCCTTCGTTTGCGCGACTCGCGACCCTCACCGTCGCGGCCTTCATCGCGGCCTGCGGCGGCAAGACCCAGGTGGTCGAGGCGCCCGCACCAATGCCGGCCCCGGTGGAGACCGAGTACCGCATCGGGCCTGGCGACAGTCTTCAGGTGTTCGTCTGGAACCACCCGGAGTTGTCGGTAACCATCCCCGTGCGACCCGACGGCAAGATCTCGACGCCGCTCATCGAGAACATGGTCGCCGAGGGCAAGACGCCGAGCGCGCTGTCACGTGACATGGAAGTGGCGCTGGGTCAGTACGTGCGCTCGCCAACAGTCAACGTGATCGTGACGACCTTCGTCGGTGCCTACAGCGAGCAGATCCGCGTCGTCGGGCAGGCGCAGCAGCCGCGGTCGCTCCCCTATCGCGCGAACATGACGCTGCTCGACGTAATGATCGAGGTTGGCGGGCTCGCGGAATTCGCGGGCGGCAACCGTGCGATGGTCCTGCGCCGCGAAGGCGACCAGCAGCTCCGAATCCCGGTGCGCCTCTCAGACCTGCTCCAGGACGGTGACATTTCCGCCAACATGCCGATGCGCCCGGGCGACGTACTGATCATTCCCGAGTCGAGATTCTGACCATGCAAGAGCTTCTCGCGCAGGTCCTGCTCTTTGTCCGCAGCGCATGGCGCTACCGATGGCAGGCTCTGGCGCTCACGTGGCTGCTCGCGCTCGCCGGCTGGGTGGCCGTCGCGACGCTGCCCGACCGTTTCGAGGCACGGACCCAGGTCTACGTCGACACTGAATCCCTGCTGAAGCCATTGCTGCAAGGCATCGCGGTCAATCGCGACGTCATGAGCCAGGTGTCGATGGTGCAGGCGGTGATGCTGAGCCGACCGAACCTCGAGAAGGTGGCCAAGCAGACCGACATGATGCTCGGTGCGAGCACCCAGTTGCAGCAGGAGCGAGTCGTCGATGATCTGGCCAGCAAAATCGTCCTGACACGGAGTGCGCAAAGGGGCCGGCAGCAGGACCAGGGCGGCACCTTCATCGTGTCCTACGAGAGCAGCGATCCGAAGAAGGCGCAGCTTGTGGTGCAGTCGCTGCTTGACACGTTCATGGAAGACAGCCTCGGCATGAAGCGCACGGACTCCGGAGTCGCACAACGGTTCCTGCAGTCCCAGCTTGGCGAATACGAGCGAAAGCTCATCGAGGCCGAGTCGCGCCTCGCCGATTTCAAGAAATCGAACATCGGGCTCATGCCGGGCGGGCAGGGTGACTACTACCAGCGTCTGGAGGCTGCGCTCGGCGAACTGAACCAGTTGCAGACGCGTTATCGCCAGGTCCAGGACCGACGCACCGAACTGCAGCGACAGCTGGCAGGCGAGTCACCCACGTTCGGACTGACCGGTGCTGCAAGTGGCGATCCGGTCGACGGGCAGATCGCGGCGTATCGGGCCCGCATCGACCAACTCCTGGTCAATTACACCGACAAGCACCCCGAAGTGATGGCGCTCGAGGCGCAGATCGCGCGATTGCAGGACGAAAAGAGTGCCGGTTCGCGTTCCGGCGGCGCTGCCCGCGCCGCGGGCAGCGTGACGAGCACCGATGACCTGCTCGCCCGAAGCCTGGACATGAACCCCGTGTACCAGAACATGCGAATCACGCTCAGCCAGGCGGATACCGAGCTGGCGGAGCTGCGCGGCCAGATTGGTTCGCAGCAGCAGGTGGTGGCCGATCTGCGTGGCAGGCTGGATGCCATCCCGGAGGTCGAGGCCGAGATGCTCCGCCTCTCGCGGGATTACGAGGTCAACAAGCGCCAGTATGACGAACTGCTGCAGAGACTGGAGGCGGCGAAGATCTCCGAGCAGGCCGACCGCAGCACCGAGGACGTCAAGTTCCGAGTGATCGAGCCGCCGGTCGTCCCGCTCACGCCCAGCGGACCACCAAGGGTTGCGCTCAGCACGCTGGTGCTGCTTGGGAGCGTTGTCGCCGGGTTGCTGCTGGCTTTTGTTCTGCAGCAAGTGCGGCCCGTGTTCTCGACGCGTGAGGCGCTTCGCCAGGTGACGGGTCTGCCGGTCATTGGTGCGGTAACCGCCGCGATCGTCGAGGGCTTTGTGCCCTGGTATCGGCGCCAGGCCACGCTGGTGGGTGGGGCGCTGCTGGCGCTGATAGCGGTATTCCTGCTCAACGTCCTGCTGCAGGACAACGTGCGCGCCGCACTGCGCAATCTGGTGGGGTGAGCCATGTCCATCGTTGAGAAAGCGCTGCAGAAAGCCCAGGGCGCCAAGCCTCCGACGGAGGCGCCGCGTGGCACAGACACCACCGAGGCGGCTGCCCCGTCGACCCCACCGAGCCCGACGCCGCCGTCGACTCCCGTGTCCTCCCGCGGCAGCCTCGCGCTCGGTAGCGCCGTCAACATCAATCTCGTCGAACTCCGCGCGCAGGGCCGACTCGCGCCGGACGGCCTCGCGCACCGAACGGAGGACGAGTTCCGGCGCATCAAGTGGCCGCTGCTCAATGCGATTTCACGGCGCGAAGGTGCGGCACCGGCCCCCAACAACCTGATCCTCGTCACCAGTGCGGTGCCGGGCGAGGGAAAGACCTTCACAGCGCTCAACCTGGCGCTGAGCCTCGCGCGCGAGCCCGACATCGAGGTGCTGCTGGTCGATGGCGACGTCGTGCAGCCATCGCTGTCGGCGAGCCTCGGACTCACCTCGCGCCCCGGCCTCACCGACGTCGTTGCGGATCCGGGGCTCGACGTCTCCAGCATCATCTGCCCGACCAGCATCGACCGGCTGTTCGTCGCGCCGGCTGGCGCGCGTCGCGATAATTCTCCCGAGTTGCTCGGGAGTGCACGGATGGCCTCCCTGATGACGGAGCTTGCGCAGCGCGTCGCACCCGGAGTGGTCGTCATCGACTCGCCGCCGGTGCTTGCGACCAACGAGGCACAGGTGCTGTCGCGCTACGTCGGCCAGATCCTGATGGTCGTGCGCGCGGACCTGACGGAGCAGCGTCTGGTCAAGGAGGCGCTTGCTCTCCTCGACCGCACCAAGCCGGTGAGCGCGGTCCTCAACAAGGTCGAATCCTCGCTGATCAGCCGCTACTACTCGTACTACTACTACGGGTACGGCACCGACGCGAAAGGACAGGGCGGCAAGGCATGAACAGGCCGGTCGCCTGCGCGGTGGGCCTCCTGCTCGCGGCGGACGCCGGGGCGCAGCAATACCAGTCCGAGCTGCGATCGCAGTTCGAGCGAGGGGTGGAGCAGACCGAGCCCACGCTCGGCTGGTTCGTGCAGCCGCGCATCGAGTCGGCGCTCTACCTGATCGGCAACTTCAACCTCGCGGAGGAAGGATCCGGCGAGGAAGAGTTGAACATGGCGGGCGTCGAGGCGGCGCCCGGCATCTACGCGAGCTACAACAGCTCGCGTGCTGAAGGATTCGTGGACTATTCGCTGATCGGCCGTGCGTGGGAGGAGAGCGACTACAACGAGCTGACCCACCGGCTCACTACCAGAGGCGACTATCTCGCCGTGCCCGACTGGTTTCGCATCGGCGCCCAGGCGACCTACAGCGACGGGGTGATCGACCCGACCCGGAGCTTCAATTACGGTGGCATTGGCCTGTTCGATCCCACCAACTCGAACGAGCGGCTCACCGCCTCGGTCTCGCCGCAGGTCTTCCACGACTTCCGCGACTTCCGCTTCGACGCGAGCTACACCTACGGGCAGGTGTGGTACCTCGACGGCGAGCCGGACCCGTCGCGCCTCGTCTACACGCTGTACCAGGACGACTCGGTGGACCAGTCCGCGCTGGTGAGTTTCAGCACGAACCGGGACAGTGACTGGAACGGTCGCGTGTTCTATGAGTGGCAGTACTCGAATTTCGAGACGACCGTCGACTACAAGTACGAGCGCGCCGGCATCGAACTGGGCAGGCGCCTCACGCGCACGCTCAGTCTGGTCGGCGACTACGGCCTCGAGAGTGACCTCGACGAGAGCACGACCGAGGGCGGGCTCGACTCGAGCTACTGGCACGCGGGCCTCGAGTGGCGCCCTGACGAGCGCACCAGCGTCGAGGCGCGCTACGGCCAGCGATTCTTCGGTGACAGCTGGAGCCTGAACCTGTCGCGCGACACGGGGTGGGTCACGATCCGCCTGGTGTACATCGAGGACCCGACGGTGGAGACGCGGCGCGTTGGCATCAATTTCGATCCCGACGAGATTCCGCTGCCGGCGCCGGGCGACGAGCTGTCGGGCTTCACGTCGTTGCCGTACGTGCGCAAGGATGCGGTGGCCACCGTCATCGCCGAAGGCGCCAAGACCCAGATCCGCCTGAGCGCCTATGATCGCAATCGCGAATACATCAACGACTTCCCGCCGGACGAGAATCGCCAGGGCGTGCAGTTGAGCGTCCTGCGCGACCTCGGCGCGTACCTGTATGCCGAGGTCGAATCGCGCTACGACGACGTCGAGACCCGGCGACGTACCCTGACGCTTCCGGATCCCGAGGACGACGAGTTCGTCTACCACTATTACGACTGGGACATCGTCGGGCGCATTACGTGGGAGGCCTATACGAACTTCACGTGCTCCGGCGAGGTCGGTTACCTGAACCGCTCGGGAAGCCAGAACTACGACGGCGAGTGGGTGGCTTTCCGCCTGCGCTACACGTTTTAGTGCCCACGGAGCTGTTGTTTGAATTCCGCCCTCCCCAGTGTCGTCCTGGAGCACGAACGCTACCGGTCGGTCGGTCCGCGCAACGCGCTCACCGTGGACGTCGAGGAGCACTTCCAGGTCGCGGCCTTCGAGGGCCAGATCGGACGTGACGACTGGGATGGGTATCCGTCACGCGTATCGGCCAACACCTCGCGCGTGCTGGATCTTTTCCGTGCACACGGAGTTACGGGGACCTTTTTCGTGCTGGGCTGGGTGGCCGAGCGTCATCCCCAGCTGGTCCGGCGCATCGTCGCGGAGGGCCATGAACTCGCAAGCCACGGCTACGACCACACCCGCGTGATCTACATGGACGCGGTACGATTCCGCGAGGACGTCACGCGCACGAAGCGCATCCTCGAGGACCTCGGCGGGGTCTCGGTGCTCGGGTACCGGGCGCCGAGCTATTCGATCGGCGCAGGCAATCTCTGGGCACTGGATGTCCTGCAGGAGACGGGGCACGTCTACAGTTCGAGCATCTACCCGATCCGTCACGATCTCTACGGCATGCCCGAGGCTCCGCGCTTCGCCTTCCGCACGCGGCCAGGGGCAATCCTCGAGATTCCCGTGACCACCGTGAAAGTGAGCGGTCGCAACCTGCCGGCGGGCGGCGGAGGCTATTTTCGCCTGATGCCGTATGGCGCATTCCGCTGGGCGCTGCGACGCGTGAACGAAAGCGATCGCCAGCCCGGAATGTTCTATTTCCATCCATGGGAGGTGGACCCGGAGCAGCCACGCATAACCGGTGCGCCGCTGCGTTCGCGGTTTCGTCATTACACCAACCTCGACACGATGGAAGCGCGGCTCGGGCGCCTGCTGACGGATTTCGGGTGGGGGCGAATGGACGAGGTGTTCAATGTCCGTTGAAGCCTCAGCCGGCGCGCTGCCGGCCCGCCGCATGGCAGCTGCCTCAGGCGGCGGGGCCGTATCGGTCGGCGCACCCGCAACGGTGAACGTCCGCCCCGTCACCGACGCCGATCACGGCGCCTGGAATGCCTTCGTGTTCGCGGAGCCCGAGTCCACCTTTTTCCATCGCATCGAATGGCAGGACGTGCTCACGCGGGCCTTCGGGCACTGCACTCACTACCTGCTCGCCGAACGGGCCGGCCGGATCGTTGGCGTGCTGCCGCTCGGCGAGATCAAGAGCGTCTTCTTCGGGCATGCGCTGATCTCGACGCCTTTCTGCGTCCACGGGGGCATCGTCGCTTCGGATCCTGCGGCCTTCGATGCGCTCGAACGGGCCGCCTGCGAACTGGCCCAGAGCATCGGAGTTGACTACCTCGAGATGCGCAACGTCGCCCGGCGCCACCATGGATGGCCGAGCAAGGATCTCTACGTCACGTTCCGCAAGCCGATCAGCAGCGATCCCGAGGAGAACATGCTTGCCATCCCGCGCAAGCAGCGCGCGATGGTGCGCAAGGGCATCAAGGAGAACCTGCGTTCGGTAGTGGACCCGGGCGTCGATCGCCACTACACCCTGTACTCGCATAGTCTTCGCAATCTCGGCACGCCGGTGTTCTCGCGCCGCTACCTCGAGATCCTGCGGCAGGCATTTGGGCCCGACTGCGACGTGGTCACCGTGCTCAAGGACGACGAGCCGGTCGCGAGCTGCCTGAATTTCTACTTCCGTGACGAAGTGCTCCCGTACTACGGCGGTGGCGGCCCGCGCGCTCGCTCGGTCGCGGGAAACGATTTCATGTACTGGGAGATCATGGAACGGGCGCGGCAGCGGGGCTGCCGGGTGTTCGACTACGGGCGCAGCAAGCAGGGCACGGGTGCCTACGATTTCAAGCGCAACTGGGGGTTCGAACCGGTCCCGCTGCACTATGAATATTTCATGGTGCGCCGGAAAGAGCTGCCGAACCTGAGTCCCTCGAACCCGAAGTACGCGCGAGCGATCGAAGTCTGGCGGCGGATCCCGCTTGCGATCACTCAGCTGATCGGCCCGCCGATCGCGAAGCACCTCGGTTAGGCCGCGACGATGTGCGGCATCTACGGGATCCTATCTCTCGATGGCACGACGCGGCGTACGCCCGACGCGCTGGACCGCATGGGCGATGCGATCGTTCACCGTGGTCCGGACGATTCGGGGAGCTTCGCGGACGGACCGCTGCTGCTCGGCATGCGGAGGCTCTCGATCATCGACGTCGCCGGCGGGCACCAGCCGATCGCGAGCGAAGACGGACAGACCGTCGCGGTCTGCAATGGCGAGATCTACAACTTCCGGGAGCTGCGCCGCGAGCTCGAGGCCGCGGGTCACCGCTTCGCGACGCACAGCGACTCCGAGGTGGCCGTGCATGCCTATGAGCAGTGGGGCGACGCGTTCCTCGATCGGCTCGACGGAATGTTCGGTCTCGCGGTCTGGGATCGCCGGCGTCGGCGGCTGCTGGTGGCGCGCGACGCCATTGGCATCAAGCCGATGTATTTCCGGCGCGACACCCGCGAACTGATATTCGCATCCGAGGCGAAGGCCATACTCGCACTGCCCGACGTGGCGCCGCGGCTCGATGCAGCCGCGCTCGCGCAGTACCTGTCGGTCGGCTACGTCTGCGCCCCGAACTGCCTGTTCGAGGGCTTCGAGAAGCTCGAACCTGGCACGGCGCTTATCGTCGAGGACGGCCGCGTCCGCCGTCACCGCTACTACCGGTTGCCGTCCTCCGTTGACTCGACGCGCAGCGACGAGGACTGGGCCGCAGCCGTGCGCGCCGAGCTCGAGCGCTCAGTGCGCGACCAGATGGTGAGCGACGTGCCGATCGGCGCGTTCCTGAGCGGCGGCATCGACTCGAGCGCTGTCGTGGCGTTCATGAGCCGTCACAGTGCCCAGCCGGTCAAGACCTATTCGATCGGTTTCCAGGGATCGAGCGGGGCACAGCTCTACAACGAGCTTCCGTACGCGCGCCAGGTTGCGGAGCGCTTCGGCACCGATCACCACGAAATCGTGGTGCAGCCGGATGTCGCGACCCTGCTGCCCGATCTGGTCTGGCACATGGACGAGCCGATCGCCGATGCGGCCTTCATCACGACCTACCTCGTGTCGAAGTTCGCCCGCGAGGACGTCACCGTCATTCTCTCCGGAGTGGGTGGGGACGAGCTGTTCGGGGGCTACAAGCGCTACCTCGACGAGCACTATCGCGGCCTTTACCGGCGGGTGCCACGGGCGATCCGCGAAGGGCTCGTGGCACCGCTCGCTCGCGTCCTGCCGAGCGACCGGCATCACCGGCTGCTGAACCAGATGCGTCTCGCCAAGGCCTTCCTGCTTGCCGACGAACTCCCCTTCGAGGACCGCTACCGCACCTACATGCAGGTGTTCGACGCCGGGGAACGGCGCGCGCTGCTGCGTCGTGACGCTGGGCGATTCGACGACTGCATCGCGCGTGGCTTCGCCGCCGCGCAGACCGACGACCCGATCCGCCAGCTCATGGACGTGGATTTCGCGACGCAACTGCCGGACGACCTCCTGATGCTCACCGACAAGATGAGCATGGCCGTTTCGCTTGAGTGCCGGGTCCCGCTGCTCGACCAGCGACTCGTGGAACTCGCGGCGCAGCTGCCCGGATCGCTCAAGCTGAGGGGCGGAGAACTCAAGCACGTGATGAAGCGCGCGCTCGAGGGTGTGCTGCCGCCGGAAATCCTGCACCGGGAGAAGCGCGGTTTTGGTGCCCCGATGGGTGCCTGGCTGCGCGCCGAGCTGGCCCCACTGCTGCGTGACGTGCTCTCGCGCGAGTCGGTCGTGAGGCGCGGACTGCTCGATCCGGACGCCGTGGCGCGCACCATCCGGGAGCACGAGCAGCAGCGGGCCGATCGTACCGATCACCTGCTCTCGCTGATCAACCTCGAGATCTGGTGCCGGTTGTATCTCGATGGCCGCAGTGCGTCTGGCATCGCCGACGAACTCAGGCAGGCGCTGGCCGCATGAGAGTCCTGTTCGCCTGCCACCGCGTGCCGTTCCCGCCGAAGCGCGGCGGCAAGATCCGGCCCTTCAACATCATCCGTCACCTGCACGAGCAGGGACACGAGGTGACCGTGGCCTCGGTCGCCCGTACGCGGGCCGAGCTCGAGGAGGCCAGTGGCCTCGCCGGGCACAGCAGCGACCGCCTGGTCGAGATCGTCGAAGACCGCGTCGCCTGGCCGCGGATGGTAGCCTGGCTTCCGACCACCCGACCGTCGAGCTTCGGCTATTTCCATTCGGGGCGGCTGCAGCGCCGCATCCACGACTACTGGCGTGCCGGACCACCGGATCTGGTGTTCGTTCACTGTTCCTCGGCCGCGCCCTATGTCGCGGACCTGCCGGCCACCGTCAAGATTCTCGATTTCGGCGACATGGACTCGCAGAAGTGGCGCGAGTACTCGCAGCACCGATCATTCCCCCTGTCGGCGGGCTACTGGCTCGAGGCCGTGAAACTCGAGCGAACCGAGCGACTGCTCGCCGGCAAGTTCGATCTCGCCACCTGTACGACGCGCGCCGAAATGGAGTCGCTCCAGTCGCTCGGCGTGTCGACGCCCGCCGACTGGTTCCCCAACGGCGTGGACACCGCATTCTTTGCGCCGTCCGCAGACGACTACGAGCGTGATCTCGTGACCTTCGTCGGTCGCATGGACTACTTCCCTAATCAGCAGGGAGTGCAGCGCTTCTGCGCCAATGTCCTTCCCGAGCTGCGGCGGCGCCGTCCTGGCACGCGCTTCGAGATCGTCGGCGCCGACCCGCCGGAGTCCATCCGTGATCTGGGTCGGCTGCCCGGCGTCACCGTCACGGGTTCGGTACCCGACGTGCGACCCTATGTGACCCGCGCAGCGCTCACGGTGGCGCCGCTCGAGATCGCACGCGGCACGCAGAACAAGATCCTCGAATCGATGGCGATGGGCGTGCCGGTGGTGTGCAGCCGCCAGGCGGTCGGTGGCGTGGACGCCGTCCCGGGCGAGCACCTGCTCGCCCATGACGACGACGCGCAATGCGCCGCCGCGGTGCTCCGCGTCCTCGACGATCCGGCCGAGCGCGCGCGCCTCGCGCAGGCAGGCCGTGAGCGCGTGCTTTCGCATCACAGCTGGTCAAGTTCCATGCGCCGGGTCGATTCGCTGATTGCCTCACAGTTCGAGAAGCGCCGTGCGGCCTAGAATTCCACGGTCGCATACAAAGAAAAGTCGATGAAAATCAGTATCTTCGGGCTTGGCTACGTGGGTGCCGTGTCGATGGCCTGCCTGGCACGGGACGGTCACGAGGTCGTGGGCGTCGACCTCGATCCACTGAAGCTCGACCTCATCCGCAAGGGCCGTTCTCCGATCGTGGAGGAGGGCATCCAGGAGCTCACCGCCGCGGTGGTCGCGAGTGGTCGCGTGCGCGTCACCGACGATGTCGCCGACGCCGTGCGCGCGACGCGCCTGTCCTTCATCTGCGTCGGTACGCCGTCCAGCCCGAATGGCAGCCAGGACCTCTCGGCCGTACGGCGCGTCTCCGAGCAGATCGGCGCCGCGCTCAGGGACAAGAGCGAGTACCACACCGTGGTGATGCGCTCGACCATCCAGCCCGGCAGCATGGAGGAGGTAGTGCGCGCCGGCCTCGAGTCCGCGAGTGGCAAGCGCGCGCACGTGGACTTCGGACTCGGCTTCCAGCCCGAGTTCCTGCGCGAAGGCACTTCAATCAAGGATTACGACAATCCGCCGTTCACCGTGATCGGCACGGCGGACCCGCGCGCCGCCGAAGTCGTGCGCGAGGTGTTTGTCCACCTGCCGTGCGAGTTCATCGTCACCTCGGTGGGCGTCGCCGAGATGCTCAAATACGCCTGCAACGCCTTCCACGCGGTGAAGATCACCTTCGCGAACGAGATCGGCCGGCTGTCGCGCTCGGTCGGCGTGGACTCGCGCGAGGTCATGGACCTCGTCTGCCGCGACAAGCGGCTCAACATCTCGCCCGCATACCTGAAGCCCGGCTTTGCGTTCGGCGGCTCGTGCCTGCCGAAGGATCTGCGCGCGCTGACCTACGTGGCCAGGGTCAATGACGTCACGACGCCGATGCTCGGCAACGTGGTGGGAAGCAATCGCGCGCACATCGACCACGCGCTCGATCTCGTCACGATCGCGGGCAAGCGCCGCATCGGCATGATCGGTCTGAGCTTCAAGGCCGGCACCGACGACCTGCGCGAGAGCCCGCTGGTGACGGTCGCGGAGCGCCTGATCGGCAAGGGCTACGACCTGCGTATCTACGATCCGGAGGTCAACCTGTCGCGCCTGCTGGGTGCGAACAAGCGCTACATCGAGCACAGCATTCCGCACATCGGGAGCTTGCTGTCAGAGGACTGTGCCGAGGTGGTGCGTCACGCCGAGGTGCTGATTCTCGGTCTCGGCGGGCAGCAACTGCTATCGGCGATTGCCGCCAACACGAGCAGCGAACAGGTCGTGGTGGATCTGGTGGGAGTTCCGCGCGACGCCCTCGGTCCCGCGTCCTGCGTCGGCGCGTGCTGGTAGGGCGGGCGCGCCCGAACCCGGGACCGCATGGTTGTCAGGCCACAGCTCGCTGATCGCCGATGGTTGCGGCTCCTCGCCGCGATCGTGGGCCTCCTCGTGCCGCTCGTGTGGCTATGGACGACGGTCACGCCTTCGGAGGTCACGGTGCGGGTGCGCAATGCGCTCGGAGCCAGCGTCGGTACCCCGGCGGATTTCGACTGGACGCCCGACAGCGTCCCGGCCGGGTTTCTCCTGAGCACCGCTGAGCCGCCCCCGGAGTTCGTCGAGATCGCCAGGGGGCTGCGCGCGACCGTGGCCCCTGCAGGCCAGGGCTCGGACTTCGACTTCTCGCTCGCGGTCTCGCGCGACCTGATGCGCGCGCCGAAGCGCGTCGGTACGCCGATCCGTGCGCCGGCGCTGCAGACCTACCGCGTCATCACTGAGCAGGGACGCGGCTACTGCGCGGACTTCGTGAAGTCGTTCAACGGCATCGCGCTCGCTGCCGAACTGCCGGTGCGCCAGTGGGGCTTCGCATTCACGGCCTTCGGCTCGGGTCACACCTTCAACGAAATCTACGACCGTTCGCGCGGCAAGTGGCTGCTGGTCGACAGCTTTCATTCGCTGTACTTCGTCGATCCCCGTACGCGGGAGCCGCTCTCGACGCTCGAGGTCCATGAGCGACTGCTGAGCCTCGATCCGCAGCGACGTGGCGCGGAGATCGTGCGCATCGTGCCCGGGCGCTTTCCGTTCCGGTCTGAAGCGATGGCGCTCGATTACTACCGGGTCGGCATGCGGCAGCTGTGGCTCGTGTGGGGCAACAACGTGCTCGACTTCGAGCGGCACCCGGTCACCGGACCCGTCTCGCGCGTCTCGCGCGGTGCCGGCCAGCTGCTGGGTCTCGCGATCGGGCAGTACCCGACGATCCGCATCTACCCGACCGGCGTGAGCGAGCGCGACCTGCGCGAACTTTATCGTGCCCGGGATGAGCTGTTCCTCGCGATCGCCTGCTGCGGCGTCTCCGTGCTGGTGTTCGGTCCCCAGATCATCCAGCTGCTGCGTGGACGCGGGTCCGCGGCCCGCCAGGCCTGAGGCACGCAATGACTGCCCGGGATCGCAACCTGCAACTGCTGCTGCTCGCCGTGCTCGCCTGCGTCGGCTGGCAGTACCGTGAGACCTTCGGCTCCATCGTCCAGAAGTGGCAGGGTGACTCGGCCTTCTCGCACGGCGTACTGATCCTGCCCGTCAGCCTCTGGCTCGTGTGGCGCAAGCGCAAGTCGCTTGCGCAAACGCCGGCGTCGCCGTCATGGTGGGGCGTCGCGGCGATGCTCGTCTGCGTCGCCGCGTGGCTCGTCGCACGTGGCACTGGCGTGCTCGTGGTCGAGCAGTTCGCCGCGGTGGCAATGATCCCGGCGGCGGTGCTGGCGGTCTTCGGTCCCCGCGTTGCGGCATTGCTGGCCTTTCCGCTCGCGTTCCTGCTGTTCGCAGTGCCGTTCGGACGCGGCATCGTGCCCTGGCTCATGCAGGTCACGGCGGACATCGGTACCTGGGCGCTCAAGCTCACCGGTGTACCGGTCTATCGCTCTCACATGCACATCAGCATCCCGGCGGGGGAGTTCGAGGTGGCGCGGGCCTGCAGCGGCCTGAACTACTTCGTGACAGGCCTGGTGCTGGGCGTCCTGTATGCCTACCTCACCTATGCGGGCTGGAAGAAGAGGCTGCTGTGCGTACTGGCGTTCATCGTGGTCCCGGTCCTGATGAACGGCGTCCGGGTCTACGTGATCGTTCTGACCTCGCATCTGACGGACATGCGCTTCGGCCCGGGGACCGAGCATATCGTCTTCGGTCGGTTGTTCTTCCTCGTCATCATGTTCGTGATGTTCTGGATCGGTCGCCGCTGGCGCGACGCTGAGGCTGCGTTCGAGCAGTCCGAACCGCGACGCATGGCCGGCGCAGCGTCGCAACGGCCTGCCTGGGCCGCCGCTGTGGTGGCATCGATTCTGGCGCTCGCCGGGCCGTTGTATTTCACATCGGTCTCCGCGGACGCCCGGGCGGCGCTCGCCAATTCCGGCGCGATCGTGGCGCTGCCGGCCGGAAGTGGCGGCTGGTCTGGCCCGACCGACGACCCCAGGGCCTGGCGGCCGCATTTCAGCGGTGCCCTGGCCGAGCGGCAGGGGACGTATCGTGCCGGTGACAGCGCGCAGGTGGACGTCTACGTCGGCCTGTATGGCATCGGCACGACGGCAGGCACAGAGATGATCAGCTTTGGCAACCGCGTATTCCCGACGGAGTCCGGCAGCCTCGCCCGCAGCTCGAAGCTGGAGGTGACGATGCCGGGCGGCGGATCCATCGAGGTCCTCGAACTCGAGGGGCGCACCGTCGGCGAGGCCGAACTCGTCTGGCAGTGGTATGTCATCGGCGAGCAGCCGCTGCTGAGCCCGTATTCGGTGAAGATCCAGGAGGCCATCGCGCTGATTGCGCGGGGTGCCGAGACCGAGCGAGTGGTGACGATTGCGACCGTCTCCGACAGCGGAGCGCGCGAGCGCCTCGAGGCCTTCGTGCAGGCACACGCCGACTGCGTACGTGCGGGCTTCGCGGCCGGAGCCTGCGGCGGATGAGCGCTACATCACGACCGCCGCTGGTCGCGCAGGTGATCTACCGGCTCGACTATGGCGGGCTCGAGAACGGAGTGGTGAACCTCGTGAACCGGATGCCGGCGGAACGCTATCGCCAGGCCGTGGTCTGCCTGGCCGGCTTCGGCCGCGAGTTCCGGAACCGCATTCGTCGGGACGACGTCGAGGTCGTGTCGATCGACAAGCAGCCTGGCAAGGACCCGGCAGCCTATGTGCGGATGTGGCGTACGCTGCGCCGCCTGAGGCCCACGATCGTGCATACCCGCAACCTCGGTACCGTGGACATGCAATGGGTCGCCGTCGCCGCGGGTGTGCCGCGGCGCGTGCATGGCGAGCATGGCTGGGAGGCCTCCGACCCGCAGGGCCTCAATCCGCGCAGCCTCCGTATCCGTCGAGCCTGTCGTCCCGCCGTGCATCGCTACGTGCCGATGTCTCGCGATCTCGCGGACTGGCTGCAGTCCGCGGTGCGAGTGCCGGGGTCGCGGATCCGCCAGGCCTACAGCGGTGTGGATACAGGACGATTCCGTCCCGCGACGACGTCGGAGATCGCAGCCCGCGCGGCGGGCATCGTGCGCATCGGCACGGTCGGGCGGCTGGACCCGGTCAAGAATCACGCGGCGCTGCTCAAATCCGTACGCGCGATTCTCGACCGGCGCAGCGAGCTTGGCACGGTACTGCGCGTGACGATCGTCGGCGACGGTCCGCAGCGAGCCGCGCTGGAGTCAACGACCCGCGAGCTCGGTCTGCAAGGCCAGGTGGAGTTCACCGGTACCCGGGATGACACGGCGGATCTGATGCGTACCTTCGACGTGTTCGTGCTGGCCTCAATGAACGAAGGCATCTCGAACACGATTCTCGAGGCGATGGCGACCGGACTGCCGGTGCTTGCGGCGCGTGTCGGCGGCAATCCCGAGCTCGTGGTACCTGATGTAACGGGGCTGCTCTACGACCCCGCCGACGGCGAAGGCCTCACGGCCGGGCTGACGCGTTATGTCGACGAGCCAGCCCTGCGCCACGCTCACGGCCGCGTCGGGCGCGAGCGGGTGCTTGCGAGTTTCAGCCTGGAATCGATGATCCAGCGTTACATAGCAATCTACGATGAGCTGACATGTGCGGCATAACCGGATTGTTCGATACTCGCGGCCGGCGTGACTTCGACCGGGCACTCGTTCAGCGCATGAACGATACCCAGAGTCACCGCGGTCCTGATGGCGAGGGCCTGCACCTCGAGCCGGGCGTCGCACTCGGCCATCGGCGTCTCTCGATCATCGACGTCGCGACGGGCCAGCAGCCGCTCTACAACGAGGACGGTTCGGTGGTCGTCGTTTTCAACGGCGAGATCTACAACTACCAGGAGCTGATCCCGGAACTGCAGGCGCTCGGGCACGTGTTCCACACGCGCAGCGACACCGAGGTGATCGTGCACGGCTGGGAGGCCTGGGGCGAGCGTTGCGTCGAGCGCTTCCGCGGCATGTTCGCCTTCGCGCTCTACGATCGAACCCGCGAGACGCTGTTCCTCGCGCGCGACCGGCTCGGCGTGAAGCCCTTGTACTACTCGGTGCTGCCCGACGGCACGCTGCTGTTTGGCTCCGAGCTCAAATCGCTGCTCGTGCATCCGCGACTCGGGCGCGAGATCGACCCCTGTGCGGTCGAGGAGTATTTTGCCCTCGGCTACGTGGCCGAGCCGCGCAGCATCTTCCAGGGCACGCGCAAGCTGCCGCCGGCCTGCTCACTGGTGGTGAAGCGCGGCGAGCCGCAGCGCGAGCCTCGCACCTACTGGGACGTGCGCTTCGCGCCGGACCCGCGCATCGGCCTCGAGGACGCCTGCGAGGAACTCGACCGCCGGCTCCAGGAGTCCATTCGCCTGCGCATGATCTCCGAGGTGCCGCTCGGCGCCTTTCTCTCGGGCGGCGTGGACTCGAGCGCGGTCGTGGCCACCATGGCGCGGGTGTCGCCCGAGCCCGTCAATACCTGCTCGATCTCCTTCGACGACCCGGAGTTCGACGAATCGCATTTCGCGCAGAAGGTCGCGGATCGCTACCAGACGCGTCACTTCGCGGATCGCGTCGCGAGCGACGACTTCGACCTGATCGACGATCTCGCGCGCATCTACGACGAGCCGTTCGCCGACAGCTCGGCGATTCCGACTTACCGCGTCTGCCAGCTGGCGCGCCAGCACGTCACGGTCGCGCTGTCCGGCGACGGTGGCGACGAGAATTTCGCCGGCTATCGTCGCTATCGCATGCACCTGGCGGAAGAGCGCATGCGCGCCGCCGTGCCGCTGGGCCTGCGTCGCCCGGTGTTCGGACTGCTGGGTCGCATGTATCCCAAGGCATTGTGGGCGCCGAGGGTGTTCCGCGCGAAATCGACCTTCGAGGCGCTGGCCCGCACGCAGGTCGAGGGCTACATGCATGGCGTCGGCATCATCCGCGAGCCGATGCGTGGCGAGATGTTCTCACCCGCGTTCCGCAGCCAGCTCGGCGGTTACCGGGCGCTCGACGTGTTCGAGCGCCACGCGGCGGCGGCCGGGACCGACGACCCGCTGTCCCTCGTGCAGTACATCGACCTCAAGACCTACCTCGTGGGCGATATCAACACCAAGGTGGATCGGGCGAGCATGACGCACTCGCTCGAGGTGCGCGAACCGCTCATGGATCACCCGCTGGTCGAGTGGCTCGCGACGCTGCCGCGCGAGCTCAAGGTGCAGGGCACAGAAGGCAAAGTCCTGCTCAAGAAGGCCATGGAGCCGCACCTGCCGCGCGACATCATGTACCGGCCGAAGATGGGGTTCGCCGTGCCGCTCTCGCAGTGGTTCCGCGGCCCGCTGCGACAGCGCGTGCAGGACAGTGTGCTCGGCGAGACGCTCGCGGGCACCGGAATCTTCGAGCGCCGCGTGCTCGAGCAGATCGTCGCGCATCACCAGCGCGGGGTGCGCGACCACAGCTCGCCGATCTGGACGCTGCTGATGTTCGAGGCCTTCCTGCACAACGTGCTGGGCGTGACGCAGCGGGAGCGCGCTGCGGCATGACCTCGGCGCCGCGCGTCCTGCATGTGCTCGATCATTCGGTACCGCTGCACAGCGGTTACGCGTTTCGTACGCTCGCGATCCTGCGCGAACAGCGCCGACGCGGGTGGGAGACGGTGCACCTGACCTCGACGAAGCACTACGGCGCGACCGCGGCGGAGGAGGAGGTGGACGGGCTGCGTTTCTACCGAACCAGCCCTTCGCAGTCGGCCGCAGCGCGGCTCCCCGTGATGAACCAGTATGCGGTGATCGCTGATACACGCCGGCGCCTCGAGCAAGTGATCGAGCGCGAGCGGCCGAACCTGCTGCATGCGCACTCGCCCGCCTTGAATGGCGTGGCCGCGGTGCAGGCCGGGCGTCGTTTCGCGCTGCCCGTGGTCTACGAGATGCGCGCCTCGTGGGAAGACGCCGCGGTCGACCACGGCACGACCACCGAGGGCAGCGTGCGCTATCGCCTGTCCCGTGCGCTCGAGACCTGGGTGCTCAGGCGCGCCGATGCGGTCACCACCATCTGTGAAGGTCTGCGCCAGGACATCCTCGTGCGCGGCATTCCGGCAGCGAAGGTCACGGTGATCCCGAACGCCGTGGACATCGAGCGCTTCCCGCTGCTCGGTGCCGGCGACGAGACGCTGCGTCGGGCACTCGGGCTCGAGGGTGCCTACCTAATCGGCTTCCTGGGTTCATTCTATGGGTACGAGGGGCTCGATCTCGCCGTCGCCGCGATGCCGCTGATCCGCCGCGAGATCCCCAACGCGAAGCTGCTGCTGGTAGGGGGCGGCCGGGAGGAGTCGCGGCTCAAGGAGCAGGTCGCGCAGCTCGGCCTCGAGCCGCACGTGCTGATGATCGGCCGCGTGCCGCACGAGGAGGTGGAGCGCTACTACGGACTCGTCGACCTGCTGGTGTACCCGCGACGGTCGATCCGCCTCACGGAGACGGTCACGCCGCTCAAGCCGCTCGAAGCGATGGCGCAGGGCAGGCTGTTGATCGCCTCCAACGTGGGCGGCCACCGCGAGTTGATCCGCGACGGCGAGACGGGTTTTCTTTTCGAACCCGACAACCCTGAGGCGCTCGCCGCCGCGGTGCACCGCGCGGTCGCCGCCCGCGAGCGCTGGGACGAGATGCGCCGCAGCGGGCGCCGCTTCGTCGAGACCGAGCGGTCGTGGCGCGCAAGTGTGGAGCGCTACGCTCCTGTGTACGCAGCGCTGCTCGGGAGCGATCGCCGTGCCTGAGCGCAAGGGGCCCGCGGTGCTCGTCTGGAGCGCTTTGTTCCCGGGGCCGGTACAGCCCCAGGCCGGCATCTTCATCCGCGAACGCATGTTCCGGGTGGGAGTGGAGTTGCCACTGACAGTGATCTCGCCGCAACCCTGGTTTCCGCTGCAGGGACTGATCCGGCGGTTTCGTCCGCACTTCCGTCCATCGCAGCCGCGACGCGAGACCCAGTCCGGCATCGAGGTGCTGCGGCCGAGCTATTTCAGCTTTCCAGGCGTGTTGAAGCAGTTCGACGGGTGGTTCATGGCGATGGGCGCACGTCGCACCGTGCGCCGCCTGCGCCGCGCAGGTCGCGCTGACGTGATCGACGCGCACTTCGGCTATCCCGATGGCTACGCGGCAACGCTGGTGGCGCGCTGGGAGGGCCTGCCCTGCACGATCACAATGCGAGGCACGGAGCTGCGTCATTCACGCGAGCCCGCATTGCGCGCGAGGCTCGTGGCCGGATTGCGCTCCGCGACCCGGGTGTTCTCGGTGTCCGCGTCGCTCAAGCGCCTGGCGATGGAGCTCGGGCTGCCGGACGCCGCGGTGCGGGTGGTCGGCAATGGCGTGGACTCCGCGCGTTTCACTCCGATTCCTTGCGGCGCGGCACGTCGCACGTACGGGCTCGACGATGACGCGCGCGTGCTCGTCACCGTGGGCGGGCTCGTCGAGCGCAAGGGTTTCCATCGGGTGATCGATTGCATGCCGGAACTGAAGAAGGAGTTCCCGAAGCTGCATTACCTGTGCGTCGGCTCGGCGGGTCCTGAAGGTGACTTCTCAGCGCGGCTCAGGGCGCAGGTGGCGGATCTCGGGCTCGGCGATTGCGTGCATTTCCTCGGCGCCCTGCCGCCCGACGAGGTGAGACGCGCCATATCGGCAGCGGACGTCTCGGTACTCGCGACGCGCAACGAAGGCTGGGCCAATGTACTGCTCGAGGCGATGGCCTGTGGCGTGCCGGTGGTGGCGACCGACGTCGGCGGCAATGCCGAGGTCGTCTGCCGGGAGGATCTCGGTACCGTCGTGCCCTTCGGCGACCACCCGGCGCTGGTGAGTGCTCTTCGCGATGCGTTGCGCCGCGACTGGGACCGTGCGGCGATCCGCCAGTTCGCGGAGGCGAACGACTGGAGTACGCGCATACCGGTGCTGGTGAGCGAGTTCCGCAGCATCGCAGCGAAGGAGGGCGCCCGTGCCTGACTCCCCGCCGGCATCGGGCCTCTACACCCGCATCGCCTCCGGCCTGCTGTTCCCGCTGCAGGAGCGGCTCAAGAAGCACCACAGCGTGACGCTGCGCCGCGAGCTGGAGCGCACGCAATGGCTCGCCCCCGAAGAGATCCTGGCATTGCAGGTCGAAAGGTTGCGCGGGTTCCTCGTGCGTGCCGGGCGCGACGTGCCGTACTACGGGCGACTCTTCTCCTCGTGCGGCTTCGATCCGGGCTCTGTAAGCGCGATCGGCGACCTCGCTCATCTGCCTTTCCTCGACAAGCCCGCGATCCGCGGCAACGTCGAGGAGCTCACGTCGCGTACGGCGGGACCCCTGGTGAAGTACAACACCGGTGGCTCGAGCGGCGAGCCGCTGGTCTTCTACATGGGCATGGGCCGCGTCTCGCACGATGTGGCCGCGAAGTGGCGCGCGACGCGATGGTGGGGCGTGGACATCGGCGATCCCGAGGTCGTGCTGTGGGGATCACCGGTGGAGCTCACGCGACAGGATCAATACCGCGCGATCCGGGATCGACTGTTCCGCACCTGGTTGCTGCCCGCTTTCCAGATGTCGCAGGCGCAGATGGACGGGTACTGCGCCGAGATACGAAGGATCAGGCCGCGCATGGTGTTCGGCTACGCCTCGGCGGTTGCGCTGCTGGCGCGGCACGCGCTTTCGCGAGGACGTCGCCTCGACGATCTCGGCGTGCGAGTCGTGTTCACCACCGGCGAGACGCTGTACCCGGACCAGCGCGAGGTTATCGAGTCCGTGTTCGGCGCGACGGTGGCGAATGGTTACGGGTCGCGTGACGCGGGTTTCATCGCACACCAGTGCCCAAGGGGATCGCTGCACCTTTCGGCCGAGGACATCGTCGTCGAACTCATTGGTGCCGATGGGCGGCCGGTCGCGCCGGGCGAGAGTGGCGAGGTCGTGGTCACGCACATGGCCACGGACGATTTCCCGTTCATCCGTTATCGGACCGGGGACGTTGCGGTGGCCTCGGGTCGACGCTGCGCCTGCGGCCGGGGACTGCCCGTGCTCGACGAGGTGCAGGGCCGCAGCACCGACTTCATACGCACGGCGAGCGGCAATCAGATGCACGCGCTGGCGCTGATCTATGAGGTGCGGGAGAAGCCCGGTGTGCGGGCCTTCAAGTTCATCCAGGCCGAGGACCTGTCGCTCGAGCTGCTGCTCGCGGGCGGACCGGAGCTCACCGCGGACGTCGAGACGCAGATCCGCGCTGGCCTCATGAAGCGCATGGGCCCGGGTACCGTGCTAGAGATCCGCCGCGTGAACGAGATCCCGCCCGAGAAGTCCGGCAAGTACCGTTACGTCGTCAGTCGAGCGGTCGGTTGACTCAGGAGCGCGGGACCACGCCGGCGGTCGGGTAATCCCTCGCCTCGGCGTGTGTGGACTTCCACGCCGAGGACGCGTGGACGCGCGCAAGCGCTTCCCGGGCGCTCGGCGCCCCATGGTCGACGGCGTAGGCGAGTCCGGCAATCGGGTATTTCAGGTGTGCGTTGAGCATGGTCTTCAGCTCCCCGGCTTGGTCTGTGAAACCGAACGGCGGCGGGATGCCAGCGACGTCGATGAACGGCAGGCCTGGTGCGGTGTCTGGCTGGTGCCGGGCGCCACAGATCTCCAGCATCTTTTCGTACACCTCGCTCCACGAGGACCAGAACCTCAGTGGGCATGGCGAATCGTTGACATCCAATCCGTTCGGGTCCGGTTCGCCAAACGCCATGTAATTATTGGGCAGGCGTCGCCAGCTGTAGCCCAGCGGCTTGTCGTCCGCGGTTCGACCGATGCCGCACATACCCACGACGAATTTGTAGGCATGATTGCGGAGTCTCTCGTGAGACGAGAGCGATGATGCGTCAGGATTTATCTCCATATCCCAGGTGAACCCCAACACGCACGTCAGGTAGTGATGCATCCAGGGCGCGGACTTGAGGTGTCCGGCGAGGGGCGCGTGGTCCTTTGTGTTCGTCGCGGTCATGACGATACCGAGGTTGTTCTCCATGCGGCGGCCGAACTCGTAGTTCGAGTACTTGCCAGACTGCAGGCCCCAGTAGTGATCCATGTTGTTCGACCACTGCTCCCGAAGTTGCGACTGGGCCTCGCTGCCGTCGGGTGCAGTACACGCGGCCTGGCCGAGGGTGCGCAACTGCCACGCAAGCATCCGGGTGTTGCTACCGACCTGGACGCAGATGCCCGTGGCCCCGCCGCGACCGTTCGAGCCCTGGACCGGCCAGGGTGCCGCTGCCGACGTCTCGAAATGGTTGAAACTGGCGAGCTGGGCGCAGCCTTCCCAGAACTGCCAGCGGCCGGTGATCAGGTACGGGAAGTAACCCCATGAGGGATGGTGCGAGCGCGCGTATGTCGGCGTCGGCTCGTCAGGCCAGGGAATGGAACCGTCCCCGATGCGCAGCTTGTCGTAGCCGGCTGCGGTCCGTGATGGGGGGGCGAGAGTCGCTTCGTCCCGCATGTAGACCGCGTATCGCCCGAGGCCTCGGGCATTGTGAAGACTTGCATTGATTGCACGCGAGTCGCCCGACGTGATCGCGAGCGCTTCCCAGTACGGAAGCAGGCCGATCTGGTCCGAGACCAGCTCACCGGCCACGCCCATGCCTGACCGGAGATTGCCGAGGTCGAACGGTTGCGGGCGTGTCGCATCAGCATAGTCCGTGTCCAGTGTTGCCTGAGTACGCGAACTCTTCTCGAAGGCCTTCGGGCCCGGGGACATGTAGCCGTAATTGGGCACCAGGCGGGTGCTGCGCAGGTAGGTGCCGTCGTGGCGAGGCGTGATCCTGGGGTCCGTTCCGACCCAGTCGGTTCGCGACCACCGCGTGTGGTGATAGTGGGTGATGGGGATGCCGCCGTTGATCGGCATGGCGGCGTCCCGGACGCGCATCGTCGCGACGTACTGTCGCAGTCCCGGGGACTCGACCCGGAACCACCCGTTCTCGACAACGGTTTCCACCTCCATGGTGTCGTTCGCGTACACGCGGACATAGAACCACACGCGCAGGTGCGGGTCGCCCGCGGACGGGATGCCCATGTAGTGGAACTCGCTCATGATTGGGCCGCTGACGGCCGTTCGTACGCGGCCGGCGGCCGATCCGTTCCTGGTCACGGCAGATCCGACCAGGGAACGCAAGGACACCGTACCAAACGTGCCGAGCGACAGCGAAACGTCGTTGTCGCCGAGGATGGTGGAAATGCGACTCTCGGCAATTGCCTGCCCGGAAGGGCCTGCCCCCGCAGCCAGTCTGACGTGCCTGATCTTGTTGATATCGGATACGCCGGACAGTACGGCGAACTTGATGCTGCCGTCAGGCCACCGGTTGCGCACGTCACACTGGACCGGCTCACCTTCCGCGGTCACGGCGTTCATCACGTGTCCGCGACGGAACGCGTGACCGGCGGTCCATGCGTAGGTGCCTGCCGGTGCCTCGCTGGCGAGCTGCAGGACAGGCAGCGCGGACGCGCAGGCGCCCGGCGCCGAGGTTCCACCCTGCACGTTGAGCTTGCCGGGCGCGCAGGGCTCCGTCGCCGCGACTACGAAGCCTGGAATCAGTACGCCGCCGAGTCCGGCGGATGCCTGCAAGAAATCTCTGCGCTTCACTGTGTACCGCCAACCAAAGTGTCTGAAGAATCCCGCCCCCAGGGGGCGCAGGGCGTCGCCGTGGCCAGACGAGCTTACACGTCAAGCGCGCGCAGCCCGCCTATGCGCGGCCACCACGACTCCGGATCGTGAGCCGCCTCTCAGATGGCGCCATGGCCAATGCTCGCCGGAGCGCGAGCGCACCCGGAATCCAGGAGGAAGGGCTAGACCGTGGCCGGCTGTCGCTCGAGTTGTGTGCGGACCATGCGCACTCCAAAGCGAAGTGCGGTCCGGTCCCAGGGCGCGATGCGCGGGAGCTGCAGGGGATCGGCCGCAGCCGTCGCGGCGCCCCATGCGGTGGACACGGCGACTTCGAAGCCGGCCTCGCGGGCCAGCACTACGTCGCGCCCGGTGTAGTCGCGCGCGGGACCGCCGTTCGGATATGCGAAGGAGGTGACCGGTGCTCCGATCATCTGCTCGAGCCGTGCCTTGCTCTCGACGATTTCGCGGCGGGCAGTCGCATCGTCGACGTTCGCGAGGATCGGGTGATTCACCGTGTGCGCACCGATCGTGATTCCCCCTCGATGCAGGCGACGAACCTGCTCCTCGGTCATCATCAGGTCGTCGGGCAGATCCGCACCGACTCGCTCGGCGATCATCGTGGCCCGACGGATCCGCTCAGCCTGTGGCAGGTACTTGAGTACCGGCAGGATCGCCGTGATCGCATGGACGCGTGCGGCAGCGTCGGGCAGCTCGTATCGGCCGAAGCCGTCGCGCGTAAGGTCGAGCTCGGCAGGTGCGCGCCGCAGGGCCTCGATCACCGTGTCGTTGAACATGCGACCGCCAGAGAGGAATCCCGGTGCCACGAAGACCGTCGCCGGCATTCCGCGGGACTTCAGGATGGGCAGTGCCACCTCGCAATTGTTCGCATAGCCGTCGTCGAAGGTGATGCAGACGGCGCGGGCCGGAAGCTGCCCGGCACGCAGCTTTCGTACGGCCTCCGCCAGCGGCAGCACGTTGAACAGGCTACCGATCACGTCCAGCTGCGCGGCGAATCCGGCGGCATCCGGCTCGTCGGGCAGCAATGGATCGCGCGCCGGCAGCACGCGGTGATAGATCAGCACCAGCAGCGAGCTCGCGCCGAGACTGGCGGTCACGGTGCCTGCGGCACGAAGCAGGGCGGACTGCAGGGGCGTCAGTGGATTCATGATGCGTCGTGTCGGTGCTCCGCCAGCCACTGTTCCAGCATCGCCAGTACCCATACGAATACACCGTGGTAGCTCGCGTCATCCGAGCCATGCAGATGCAGCAGCTGGTCGAGGAAGGCCGGTTGCACGATGTTTCGACGCCGGAGGTCGGACAGATTCCCCATCACCTGATCGCGCAGCCGCGGCGAGTCGTGCAGCCACAGTCCGAAGGGCAGGCCGAAGCCGTGCTTTTTCTTGTTGATGATTTCGTCCGGCAGGAAGCCTCTGGTCGCCTCCTTGTAGAAGTGCCTGAGCGCGGTCCCAGGCATCTTCAGCTCGGGCGGAACGCGCAGCGACAGGTCGATGACGTCCGGGTGCAGCATCGGGTAGGAGACACGGATGCCCGCAAGCGCCGCCATGGTCTCCACCTTTCGCAGGTCATTGTCGGCGAGCGTGTACTGCCAGTCGAAGTAGAGCAAGTGGTTGAGCTGGCTGTCGCCGGGCGCCTCGTCCCACACCTCCTGCATTCCGGCAAGCGGTGTGGCCGGGTCGATCGAGGCGAGGAACTCGGGATGCAGCACGTCACGTGCGCCAACGCGGTACAGCAGATTCCAGATCTCGAGTCGCTCCGGAAGCGGCACGTTTGCGCGGCCGATGAAGGCGCTGGCGCGGCGGAACGGGCGAAGTCGCAGGGCTTCCGGCAGGGCGGCGAGCAGCGGCTCGACGAGGCCTTTGCGGAGCAGGGCGGGGACGCGCTCGTAGCGCGCGAAGACATTCTGGCGGGCATAGCGACTGTTGCCTGCGAACAGCTCGTCGCCGCCGTCGCCGGCCAGCAGGTGCTCCATGCCTGACTCGCGCGCAAGCCGGGCGCAGTAGTAGAGCGGCAGCGCCGAGGAGTTGCCGAAAGGTTCGTCGTAGGCGCGCGCGATCAGCGGGAACGCGTCGGCGATGTCGTCGCCGGTGATCGTGTGCTCATGGCCGCGGCAGCCGAATCGCTGGTTGGCGATGCGCGCGTAGGACAGCTCGTCGAACTCCGGGTAACCGAAGCCGATGGAGAACGTGTCGACGGCATGGGGTCGGGTCCTGGCGAGCACGCCCGCCACCGTCGAGCTGTCGAGACCGCCACTCAGGAACGCTCCTGTGCGTTCGTCCGGTGCGCAGTCGGCGACCGCGGTGGCGAGCGAGGTATGCAGCTCGGCCTTCAGGCTTTCGAGCGACTCACCGCCGGATTCGACGAACTTCGGGCGCCACCACGGGGTGACCTCGACGCGACCGCCGCTCCAGACGGCCATGTGCCCGGCGCGCAGCTTTCGAACGCCCGTGAAGATCGTGTCGGGCGCCGGCACCATGTGCAGCATGAGGTAGTTGAACAGCGCCTGTCGCGAAAGTCCTGCTTCGATGCCGGGGCTGGTAGCCACGGCCTCGGCGGAGCTGCCGAACACCAGCAGGTCCGACGTGCTCGAGTACGCCAGGCGCTCGATGCCCATGGGATCGAGCGCGAGCACGGCACGGCCTGAGACACCATCCAGGATGGCCACCGCGAACCGCCCCGCGAGTCGCGAAACTGCGTCGTTGCCGGCCTGAAGGTACGCCTTGAGCAGGCCAGCGGCATCTGCGCGGCGGGAAGGCTCGCCGAACGGGCGAGCCCACACCGGAGACCCGCGCAGTGCGACCAGGACTCCGCGATCGGCTGCGACGTCGGACGCCCAGGCGGCAAGTGCTGCGCTCGCGGTCGCTTCGGTGCAGCTGGTGATCCCGGCGCCAAGTTCGCGTAGCGCGTGGCGGCTGAGCACATCACTCGCAGCGCGAGCGTCGCCTCGCGCGATGAAGCCAAAGGTATTCATGTCGGGTGCCGGCCACCCCAGCACTTGCTGAAGGACTTCGCCAGGGCCAGCTCTAGTGACAACAGCGGGTCGGCGCCATCACGCGATTCTCCACGCGTGCGTCGGACCCAGCGAGTCGGCCGCGTGGAACAGCACGCGCGCCGTGCCGAACTCGACCATGCCGAACCGCTGCAGATTGCCCCACTGCAGCCTCTTGACGCCTGGTCTTGCCCCCGCCAGCGCAATCGGGCGCATGCCCGGGTTCGGCAGCTCGGTCAGCGTCATCGTGCGCGGATTCAGCACGCGTACCTGCCCTCCCTTCGTCCCGCCGAGCCGTGCCGGCACGATCCCGATGTAGACGCTGTCGTCTGCTGCCGAGTACACCGAGCCCATCCCATAGGAAAACTCGTTCTGCAGATAAGGGTTATTGGTCTTGAGGTACGACTTGAAACTGCTGCTGCCAGGGACCATGCCATGTCCGCCGTTTTCCACGCCCGGCGCTTCCCAGTTTGACCAGTACGAATCCTCGTCCCACTGGAACGCGGGCGTCGCTGCGGCGATTGAAAACGTGTTCGAGTGCAGGTCGTGCACGAGAATCTGCTGCCCGACGCGACGCACGAGCCCGACGAGAATTACGCGCTTCGTGATATCGCCATCCGGGCCCGGGACGTACACGGCCCACCCGCCGCGCGTCTGCCCGGAGTAAATCTGCGAGGTGAACTTGTGGTCGTGGACCTCGATGCCGCCCGTGGTCGTGCTGACCGCCCAGATGGTGTCGTCCGCGTAATTCCAGAGCCGATTGGTGACCGGATCGTGCGCGCAACAGCCGAACGACTTGCCCGGCGGACTACCCGTCACAATCTGCGCGGTCCCGTGCAGTCGAAACGGCATGATGTCGCCGAGCGTCCACGGCGCGAAGTCGCCCGGCTGCTGTGCTACCCACTCGCGGTCGAGCGAAAACAAACCCTGAGCGTTCAGGTTCGGCGTCGCCGCGGGCTGCCCGGTGTTCCATACGCGCCCGTTGGCGTAGGCCACCTGCCCGAACGTGTGCATCGCTCTAGGTCGGCCGTCGCCAAGCTGCCCGGAGGGGCCGTCGCGATGCGTGGCAACGGTCAGATAGCCCGGCGACGTGGTACTCGACCAGTTCGACCATGAATTGTCGTCCACGTCCATGTACGCATCGGGCGTGCGGTCGACCAACCGCCGCCACCCGGGGATGTCCCGGCTGAACTCGAGCGTGTAGGTCTCGTTTCCAGCGTAGCCGCCGCCGCCGCCGTTTGCGACGAGCAACAGTTCCTTTCGGTCGGGGTTGTATGCCCCGCCGCACCAGGGCTTGATTACGTCCTGGATGCCGGCCCTGAATCCCTTGATGTCGATCGGCGTGGCCTTCACGTCATCGATGCGGTTGCCCCGCTGCCAGGGCAGCAGTCCTGGCCAATCGGGGCCGCCGGCGATGGGTTGCCAGCCGGAATTGACCGGGAGCTCATTGACCCACTGTGGAGCTTCCGCGACCTCGCTGAACGTCGAAGCCGAGCAGGCAGTCCGGACGGGGTTGCCTTGATTGACGGAGACGACTCCCGGAGGGCACGGAGCCGTGCGTCCAAATGCGAGCATCGGCGCCAGCGAACCCGTCAGACCAATAGCCGAACTCAGGAATTCCCGACGTTTCATCCGCTCACCCTACAACAGTACAGGCCGGCCGGCTCCGTATTTGACATGTTGCACCAATGGCGGCCGACCGGGACGGGTCCAAGTCACACTTCTGTCGCACGGCTCGCGATTCGCGCGACTTCCCGTAGGCCCAAGTGCCGCGAGACCTTGTCCGCCGCGGTGGCGCCAGTTACCCCGCAACTTGCTCCTAGCAACTGACTGCACCGTCGCGACCCGCGATTTACCGGCTCTGTTCTCGCCACGTGCTGCACAACCCCGAATCCTGGATGCAATTCGACTCTTCTGACGCAACCCCGTTGGCGATCCTGTTGAATCGGTCGCGCTGCACGGGGGGCGCCACGATCGCGCTCAACGCGCCGAATTCTGCCGCCAAGGTCCTCGGACTTGGGATGCCTGAGTCACATTTCAATTCCGCGGCCCGCCGGAAGTCCGAAGGCTCCCCCCAATCTGAATATAGCCACATGCCTGCCGGGGCATCCGAAAATTGCGGAGGCCCCCTTCCGCGTCGCCATACATTGAGGCAGTCTACCAATCGAGTTCCTATCCAGCACATAAGGGCAGAAGGGCCGCTGGACCGGAATTAGAACAGGCACACTCGGATCGATGCCTCGTCAGATGAATACCGTTTTTCTCCGTTTCCGCGATCGGCGGTCACGACAGTCCCGCTGGGATGCTGGCATCTGCGTGCCAGGGCGCCACGGGGCGATACGCGCACCGGGAGTAGTCTGAATGCGAGTACCCAGATTGCTCAGGCCGGCTGTTCTGGTGTCGATGGCCTTGATTCTTGGTCAGTCACCGAGCATCAGCGTCGCGGATGCGCTCAACGATGCCCTGGGTACCATGGCGCCCAACAGTTGGCGACGGATCAACGCCAACGAATTCCAGACTGTATGGACGCCAGTTGACCAGCGCCCGACACCCGACAGTCCGGAGAGCAACATCAGCTCTTGGAGCGGGGCTGCGTGGGACAGCACGCGCAAAGACGTCCTTGTATGGGGTGGCAACATCGGCAACGAGCAAGGGAACGAGGTCTACATCTTCCACACGATCACGGGCCTGTGGGAGCGAGGCGCGCTGCCCAGCGAGATCACGAGTACGGGGCTCATCCCGCACGCGGTCGACGGAATACACAATGCACCGATCTCTGGGGAGAGCTGGGACAACGTCGTTTACCTACCCGGCGTGGACCGCATGGCGGTCATAGGGGTTTCGCGGGAAGGAATCACGTTCCGCGATCTCGACGGCAGTTCGACGGGCCCGTATTTCTGGGATCCTTCGCGGGCGGATCCTGGAAGGGTTTCCGGCACGACTGGCTCGCACGTCAAGCCGTGGGCGTATCCGGGAGTTATCGGCGGTCAGATGTGGCAGAACCGCGATAACTTTGCCGCGGACAACAACATGGCGGCGACAGGCGTGACCGCCTACACGCGCGCCGATGGAAGGGACGTCGTCTACTTCGTGGGTCGCTACGACCACCTCTGGCGGTACACGGTGCAGGATCTGAATCCCGCGAATGACGCCTGGGAGCGGATCGGCACGAGAACCGAAAATGGAGGCGACGGCCGGGGGTCGGGTGACATTGATCCCGAGCGTGGAATACTGGTCCAGACTCTGTCGCCGCAATCTTTCGGGTTTTGGGATGTCAATCGGACGGGGGAATGGACCCGGAACCGCGAGATCGAGATATTCCCGACGGTCACGTCGGGCACGCCGCCGTCGGACTTCACGAACTTCGGCATGCAGTATGACCCGGTCCACGAGGGCTTCGTGCTCTGGGACGGAAGCCAGCAAGTCTGGTTCCTCAGGCCTCCGGTCGATCTCGATCCGGATGGAGACGGGATCAAGAGCGAAGCGACTGGCTGGACGCTCAGTCCGCTGAATCCGTCCGGCACCGGCCCGACGATCCCGGCCAAGTACACGGGCGTCTATGGCAAGTGGATGTACCTGCCGCAGGAGCGCGCGTTCCTGGGCGTGATCGATTCAATTTCCGGGGACGTGTTCGTCTACAAGCCGCCCGTCCAGATCGGCGCGCCTATCAATGGGTTCGGTCTAAGGCTCGGAGTGTCGGAGGTCGTCGGCTGCAAGAGCGTGATCGGTACGGTGCAGTTGCCCGCGCCGGCGGCCAGCGACCAGATCGTGACCATCCGGGACACGCTAACTTCAGCGACGACGCCGCCCTCGGTGACCGTTCCGGCAGGCTCGAGCTACAGGAGCTTCAGCGTCACGACTTCCGCTGTGGCATCCAACCAGACAGGAGCCGTCAGTGCTTCGCTGAACGGTGCGACGGCAAGTCAACCCCTCTCGCTGCGCCCGATGGGACCGACTTCAGTGCTGTTCAAGCCAACGTCGACTGTCGGCGGCATGCTGCCCGGAGTCACGGGCACGGTGAAACTCCTGTGCCGGGCGGGTCCGGACCCGATCACGGTGGACCTCGCGTCGGCGAGGCCGGAGGCGGCTTATCCGGTGGCTGCGAGCGTCGTGGTACCCGTCGGAGTGCAGTCGGCGACATTTCAAATGATGTCGGAGCAAGTGTATGCGAAGACTCTCGTGTCGGTGTCCGCGACGGCTAACGGCATCACGAAATCGAGGTCTCTCACCGTCCTTCCGTGGGCATTCGTGGATCCGCCGACCGCCCTCAAGTTCGGCGGCGTGGTCGTGGGCGCGACGAGCGAGACTCGCAACGCAACGCTCACCAACAAGGGTGCGGGGGCGTTCGCCGTGAACAACATCAGCGTGTCGGAGACCGGCGGGTCCTGGTTCGCGCAGACGAACGACTGCCCGGCGTCGCTCGCGCCCGGGGCGTCATGCACCATCGGCGTGACTTTCAGACCACTCAGCGCGACCAGCAGGTCCGCGAAACTGAGCGTCGCGACGAGTGCCACGGCGACGCCGCTGACCGTGTCGCTGTCGGGGACCGGACTACCGCCCTGACGGGACCACCGGTCGTCGCCGCATTCGCGCGAGGACGGCGCGCCCGAGCATTCTCGAGACGTTGCCGATCTGGCGCAGCCCCGGCTTGGGGTCCCTCCAGTCCAGCACTGCAAAAGTCTTGCGGCCGCGCAGAAGCTCGCGCGGTTGCCCCCCTGCCTGGCCACGCCCCGCGATGGCTGATGCCGCATATAGCGCAAATTCCTGGTCGGCGATCCAGCGCACGGGAACCGAAGACTGTCGAGGAGCATCGCCGGCCGGGCGCCCGGGCGCCATTCGCTCCGGTTCCGTGAGATCCCGGTACCATTCCAGCGACAGGTTGACCCCGCAGGCCGTGCCGAGATAGTGCTGGTCCCAGTGGCGGGGATTGATCTCGATGAGATACGCGGTGCCGGTCTTCTCGTGCACCTTGTATTCGATTTCCGACATGCCGCTGAACCCGATCTCGCGCAGCAGCCGGCGGCTGGGATCGACGATGCTGTCGATCGGCAGTCCCTCGACCACGACGCCCGTGCCGCGCAAGGCGGGCACCTGCAGGAGCTTGCGCGCCGTGAAGTAACTGCGCAGTTCGCCTCCGGGCCTGCAATAGGACCCGAAGATGACGAGGCTCGACTCCGGTCCCGGAACGTACTCCTGGATGGTCATCACCGGGTCCAAGGGCTCGATCCGGCTGTAGAACGCCTCGAGGTCGCTCCAGTCGTCGATCTGGACCGCCTTCTCGCGTCCGACCGCATCCCAGATACCCGGCTTTCGCCACTGCTTCGCATACAGCGGTTTCACGATGACCGGCAACGAGATCTCGCCACGCAGGCCGTGGACGTCGGCAAGACTCCGCACCGTGTGGCTGCGCGGCAGGGCGATGCCGCATGCCCGCGCCGCCTGGAAGCAGCGGTCCTTGTTCATGGCCCGCTCGATGACTTCGCGCGGTGCCATGGGAATCGTGAATGAGCGCTCTAGGTTCTGCCGCCGCGCCAGAAGGAACTCCACATCGTGATCCCGCGTGGGGAAGATGATCGGACGCGTTTCGAATTCACGCGCGAACTCCAGCAGGAACACCTCGAGACCGTCCGGGTCGAGCAGCGAGTCGGGAGCCTTGCGGAAGCTGCAGTATCGCGATGCGCTGCCGGGGAACTCAGGATGGGCGCTCAACCCGAACACCGGCACCCCGTGTGGCGCGAGCCCGCGGGCGATCCCGAGGCCTGAGTAATGCATGTTGAGGACTACGACCGGCGCACGCTTCATGATTCGGACGTCTCCGCCGAAGCGTCCGGCCCCGGCTTGGCGGCGAGGCGCCTGAAGCGGTCCCGGACCGGGCGCAGCCTGTCCTTCGCGGCTTCGACCGCCCTGGGTCCCTGGAATCCGAGCCAGCCACGCGCGGTCCTGCGACCCATGGTCAGGGTCACATCATTGGGCGATGAGTCCGCCCAGTTGAGCTTGTGGCGGCTCACGCCGGCGAGAAAGTCGTAGGCACGATAGCGATGCGCGATCAGATGCTCGAACACGAGACTTCGCAGCGCATTGCCCACGTTCTGCCTGGCAAGGTCGAAGTCGAATCCTTCCTGCAGCAGGTAGACGATGCCGTCGTGAGCGAAGCAGTACTCCTGCGCCACAATGCGATCGTCGAGCCGCAGGAAGAAGAAACGCAGCGCACCGAGCGCGTGGAGTCGGGGGGTGAGCCGGTTGTAGAACTCCCGGCGCTTCTCATTGACGAACACGCCGGACTGCCCCCGGGCCCGCCAGCGCGACTCGTGGTTGATGAACAGCGTGTTCAGCGCTTCCGGAAACTCGGCCGGATCCTCATGCTGGCCGAACTCCAGCCGGTGCGCCTCCGCGAGCTTGCGGCGCGTCGACCGCACGGACGTACGGAAGCGCGACGGCATGCTGGCGAGCAGGGTCTCGTATGAGTCGGGCAGGCTGCGCTTAGGGCAGGCCGCCGTGCTCTCGTCCACCCGGTACCCTCGATGCCGGGCCCACGCCCTCAGGTGCGGTATGGAGGCCGACTGCTCGGGCATGTTGCTGAGCACTGCGAGATCCCAGGGCAGTGGATCCAGGGCGTCGAGCAGCGCCGCGCGTACCGGGTCCGCGAGGTCGGAACGCAGGACGAAGTCCATGTGGTCGGTCTCGCTGCTGCCGTCGCCGACGAACCGCAGGCAGCGCATCGGCACGCCGAGTCGCTTTTCCCGCACGATCATCAGCGGTGCGACACCGACAAGTTCGTCGTCTTGATGGACCGCGAGGATGCGCAACTGTGCGGGCGGCAGGTAGGCCTCCCACCAGGACAGCAGCCACTCGGGCGTCAGAAACGTGCTGGCGTTCGCCGCGCGCTCGACGAGCCGCGACCACTGCGGCTTCAGCCCGGCGAATGCCGCCGTGTCGCTGACGGTCTGGATGCGAAGGGCGTGGTTCATGCGGCCGGTTGGGTGGTCATGCGTGATGCTTGTCGCAGTGCTGCCACAGCCGGCGCGGCGCCGCGTCGATCACGCGCGCGGAGCGACTCAGGCCCCGAGTCCTTCGGTGATTGCTGCGGCGGAGGTCGCGGCCGTTTCGGATCGACGCGAGAGTCGCGCCATCATCCTATCGCACAGAGCGACGATGTCCGGATCCAGCTCCGGTGTCGGCCTCCGGCCAACGGAGCTGCCGAACACGCGAGCCACGTACCGATCCTGGAAGTCGAGCCCAACGAAGCCGAATGCCTGTGCCACGACGGCCTTCGGGCTGCCTACCAGTTCCTCGTAGTTGATCAGCATGACGTCCTTCCGGCGATCGAGCCCGAGGCGGAAATAGAAGCCATTGCGGATGTACCAGATCAGGGCCCGCGCCGACGCTTCCGAGATTCCACGCCGCAGGTACGTATCGACCATGGCGACGTCGTCGGAAGAGAGATTGATGGAACGCCATCTGGCATTCGGTGCACGGGTGGCCACCTTCTCCAGGTACTGCAGGCTGGTCTCGCGGAACAATGCCAGGGCCGAGGTGACGGCATCCTGGTAGCGGCGGTAGATCCAGACGGCACGCGAGCCGGGCAGAGCATCGAGAATCTCGCTCGCGCGGTTGCCATCGGCGGTGGGCTTGAGCACGACGTGGGACGCCGGAGAGCGGTGCACCAGGTCCGCAATGATGGCCAGATCACGCAGCTCGTAGTCGACGAACGCATCATCATCGGTCTCGTTGTAGATCGCTGTTCTTGGCGAACGCCTGAAGCAGTCGAGCAGCATGTTGGTGCCGGACCGCTGCTCGCCGAAAATAAACACCGGCACTGCGTTCCCGCGACGGCCTGAAGCCAGGTTACGCAGGTGCTTGTAGGCCTTCTCGAGCCTTTCTCGCTTTGTGATCATCGTCGATTGATTTCCGCGAATCGTCAGCGGAAGGCAGGCAGGTGGGTCCAGCCCGCGCATCGTGGAACTCGCATCAGGTCTGCTTGACTCCCGCTCCGTCCACTGCAGGATCTGCCGGATGAGTGGCTGCGGTCGAGGCCGATGCGGGGGCCCCGCTGCGCGCCGTAACCATGCCGAGCAGCACCATCCCGAGCGTCAGGAACCAGAAACGGATCTCGAACTTCGGATACTGGACAAAAAGATCCCCGACGATGATCGCGACGAGGCTGCCAGCCACGGCGGGAAACAACGTTGCAGCAGCTGACTCGGATGATATCGGCTGGGATCGGGCTACCGACCGCAGGCTTGCCAGCACCCACAGCACCATGCCGACGTAAAGTAGTGCCCCGGGGATGCCTTGCTCGACCAGCATCGTCAGGAATGTGTTGTGCGACGATCGCCTGCCCTGGGAGTCGAGTTGTGTTTCCGGGAGGAATTGAGGGCTGAGCACGTCCGTACAGCGTGATCCGCAACCGAGCGGGTACTCGCGGGACATGTTGAGTTGTGCCTGCGCCAGCACGAGGCGTTTGTAACCGGTGTCTACACCCTCGACCTGCTCGCCGCGGTACTGCAGCGATTCGATGCGCCCCCAGTATTCCGCATTCGTCAGAAACAGGAATCCGGCGAGTCCGACGATGGACAACCCGAGCACCCAGCGGCGGAAGTGGGGCGGCGCAAAGTAATTGAACGCCACGCCACCGGCCACCAACGCAAGAAAGGCGCTGCGACTCGTTGTCGCGACGACTGCGTTGACTATCAGAGCGGTCGCGGCCACTAGCACCAATTTCGCGCGGTAGCCGCTGGAGAGAAACAGCGCACCGGCCGCGAGGGCGCCTGTCACGCAGGCGAGCGCGCCGGCATTTCCGTCGCCGATGCCCGCGCCGCCAAAGTCGTCAAAGCGCCCCCCTGTGTGCGTCGTGTAGACGATCCACCCGAGATAGGTGCAGCCCAGTACGTGAGCCCAAAGAAACCGCTTGACGTTTTCCGTTGAGTCGACGCAGCGGTAGATCAGGTACATTGCGACGACAAACTTCGCGTAGTAGGTCGCGAGTGACTGGTGCGACACGGGATCGAGCGCCCAGAAGATCTGGATGCCCAGCCAAGTGACGAACACCAGCATCCCGATCACCAGTGGCTGTCGCAGGAACGGCATCTGCGGCGGTTTGGTTCGATGGATCACGAGCGCGACCATCGTGACCACCGCTGCGATCAGCGCCCAGCGCGAGCCGGCCAGGGCAGTTCTTCCCCACCACCGGTCCGATGGGCTGACGTAGAACACGACCACGTAGGTCATGAGCCCGTAGATCGGGTGCCGGGCGAGAGCCATGAGGCAACCCACCAGGTAAAGCAGGACGAAGGTCGCTGCTGTCAGCATCGATTGATGGTGCCCAGCATCTGCTTCTCCGCGACGAAACTCATGGCGGGCCGGCTAGCCACGGCTCATTTGCCGTCGGAGACGGTCTCAGCCGGCGGTTCCTGCCACTGTCCGGCGGCAATCAGCTTGTCTCGCAGTGTCGGCAAGGGGAAGCCTGCGGCGTATGCAGCCCACGCATGCGACCTGGCTTGCGCGTAGTCGCCGTTCTGGAAAGCGATGAGTCCGAGCGAGTTGTGAACCTCGGGATTGGAAGGGTCAACAACCAGGGCCTGCTGCCACCACGCCATCGCCCGGCGCGTGTCCCCCTTGCGCTGGAAATAGTAGCCGCCGTAGTTCCAGACGACAGCGTCGTCGGGCGCGAACTGCGCGGCCCAGATGAGGTAGCAGGTCGGGGGTCTGTATCCTTCTTCGTTATGTTTGCCGCCGATGAGGTCCCAATCGATCAGGATTCGCAAAGCCGGCTCGTGGTTGGGTACCTTGCTCAGGACGAAGTCCAGGTTGTTCATCACGTCGTAGTCGAGGTTGCTGCCGGAATTCACCCGCGATCTCGCCGGCATTAGGTGGGTCCACTCGAAAACCTTGAAGTCACGCTGATTCAGGAGATTCGCGTCGCGCTGTCGGTAGTCGCGCTTACCCCTGATCCGGTGCCCCCGGGGTGCCGGGCCACAGGTCACGATCATGTCTTCCTGCACCAGCGGTGTGGGCTCCGCAGCGACCGACCATTCCGGCTGCAGCGCGCACAACAGTGCAGCGCCAACGAAGGTGGCGAGACGAGGCGCCCGATTCATGCTTCTGCTACCCCGAGCAATTCTGGAATCATCCTGTAACCATGCTACCGGATGAGGAAATATTACGCCCCGGCACCTCACGATGTTCAGTTAACACCGAGTCGAGCCAAAGAAATGTGACATGCCGCTGTGTGCCCGAGCCGCGGACAACGGGCAGGGACGCTGGAATGCCCAAAGACTTCGACCTTCACCCCGTGTGCCGCCCCTGCAGTTGCGCACTGGGCTCGGCGGGGACCAGCGCGTTCAGCCGATTAAGGTCCGGGCGACCGCTCGCGTCATAGAAATCCAGCCCGAACGTCCGTATCACGGCCAGGATGCTGTCGATCTGTCGCGTGCTGAGGGACTTGAGCCACGCGCCGCTTGGGTCGGCGCCCGCGCGCAAGGCGGAGCCGGAGTCGGTGGTGCCGCTCGGGCGCGTGGCGCTCTCGAGCACTCCCGCAGGCATCGGCATCTGCCAGGCACCGAACAATCGGGACAGCTCCTGCCGGGGGTCCGCCGCGAGTTCTTCATACGGAATCAGCACGAACGGCCACGGTCTCGGCAGCATCAGCGGAGCATAGGTCTGCATGCTCCAGAGGGCGGCTGCGAATTCTGCCGGGTCGCTCAGGGTCTCGAGGTAGTCCTTGAACTGCGGATACTTCGCGAGGAAGCCCTTGAGTCGCGGCGGATGTGGATTCGACCAGCCCCGCCGCAGCTGCGAGGCGATCACAGCACATGGGTGTCGCACCAATAGCACCGGAGGCTTGATCGGAAAATTCCGCGCCAGCCAGCCGAGCATGAAGTTCGCGTCGACGAACTTCACGATCCAGGTGCGCGGGGCCACCGCGCTTGTGACCGGCACGTGCGAGACGGTCCAACTCGAGATCAACTTCCCGCGGAATACCTTGTCGAAGAACTGCCGGCCTTCCGGCCAGTCATCGTCGGGTTCCTTGATCGTGTGCCAGGTCAGCCCGGCTTCGCGGGCCTCGGGAACCTGCTGCACGTGCTCCGGTTCGAACAGGATCGCCGAGCGCGGGATCCGGTTCAGCAGTTCGGCCAGCCACGTCGTGCCGCTGCGTGGCGAGCCGGCGATTACGAGAGTGCTCCGCAGATCGTAGGATCGCGACGCAGTGGCCCGCAGCAGCAGCGGGCTGAGCGAACGCCGGGACGCCCGCTGCAGTGCCTGCCGCGGGCTGTACCCGCCGAGGTACCGGCGAGTCGCCGAGTTCCAGGCCTCGTGCAGCTTGCCCGACCGCAATCAGGCACCCCGGTGCGGTGTCGCTGCGGGGCCCTTCTGAACCAGACACAGGTTGACGGACATGCAGCGCCACAGCTTGGAATCAAGCTGGCGCGACTCGCGCAGGTCGCTCTCATGCAGCTTCCTGCCGAGGCGAGTCGTCGCGTTCCCAAAGATCGGGAGGGCCGCGAGCGGAAGGACCCATTTGGATAGGCCCACGACGCCCTGAACCTTGTCTATCCGGAAGTACTTCTCGATCGTGGCGAAGTTATGCTGCTTGAACGGCCATTCCCATGCGGCGTTGGTCTGGAAGGGCCGGTAGATCCGGCGTACAAGACGCACGACCAGCGCCGTCTCGAGCGGATCGAAGGACACGATGCGACCGCCGGGTGCCAGTCGCTGCGAAAGCAGCGACATCACGAGGTCGAAGTCCTTGAAGTGATGCAGGACCGCATTGCAGTAGATGAGGTCGAAGGGCTCGTAGTCGAAGTCCTTTGACAGGAAGTCCACGGCACGGACCTCGGCGTTCCTGATTCCGGCCTTCTCGATGCGTTCCCGCAGCTTTGCCAGTGCGTTCTCGCTGAGGTCGATACCGAGGTAGAAGCTGCTCTTGGACGCCAGTTCCAGGCTCAGGCGATTTCCCGTGTAGCAGCCCAGATCGAGGACGCGCTTGCCCGTGAGGTCACCGACCCACTCGCGGTGCAGCCTCAAGACGTCGTCGAAGACTCCGATGCCCTCCCAGATGCGGTAGACGCGGTCGCGCCATGCCTCCCACAGTTTCATGACCGGGTTCAGTCGGCGCTTCTGCTCGACCTTCTTCTCGTAGAAGGCCTTCTGCTCCCGGTTGAGCTCGAGCGCCTGGTCGCGGGCCGTATTCGTTTCCGCCATCTGCCGTTTCCTGATCGTCCCGCGAGTAATGCAAGTCCTGGGAGCCGGACAGCGTCGCTCCGGCAGGTGGAAGCGTAACGGACTTCACCGCCGGTGCAAGCATCGGCTGCACCAGGCGATTCGCTTATGTGAACCGGAACGGCGTCCCTGTTGCCGGCGCTCCGGGAGTCGACTCAGCCGATCGTCGTCCAGACGACGCCCGTGTTCTGGCTCTCCACGCCCTCGGAGTTGACGGAGCTGATCGAGAAGTACCAGGTCGTCGGCGACAGATTGTCGAGGACGTAGGTCGTGAGGCCGGGATTGCGGAGTTCGACCAGGCGGTCCAACGATCCTGGACTGGTGCCGTACCGGATGTTGTAGCCGGCCAGATCCGCGAGCGGGCTGCCGTCTGCATTGATCGTCGGCGCCTCCCACTCCAGCGTGGCCGAACCTGGCGAGCCTTGGGCTCCGCCCTGCACCACGTCGAGCTTTGCGATCCTGAGCGATGCACTGGCCTTGCCGTCGCTCGCCGTGATCCTGATGCCACGGTAGCTCGCAACGTCGGCGGCCGAAGGTCTGCCGGAAATGCTGCCGGTTCCTGGGTCGAACGTTAGCCACGCGGGCACGCGGGCCGCTGAGAACGAGATCGGGTCGCCGTCGGGATCGACGGCCGTGGGCTTGAAGCTGTATTCCTCCCCGACGCTGGCCGTCACCGGGGCGTTACCGCTGATCGCAGGAGGCTGGTTGGTCGCAGATGGATTCGGTGTCGGCGCTGGGGTCGGCGAGGGCGAGGGGGTCGGTGTGCCGCCGATCCCGGCGGAAGGCGCGGCATTGCCACTGTCGCCGTCATCGAAACAGCCTGCGAGCAGGACGAACCCGCACAGGGCCAGTGCCAGGGAAAGTTTCGATGTCCCGCGAGTGCTCTTGTGCATCAACATGCCTCCACCGACAACGACGCGTCGTCAGCGGCCCAGGCGGAGGCACAGTCAGGAGACCCTGCAGTGATCTGCGGGTCCGCGCTGGCAACCCCGCTGTCCGTGGCATTACTGCCCGAGGACCGGTGGCTTTGCGTCCCCGCCTCTCGACGGGTTTGCCGCTTTTCAAACGCATGTGCACGATGACATGTCCGTGCGCGCAGGGGAACGCGCGCGCGCGCGTTCTGCGAAAGGATTCACACTGGATCGGCGGTGGGGGCCGGCGGTTGCGCTACGGACACCATTCGAAGGCCCCGATGTCGCGGTGTCCGTGCGTCGGGCGGAGACGGGACTGCATCGGGGCAATCGGCTCGAACGCCGGGGCAGGCGGGTCGGTCCAGCCTTCGGGCGGGTCTTGTGCGGCGTCGATGCCGCGCCCGACCGCCCGGAGCCGGTAGTTTCCGGAGGTCGGGTCGACGAATTCCGAGGGACCCGCGAGCCGATTACCCTGAGCCGCGGCCGGACCTCGCACTGTCAGGCCCACCGAACCTCCAAACACGTTGTTGATGACCAGCGCATCGCTCGTCGAGCGATTAGATATGAACACCACGTTGGTGCCCCAGCTATAGAAGGTGTTGAATGCCACTGTGAGACGGTTCTCCCACCGCGTGGCGTTTTCGGCCGCGTAGCTGACCATGGTACGGTTGGGGCTCGTGGCCGCCTGTACGATCAGGTTGCCGAGCACCAGCGCCTCCCCGCCCTCCGACAGGTCGAGTTCGAAGCTCGAGGTGCCCGTCGCGTCGTCCTCGAGGCGGTTGTAGAGGATCTCGCTGCGCTTCGCACGTGACTTGACCATATGCCCGCGGATCGCGCCGCGCGAATACGAATGCCGCAGCACGAAAAGGCCCACGCGGCCGACGTAGATATTGTGATGGAAGCGCTCGCCCTCGAAGCCGTTTGCGGCGAACTCGCTGAACTCGATGGTGATCGTGCTGTCGGCGTCGTGGTTGGTGAGCAGCCCCATCTCGTTGTCGTGGAAGTACGAGGCGCGGACCGTGAGGTTGCGGCCCTGCGCACGGATGCCGGCGCCGTTGCGCGAGGGCACACGCGCGCCCGAGAACTCGAGATTTTCGATTGTCACGTCGCGGCCCGAGATCACCCAGATGGCCTTGCCCTCGGCCAGCTTTGGCGGGGCCTTGAGGTGCGGGCGTCCGTTCATGCCGCGCACCCAGAGTCCGTTCTGGCGCCACACGGCGGTGTCGGTGTACTCGCCGGCGTCGATCTCGACGATGTCGTCGTCGCGCGCGACGCGCGCCGCCGCCGACGGCGACTTCAGTTCACGCGTCGGACCGACGTGCAGGACGCGGCGGCTGGGTGGGTAGGGCGACGCAGTCCACCGCAACGCGGGCGTTGCGGCGGCTTCCTGACAGGTCAGAGTCTTCGCCGGCGCGACCCACGAAATGCCGCAGGCGAGCACGATGACGGCCACGTATCCGCACGGTCGGTCGCCCACTCGCGGAGCGATCGCCGCATTCCGTCGGCAGCGTCGCGCAGCCGCGCTGCTCACGCGCCGGTCATCCCTTGAACGTCTCCGGCTCGATACCGTGGCGTGCGAGCAGTTTGTAGAAGTCGGTGCGGTTGCGCTGCGCGAGGCGCGCAGCCTGGCTGACATTGCCCTCCGTGAGCTGAAGGAGCTGTATCAGGTAGTTGCGCGTGAACTCGTCGCGCGCCTGGTCGAAGGAGGGAAC
>Ga0114939_10000140_pt1 | contig 59877 bp, 59 predicted proteins | sample AshMeaCrysSpring_FD_87196 | JGI IMG/M metagenome (GOLD analysis project Ga0114939, IMG submission 87196) | Groundwater microbial communities from Big Spring, Nevada to study Microbial Dark Matter (Phase II) - Ash Meadows Crystal Spring | ecosystem: Environmental > Aquatic > Deep subsurface >...
CTGGTGCAGCGCGCGATCGACGCCGGGCTGGGCGAGGCAGACCTCAGCGCGCTGGCCATGTACCTGCGGGAGCCCGACGGCGACCTCTCTGCGGGGAGCTGACGGTCCCTCAGTCGGTCAGGAGCTCGCGCAGCCTGACCCGGCGGCCCGACAGCGTGAGCCCCCGGGCGTAGATGCGCGAGGCCAGCAGGGCCAGCCCCACCGCAGTGGCGGCGACCAGTCCCATGGCCAGCGCCAGCTGCCAGACCGGCACCAGCCCCGAGGCCCAGCGGACGGGCATCACCAGGGGAGCGCTGAGCGGGAACAGCGAGGATGCGACCGACGCCCACGAGTTGGGGTCGCGCACGGTCACGGTGACGGCCAGCACGTACGACCCGATGAGCACCACGTTGACGGGGAGCGTGGCGGTGTTCACCTCGGTCACCTTCTCCACCAGGGTCGCCAGCGCGGCGAAGACGAACGCGTAGAGCAGCAGGCCCAGCACGAACCAGGCGACTCCCAGCACGATGTCTCCGGTCGCCGAGGATGGCAGGTCGAGGTCGGTTCCGGTGGCCACCCCGATCCCGGCCGGGACGGCGATGGCGGCGATCTGGGTCAGCCCGAGCGCGCCGACGCCGAGGACCGTCCCGACGAGCAGCTGGGTGGGTCGCAGCACTGCGAGCAGCACCTCGGAGATGCGGGTGGACTTCTCCAGCGCCACCGCGGCGGCGATGGACGTCCCGGTGAGGATGAGGGCCAGGTACAAGATAATGCCGACGACGAACCCGACCGCCGCCCGGCCCTCGTCGGCCACGCGGCCCACCGACACCTGCTCGGGCGGCGGGGTGGCCTGGATGGCGGTGATCTGCGCCGGGGACAGTCCGGCGTCGGCGAGCGAGGCGGTCGTGGTCTGGGCCAGCACCGCCTGCGACACCAGCGCAGGGAAGGTGCTGAAGTTGTCCGACCGGACGTACAGCGTGGTGTCGGCACCCGTGCCGGCCACGGCCACGTCGACGTCGCCTTCGCGGACGGCCTGCTCGGCCGCGTCCGCGTCGGCCACCACGGCGAAGTCGACCTCGAACCCGCCGGCTCCGGCTGCTGCCTGGAGAGGCGCGGCCAGTCCGGCGTCCGTCTCACCGACAGTGGCCAGCCGGTAGGTCACGTCCTGCTCGCCGACAAGGCGTGGGACGACCACGACCGCGAGCCCCAGCAGGAGCATCAGGGCGGTCACCACCCGCCAGGACCGGGACGACACCCCCTCCACCAGCGAGCGGCCGGCAACCAGGAGCGTGCCGCTCCACCAGGTCCCGCCGTCCATCATCTGGCCCCTGCCGAGGTTCGCTCGACCTCGCCGTCGTCGACGGCGGCCAGGAACAGCTGGGACAGCGTGGGCAGGTCCAGGCCGAAGTCCGTCACCGGGCCGGCGGTGCGGGCGGCGTCCAGCACAGCCAGCGGGTCGACCTGCGGCGGCAGGTCCAGCCGCACGCCGTCGGCAAGGTCCTCGACCGTCCGGACGTCGCCGAAGCGGTCGAGCCAGTCTCGCGGCGCGTCCGGGGCAAGCCCGAGCCGCAGCTGGCGCCGTCCGCTCTGCGCGCGCAGGGTCGCCACCGACCCCTCCAGCACGGTGCGGCCGTGGTCGATCATGACGATCTGCTCGCACAGGTCCTGCACGAGGTCGAGCTGGTGGCTGGACAGCACGACGGTGCGACCCGACTGGAGGCGGTCGTTCAGGGTGCGGGAGAGGTCGTCCACGGCCACCGGGTCGAGCCCCGCGAACGGCTCGTCCAGCACGATCACGTCGGGGTCGTGAACGAGAGCAGCCCCCAGCTGGAGCCGCTGCTGCATGCCGCCGGAGAGCTTGTCGGTGCGGTCGGCCCAGCGGTCCCCGAGGCCCAGCTCGTCCAGCAGGGCACGGGCGCGACTGTGCGCGTCCTGCCGGCTCAGCCCGTGCAGCCGGGCCATGTAGACCAGCTGTTCACCGGCTGGCATGGCGGGGTAGAGGCCGCGTTCCTGCGGCATGTAGCCCCAACGCTGCCGCTGCTGGAAGGTCACCGGGTGGCCGTCCTGGCTCACCGTCCCCGCGTCCGGCTGGATGACGCCGAGCATGGCCCGCATCAGGGTGGTCTTGCCGGCGCCGTTGGGGCCGAGCAGGCCGGTGAGGATGCCGGGGCGCACCGTCATGTCGACCCCGGCCAGGGCCTGCCGGTCACCGAAGCTGTGGCTGAGTCCCAGCGCCTGCAGCACGCCCTCACCGTAGCCGTGGGCGACCTCCCCATCGCTGGTGGGCGACCGCAGGGGACGACGCCACTCGGGTGTCGGGGGAGGTGCTGGTATGTGCGAACACGTGGTCGACTCTGACGACGACGAGCCCGTCAGCCCGACGGCCGGGGGCACTCGGCGACTGGACGACCGGGTGCTGCTGGCGCGGCTGGGGCGGACCGAGGCGGTGACCACCCAGCTGGCGGTGGCGTCGGGCCCTGACGACCGCTCCTATCCTCGCTCTGTGGCCCGTTACCTCGACGTGCACCCGACCGACCCGCAGCCGCGCGCTGTCGCCCAGGTGGTCCGGATGCTGCGCGAGCAGGACGCGCTGCTGGCCTACCCCACCGACTCCGGCTACGCGCTCGGGTTCACCCTCGACAGCACGACCGGACGTGACCGGGTGCGCCGTATCCGCCAGCTCGACGACCGGCACCACTTCTCCCTGGTGTGCGCGGAGTTCGCGCAGCTCGGCCAGTTCGTGCACCTGAGCAACAGCGCGTTCCGCGCCGTGAAGGCGGCCACGCCCGGGCCGTACACCTTCATCCTGCCCGCGACCCGCGAGGTGCCCCGCCGGCTGGCGCACCCGAGGAAGCGCACGGTGGGAGTTCGGATCCCTGACCACCCCTTCGTGTCGGTCCTGCTGCGCGAACTGGGCGAGCCACTGGTGTCGAGCACGCTCATGCTGCCGGGCAGCGACGTGGTGATGACAGACGGCTGGGAGGTCAAGGAGACCCTCGAGCACCAGGTGGACGTCGTCGTGGACGCGGGGGAGTGCAGCGGCCGGCCGACGACCGTCGTGGACTGGTCGGACGATGTCCCGCAGGTCGTGCGAGTCGGAGCCGGGGACCCGACCCGGTTCGAGTGAGGGCGGGTCAGCCGGCGCTGAAGTCGACCTGTAGGGCACCGGAGTCGTCGCGCAGCTCCAGGATGCTGCCGTCGATCGAGTAGGTGGTGGCATTCTCCATGGCGGCGAGGAAGGCGGCCTCCTGCGTCATGAGGTCGGTTGGTTCGCAGGCCTTCTGCGTGCTGGCCAGGGGACCGATCTCGATCGCGTCGCCGTCCACGGTGTAGGAGCCGCTGTAGGTGTTGCAGCCGGCCGAGCCCGACACGGTGCCGTCCGAACCGAAGGTGGCGGTCACCGTCACCCCGGCCTGGGTGCTCACGATGGCCTCGGCCCCGTTGTTGATGCCCATGGCCGTCCACTCTGTCCCCGTGAGGGCGACCGGCTCGATGACGTCGAACGTGAGCAGCGCGGTGCCGGCGTCGTCGAGCAGCGTGAGGGAGGAGGCGTCGGTCTGGTACCCAGCGGTGCGGTCCAGTGCGGCGAGGTAGGCAGCCTCGACCGAGGACTGGGGGTCGGGGCACGCCATGAGCGTCGACGCGGCCAAGCCGATCGTGAGCGCGTCGCCCTCGAGCTGGAAGGGCGCGGAGAAGCGGTTGCAGCCACCGCTGCCACTGACCGTGCCGTCGGCGAACAGCGCGGTGGCGCTGACGCCGTCCGGCACCTCGACCGTGCCGCCGGCCCCGTCGACGTAGGACACCAGACCCCAGGAGGTGTCCTCCAACGGCAGAGCGTCGGCGGTGGCTGTCGCGCCCGCACCGTCGTCGGAGGACGTGGTCCCGCACCCGGCCAGCACGCCGACGAGTACGAGCACCGGGGCCAGCACAGCGGCGCTGATGAGGGGGTTGCGGCGGGTGCGGGCTGCCATCGGTGTTCCTCCGAGTGGGGGGTGTGTCCAGGCTAGGGGCCGAACCCGGCCGGGTTCGGCCCGCGGGCCGAACGGTGACACAGCTGTGACCGAGACGTGACGCGAGCGGAACGGGTGGCGTGCGTGGCGTCTCGACCGTGCCGTCCGGTGCGCTCGACTGGTGGCCACCGACGCTGCCGGGGCTCCGACGGGCACCCCCCAGGTCCCGCAGCCACCGGACAGGCATAATCGCGCGGGTGCGAACGACGGCCACCACGGTCGAGCGTCCCGCGCCCAAGGCACGGTACATGCCGCCGCAGCACGGTGCCTGGGCGTTCCTCGGTCTGCCGGTGCTGCTCGCTGTCCCGGTCACGCCGTGGAGTCCGCTGCTGCTGGTGCTGGCCGTCGCCTGGGTCGCCGCCTACCCGGCCTCGTACGCCGCTCTCGGCCTGGTGCGGGCGAGACGCCCGGAACGGTTCCGGCGGCCGCTGCTGGTGTGGAGCCTGGTGCTGCTGCCCGCTGCGCTCGTGCTGGTCGTCGCGCGGCCCTGGCTGCTGGCGGTTGGGGTGGGATACCTGCTGCTGTTCGCGGTGAACGTCGGCTACGCCCGGCGCAACGACGAGCGGGCCCTGCTCAACGACGCGGTCTTCGTCGTCGAGTGTGCCCTCATGGTCGTGCTCACCTGGGCGGTCGGAGCCGGCAGCCGGTCTGCGACGCCGCCACCGGCCGAGGTGCCAACGCAGGTCTGGGTCCTCACCGTGCTGTGTGCGCTCGTCCTCGTCGGCTCGACGCTGCACGTGAAGTCGCTGGTCCGCGAGCGTCGTGACCCCCGGTACGCCCGAGCGTCACGCCGGGTGTCGCTGGCGAGCGTGGTGGTGGCCGGCGGGCTGGCGGGATGGTGGGGGCTGCCGGGCGGGCTGTGGCTGCTGCTGCCGTTCGTGCTCATGGCGGTCCGGTCGCTCGCGGCGGCTCGGCTGGCCGACGCCCGTCCCGCCCGGATCGGCATGGTCGAGCTCGGCTGCTTCGTCACTGCCGTGGTGGCGGCCCTGCTCGCCTCGACCTGACCGCACCGGCACAGCCTGTCGCGGTCGAGGGCGGCCCCGGGCACAGGGCCACGCCAGGGCCGGAGGTCCCACGTGGGCCACCGGGAGTCCCGAGCGCTCCGGGGACATGGGCACTACGGGTTCAGGTGCCACGGGGTTACTCTTGAGTAACCAGCCGCCCGCGTGCGCGATGGGTGAGGAGTGGTTGCTGTGGGTCTCGTCGTTGTCGGAGTGGATGGTTCGGCGCAGTCCCGGCTCGCGCTGGCCTGGGCTCTCGAGTACGCCGCCGAGCGGGGGTGCACCGTCGAGGCGATCATGACGGTGGACACCGAGGGGCTGGACCACGAGGAGCGGGCGCTGGCGGTGGCCGAAGCCGACCTGCGCCTGGCCAGCGTGGTGGCCGACGTGCTGGCCCCGGTCGTGGGTGCGCCGGTGGTCGCGCACCACGTCGTCCCCGGCGACCCAGCCGTGGTGCTCGTCAACGCCTCGCGCGCGGCCGACCTCGTCGTGCTCGGCACCCACGGGATGTCCAAGATCTCCAACCCGGTGCTGGGCTCGGTGAGCCTGGCCTGCATCCGCCTGGGCTCGTGCCCCGTCGTGGTGATCCCGCCGGGCAAGCCGGAGCTCGTCCTCGAGGAAGAGGTCGTGCTGCGCGTCTAGACGGCCGGGTCGCTCGGCGCGACGCCGGGCCCGGAGGAGATCAGCCCACGCCACAGGTCGTTGACGCGGGTGATGGCGTCGTTGCTGTCCCGGACCAGGTCGTTGAACAGCGCTGTCTGCGCGGTCAGGGCCGCCTCGTTCATCGCTGCGAACCGCTGCACCTGGGCGCTGCTCACACCCAGCAGCTCCTCCACCCGGCCGAGCCGGCCCTGGCGGTCGGCGCCGACGATGCGTGCCTGCTCCTCGGCCAACGCGGTGGCAGCCCGAGCCCGTTCGCTCTGCGCGCGCTGCCCGTCGACGGCGGCCGCGTCCTGCTCGGCTGCTGCTGCCGCCGCTGCCGACGCCGCCTCATCGAGGTCGGCCCGTGCCGCCGCCTCCTGCTGCTGGGCGGCTGCCAGGATGATCAAGGCGCCGAGACGCTGACCCGCGGCGACCGCCAGGGCCAGCACCCCTGCGGCGAGGACGGCCACCGCCAGGACCGCCCCGACGCTGCGTCGGGACGGCCTCACGGCAGCTGGCCAGCGAGCTCGGCGACGGCTGCGCGCAGCGGCTCCAGCAGCGGTGCCATGGCAGCGACATCGGCCTGCAGGCGGTCGACGGCCGGAACCGCCTGCGACCGCAGCACCGCGCGCTCGCCGGCGGCGTCGCCCCGGTTGGCGAGTGCCACGGCGTCGTTCTGGGCCCGGACGACGGCGTCCGCCGACGCGATCACCGCCTGCAGGCCCACCAGCGCGGCATCCTCGGCCTGCCCGGCGGCCTGCTCCGCGTCGAGCAGGTCCCGTCGCTGCTGCTCCAGTCGCTCGGCCTCGTCCCGGGCCGCCTCGGCGGCCTGGACGCTGGCGGCTGTGGCGGCGCGGGCCGCCGCCACCTGGGACGCGAGCGCGCCCGCGTTCGCCTCGGCCGCGGTGGTGGCGGCGCGCGCCTGGTCGGCACGCTGGCCCAGGGAGCTACCGGGCCACAGCAGCACGGCGAGCCCGAGGCAGCCCAGGCCCACCGCGACGGCCACCAGCGGCCAGCGCCCCGGAGCCGGCCCCGGGGGCTCCGCGCGCGGACCCAGGCCCGGGCCGGTCAGCGCGTCGGTCGGGTCCGCCACAGCCACCACAGGCCCACGAGGGGTAGCACGAGCGGGACGAAGCCGTAGCCTCGGCCGAAACCGGACCACACCGTGTCGCGGGGGAACAGCGCGGGGTCGACCAGACTCAGCGCTCCGACGACCAGCACCCCGATCAGCTCGATGAGCACGGCTGCGGTGGCGACCCGGTGCGCGCGCGGCGTGCCCCGGGCCAGCGCCACGGTGGCCACCACGTAGACGACGGCCGCGAAGGCCGACAGGGCGTAGGCGAGCGGGGCCTCGTCGAAGTCACGCAGGATCTGCACGGTGGCGCGGGCCGTCGCCGAGACGGCGAAGACGCCGTAGACGACCACCAGGACCCGGCCGAAACCGGAGGAGGTGCGGCGCGGCGATGGCGGGGGCGGCGGCTCGGTCACGGACTCACCCGGTCGTCCAGATCTGGTCCAGGCGCACCACCAGCACGGCGATCACCAGGCAGCAGACCGCCAGCGCCACCAGCGTCCAGCGGCTCGGCTCGCCCAGCCCCCAGAGCAGGGTGAGCGGCAGCGCGAGCAGGGTGCCGATGAGGTAGGCCAAGAACGTGCCGGTGGAGCCGACGATCTCGCCGCCCCGGGTCAGCAGCACGATCGCGACGGCCAGCTGCACGAGCAGGAGCACCTCCACGACGGCGACCACCCCCAGGTGCCACCACAGGGGTGCCTTCCCACGCACGCCCTCGACGCCCAGCACCACAGCGGCGACCAGGCAGGTGACCTGCAGGGTCAGCGACAATGCCGGGACCACGCGGCAAGACGCTACTTCCCGGCTGTCGCGGCGACCCCCACGGGGGTGTGGCCCCAGCCCGCCAGGACGGCCAGGGCCTCGCGCAGCGCACGAGGCACGGAATCTGCCACGCACGCGGTCAGCTGGACGCACGGCCCCTCGACCGACGCCGGCTCCACGCCGACCACCTGTACCTCGGCGGGCGTGACGCCCAGGAGGTCGGCGGCGCCGAGAACTTCGGTCAGGTCGATCTGGTGCGGTGAGAGCGGGAACCGGTAGAGCCTGGGGATGTCCGCCCCGCTGCCGCGCAGCACCGCGCCGGGCGCTGCCCCGGCCCGTACGGCGTCGAGCACCAGCACCCGGTCGCTGTCGGTCAGCACGGGCGGCAGCGACAACCCCCAGGTCCCTCCGTCCACCAGCTCGACGCCAGCGTCCCAGGGGCCGGCCTCGCGCACGGCCTCCAGCAGCACGAGGCCGACGCCGTCGTCGGTGAGCAGAGGATTCCCCAGCCCGAGGACCGCAGTGGTCACGCCGTCGGCTCCTGGTCGGGGCCGCTCCCGGTCAACTCGCTGCCGGCCGGAAGGTTGCCACCCTGCGGGTCGGGCCAGTCCTCGAACACCGCCCCCCGGCGCACCCATCGACCGCCGCTGACCATGGACGAGATGGCACCCATGCGCTCGACGCTGTCGGCGCGCACGGACAGGTAGACGTGGGCAGGGATGAAGATCAGCAGGCCCCACATCACCATGTAGTGCAGCAGCCGCGTCTGCTGGGTTCCGATCACCTCGTTGACCCAGCCGAACAGACCGAGGAACCACTGGCCCGGGTCGTAGAGGCTCCACAGCGCGAACCCGGTGAGGACCTGCAGCAGCAGGATCGCGTACACGCTGGTGTAGGTGAGCTGCTGCAGGGGGTTGTGGCCGAAGTACACGGGTGTCTCGTGCGGTTTGATGAACAGGTAGCCGCGCAGCACCCGACCCATGTTGGCCATGTCGCGCCGGGACCGGAACGGCAGCAGCGCCTTCCACCGGTCGTAGGGGATCCGGCTCACCGTCAGCCCATAGGCCCGGACGATGAGCACCAGGCAGAGGATGACGGCGGTCACGTAGTGGACCAGCCGGGTGTAGCCGATGAAGTAGCCGGTGGGCGGGTCGACGTAGCCTGCGGGGATCCACTGCGGCTGGGCGAGCAGGTAGCCCGTAACGGTGAGGATCACGATCGAGGCGACCCAGCCCCAGTGGCAGATGCGCAGCGTGAGGTCCCACACCGGGTGGTAGTCGAACGGCCGGCCCCCGGTCTTGCGTCCGGGCGAGGTCCAGCCGCGGATCGGGATGAGCCCGGCCATCTGCCACTCGTGGCCCTCGCGCCGGTAGGCCACGCCGAGCGGCCGGTAGGCGCCCAGGGTGAGGCGGGCGGTCTCGGAAATCGCGCGCAGCTGGGTGCTGCGGGACGGGTGGACCAGGTGCTCGACCATGGCCCGCGGGTCTCCGCGGGCGATCTCCCAGTCGACGCCCTCGAGGGTGAGCCGGGTCTCGCTCCAGGGACGGTCGGGGGTGGGTGGGCGGTACGTCTCGACCGCAGCCGGACGGGCGGTGAAGCCGCGGAACGAGGCCTCCGCGAGCAGCGCCCGCTCGACCACGTTCCCCTCCTCCGGAGGGGCTGCGACGGCCGCGAGGCGCACGACCTCGTCGGGACTGACACTGTTCAGACCGATGGGCGGGCCGATCTCGACCTCGGATGCGACCGGGGCCGGGGTGGCGTCCGTACTCATCGCCGCGCTCCTCTCACTGCACCTGCGCCCAGGCCACCTCTGCGCCGGACACGTCGAGGACATGGATGCCGCAGGACTGGCAGGGGTCGAAGGAGTGGATGGTGCGCAGCGGCTCCAGCGGCTGCTCGGGTCGCAGCAGCGGGTGCGGGACGAGAGCCTGCTCGTAGGGGCCGAGCTGCTCGGTCGCCCGGCCGCAGCCGTTCCAGGTGCTGGGCACGACCGCCTGGTAGTTCTCGATGAACCCGTCGTTGACCCGCACCCAGTGCGACAGGGTCCCGCGCGCCACCTCGGCGAAGCCGACTCCCTTGGACTCGGTAGGCCAGGTCTCCTTCTCCCACTTGTCGGGGTTGAACGTGCGGTCGTCGCCGGAGGTGATGGCGGTGACCAGGTCGTCCAGCCATCCCTGCAGCTGCCGGGCGATCTGAACGGCTTCGACCGCGCGGGCGAGGATGCGGCCCGCGGTGGAGTTCAGCTGCTCCGGGGTGGCACCGAACTGGCGCAGCAGGGGGTCGAGGTCGTCCCGGGTCTCCGCCTCGCCCTGGACGTAGGCCGACAGCAGCCGGGGCATGGGTCCCACCTGGACGGCGCGACCGTCGTAGCGGGGCGCCTTCGACCATGTGTAGCGCTCGTTGTCGGCCAGCCACTCGTAGGGCGGCACCGGGCCGGTGTACTGCGGCTCGGTCTCCCCGTCCCACGGCTGCAGCCCGATCCCCTCCTGCGGGTAGCGGTACCAGCCAGAGGTGGCGAACTCCTTGATCCGGTCCAGGTCCAGGTCCACCACCTCGAGCTTGCCGTCGAGGATGACTCCAGGGCGGAACCCATTCGGCGGAGCCGGGTACCCGGCGCAGTTGTACACGCCTTTGCCCACGGCGAGGAAGTTCGGGCTCGAGCGGCCGATGTCGAGGTAGTCGGGGTAGCCGCCGAGGATTGCGACGACGTCGGGCAGGTAGACGTCCTGGACGAAGGTGAGCGTCCGCTCGACCAGCGCCTGCAGCTGGTCGAGCTTGACCTGGTTGATCGTCAGCTCGTTGTCCATGTTGATGGCTGAGGCCATGCCGCCGACGAGGAAGTTCGGGTGCGGGTTCTTGCCGCCGAAGATCGTGTTGATGCGAATCATGTCGCGCTGCCAGACCAGCGCGTCGAGGTAGTGGCTGACGGCGATCAGGTCGACCTCGGGCGAGAGCCGGTAGTCCGGGTGGTCCCAGTAGCCGTTGGTGAAGATCGACAGCTGGCCGGACTCGAGGATGCGCCGGACCTGGTCCTGCACCGCCTGGAACCGCCCGACGCTGTTGAGTGCGTAGTTCGGCTCGAGTGCCACCGCCGCGGCCACGGCCGCGTCCACGTCAGCCTCCGGCACCTTCGCGACGTTGACGAAGTCCAGCGCGTGCAGGTGGTAGAAGTGGATCACGTGGTCCTGGACCATCTGGCTGCCCAGCACCAGGTTGCGGATGATGTCTGCGGCTTTCGGCACCGGGTAGGCCAGGGCGTCCTCGACCGCGCGAATGGACGCGATCGCGTGCACCACGGTGCACACCCCGCAGATGCGCTGGGCGAACGCCCACGCGTCGCGGGGGTCGCGGCCGCGGAGCACGATCTCCACTCCCTTGAACTGGGTGGTCTGCGACCAGGCGTCGGTGATCTGGTCGCCCTCGGCGAGGACCTCGATACGCAGGTGACCTTCGATGCGGGTGACGGGGTCGATGACGACCTTCTCGCTCACCGGTCGTCCTCCTTCTCGGTGCCGGCCTCAGGTGGTTGGGGGGCGGGCTGCTGTGCCGGCGGCCCGGCGCCGGCGTCGGGCCGCAGGTCGCGGGTCGGCACCTCCCCGACGAGCGGGAGGAACACCTTCTCAGCTGCCGTCCTTGCCCGGTGCTCCTGCACAGCGGTCGCTCCGGCGTGCGCGGCGACGCCGAGGCCCACCGCGGCGAGGCCGACGAGACCAACGGTTGTCGCGTCGGCCTCGACACCGGTGCCCGGTGCCTTCAGGTCCGGCAGCACCTCGTAGAAGGGGGTGAAGCGGTCGTAGAAGCCCACCTCGGTGCAGCCGATGCACGGGTGACCGGCGCCGATGGGCCAGTCCTGGGCCAGGTTCCAGCGCAGGATGGGACAGGGGGCGAAGGTGTCCGGGCCTCGGCAGCCCACCTCGTAGAGGCAGTAGCCGCGGCGCGCTCCCTCGTCGTCGAAGGTGCGCACGAACTGGCCGGCGTCGAAGCGGCCCCTCTTGGGGCAGAAGTCGTGGATGCGGTCGCCGTAGGCGAACAGCGGCCGGCCCTGCCCGTCGACCGGCGGGGGCGTACCGTTGACCAGGGTGTAGACGAGCGAGGCAGTGATCACCTCGGGAACCGGGGGGCACCCGGCGACGTTGACCACGGGCTTGTCGGTGATAACCCTGTCGACCCCGACGGCGCCGGTCGGGTTGGGTCGGGAGGCCTGGACGCAGCCCCAGTGCGCGCAGGCACCCACGGCGAAGATCGCGGTGGCCTTCTCGGCGGACTCGCGCAGGATCGCCTCGGCGCTTCGGCCGGCGATCGTGGTGAAGACACCGTCCTGCTTCAGCGGCACCGAGCCGTTGACGACCAGGATGTGCTCCTGGGCGTTCGCGGCGGCCAGGGCCTCGTCGGCTGCGGTCCCGGCGGCGGCCATGAGCAACTCGTTGTAGTCCATCGAGACGAGGTTGAGGATCAGCTCCTCGACCGTCGTCGCGCCGGAGCGCAGCACGCTCTCCATGCACCCGGTGCATTCCTGCAGCTGGAGCCAGACCAGTACCGGCTTGGTCATCGAGGCGAGGCTGTCGGCGATGCTGGCCGCTGTCGGGGCGGCGTGTGCCCGGCCCGCAGCCATCGGCCCGGCGGCGAGCACGCCCGCCACCCCGGCGCAGAACTGCAGGAACGATCGACGGCTCACTCCTCGTCGCTGCAGGTGCTCACCGAGCGTCTCGTCACCGACCACCCACAGGTCGCTGTCAGGAATGATCACGATCCCTCCCTCGTGGCCGTCCGCCCGGCCACCGGCGTGCAGCGCGGCCCACGAACCAGGCCGGTGGGGGCAGCCTCACGGCCCGGGTTCTGAGTCCCACTGGGCCGAAGGTCCCCCTCTGGCAGGAAGAATTCCCAGGTCAGAGGCACCATACCGCTCGTCGGACGAGTGCGACCGCTCATCGTGCGACGAGCGGTCGCACCGTGCGGCCTACCCTGGTGCCCGCCGACCTGCACCCTGCCCGCCGACTTCACCTCAGGAGCGACACCGTGACCGAGCAGAGCGCCGCGAGCCAGGGACGGGACGCCGCCGCAGCTCCTGCCGAGGCGCACAGCCCAGCCGGTGCGGCCGGCGGGCCCGAGCCGACCCAAGCGCAGGGGCTTCCCCCGGGCGCCTTCCCGGAGGGCTCCGCGCCGGCTCGTACCGGCGGCGTGACCGTCCCGGTCGGCGTCCTGGTCGCGGGCGCTCTCGTCGCGGGGCTCCTGGCCGGGCTCGTCCTCGGCTGGCTGCTGCCGCGCCCGGGTGGCGGCGACGCGGCCGAGGCCGCCGCTGCCGCCACGGCCACGCCCTCCGACGGCTCGTCGACCCGGCCGACGAGGCTCGACCCGGCCTCGCCTGTGCCGGTGCCCGGCGGGCCGGCCGGCACCGAGGAGGTCGCCGGCCTCGTGCTCGGTAGTGAGGGTCCGCTGGTCGAGCTCTTCGAGGACTACGTGTGCCCCTTCTGCGCCCAGCTCGAGGCTGCCGCCGGTGAGCGGCTGCGGCAGGGCGCGCTCGGCGGGGAGTACCGGCTCGTGGTGCACCCTGTCGCCTTCCTCACCGAGGACTCCCCCCGCGCGGCCAACGCGTCCGCCTGCGTGTACGCCAACTCCGACCAGCAGACCTGGGTGGCCTTCCACGAGAGCGTCTACGCCGCGCAGGACCCCCAGGAGACGGTGGGCCAGTTCGCGACCGAACGGTTGCTCGAGCTGGCCGCCTCGGCCGGGGCTGGGACGCCGGAGGTGACCGCCTGCATCCAGGACGGCAGCTACGACACCTGGGTGGCCGAGCTCACCGAGCAGGCGTTCGGTCGCGGTGTGAGCGGCACCCCGACGCTGGCCGTCGACGGCCGCCTCACCGATGTGGGCAGCCTCGTCCAGTGAGGCGAGCCGCGCGGGCCGCGGCGGGGCAGGTCAGGCGGTGGGGGTGAGCTCGCGGTCGGCGTCCAGGTCGGGGTCGTCGGCGATCTCGTCGGCGCCGCTCTCGATCGTGACCTCGGGCAGGACGCGGCGCAGCCACCGGGGCAGCCACCAGTTCGCCGGCCCCAGCAGGGTCATCAGGGACGGGACCAGTACGAGCCGGACGACGAAGGCGTCGATGAGCACGGCTGCGCCCAGCGCCACTCCGAACACCTTGATCTCGGCGGTGGGGCTCGGCACGAAGGCGAGGAAGACGCTGGCCATGATCAGGGCGGCGATCACGACCACCCGCCCCGAACCGGCTAGCCCTCGCCGCACCGCGGTGCGGTTGTCCCCGGTTCGGGTCCACTCCTCCTGCATCCGCGAGACCAGGAACACCTGGTAGTCCATCGATAGCCCGAACAGGATCGCGAACACCATCACCGGCAGGAACGGGAAGATCGGGCCGGTCTGCTCGACGCCGAGGAGGCCGGCGAACCAGCCCCACTGGAACACCGCGGTGGTGATGCCCAGCGCAGCGGCCAGGCTGAGCAGGCTGGTCATCGCACCGGTCAGCGGCACCACCAGCGCGCGGAAGAGGATGACGAGGGCGAGGAAGCCCAGGCCGACGACGACGGCCAGGAACAGCGGCAGCGCCTCGGCCAGCACCGAGGTGAAGTCGGACGTGATCGCCTGCACCCCGCCGACGTTGGCCTGCACCCCGGTGGCCTGCTCGAGCGGCGGGATGGTCTGCTCACGCAGCCGGTCCAGCAGCGCCGTGGTGGCCTCGTCCTGCGGAGCGCTGTCGGGGACGACCTGGATGGCGACGACCTCGTCGGTCGGCTGGACCGTCAGCGGCAGCATGGCCACCGTCGGCAGCGTGCTCGCCACTCCGGGGGTGGCCTGCAGGGCCTGCACGGTGGCGGCGACAGCCTCGGTGTCCCCGGCCTGGGGTAGCTCGACGGCCACGAAGAACGGGCCGTTCACGCCCGGGCCGAAGCCCTCGGCCAACAGGTCGTAGCCGGTGCGCAGCGACGAGCCGGCCGGCCGGCCGCCGTCGTCGGAGAAGCCGAGCCGCATCGACAGCATCGGCGCGGCGACGACGAGCACGACAGCCAGCGACGCGAGCAGGCCCAGCCAGGCCCGGCGCTGCACCAGCCGCCCGTAGTGGGCGAACCCGCCGCCCTCGGGGTGCCACTCCTTGGCTCGGCGAGCCCACGGCATCCGCACGCCGAGCGCCCGGTCCCCGAGCAGGCTCAGCAGCGCCGGCAGGAACCACAGCGCGCTGAGCATCATCATCAGCACGGTCGCGGCGGCGGCCAGGGCCAGGCCGTAGAAGAACGAGATGCCGAGGACGAGCAGGCCCATCAGGGCGATGATCACCGCGGTGCCGGCGAAGGCGACCGCCCGGCCCGAGGTGCGCACCGACTCCAGGGCCGCCGCGCGCGGCTCGTGCCCGGCCTGCACGGCCTGGCGGAAGCGGTTGGTGATGAACAGGGCGTAGTCGATGCCCACGCCCAGCCCGATCATCGCTGCCAGGGTCGGGCCGAAGGTGGCCACGTCCAGGAGGCCTGCGGTGATCACCACGAGCGACAGTCCGCCGGCCAGGCCGACCAGCGCGGTGACGATCGGGAGCCCTGCGGCGACGAGCGAGCCGAACGCGACGAGCAGGATGACCAGGGCGACGGTCACGCCGACCGCCTCGCCGAGAGCCGGGGGCTCGGTCTCGGCGAACCCCAGCGCGGAGCCGCTGGCGCCGACCGCCAGGCCGTCCTGACCGTCGGCGTCAGCCACGACCGACAGGAACGCCTTGGCCGCCTCGGGGCTCACCTCGCCCACGCCGCCGGAGAAGGTGACGGTCGCGTAGGCGACGGTCCCGTCGGCGCTGATCGGCGAGGTCGCCTCGGTCGCCGCCTGCACCGCCTGGCCCAGGACGGCCGCCTGCTCCGGCGGCAGCTGGTCCAGCGCCGGTAGCTGCGGCTGCTCGCAGCCGGACCCGTACGTCTGGCCGTAGGGCGACTGCACGCAGGCCACACCCTCCACTGCGGCCAGCTCCTCGAGCGTGGGCGAGATGGCGGCGGCCACCGCCGGGTCGGTGACCGGGCCGGCCTCCGGCGACCACACGACCAACGCCTGGCCGCCGCTGGAGGCCTCGGCGGCCGCCGTCTCGGCCAGCAGCTCGGTGGCCCGGGCCGACTCGGTGTCGGGCAGCTCGAAGGAGTCGTTGAACTCCCCGCCGAACCGGCCGGCGAGCGCGCCGATGACGACGAGCAGCAGCAGCCAGGCGAGCAGCGCCGACTTCGGCCGGGACACGGCCCAGGTGGACAGTCTCATGCGGGGTCCTCGGTGACGGTGGGGGGCAGGGACGGGACGCGGGCCGCAGCGGCGGTGCCCACGGCGTCGGTGAGGACGTCGACGAGCACGGCCACCAGGTCCTCGCGGGAGACGTCGAAGATCTCGGGCAGCGCCGGGGGCAGGCCGTAGATGGCCATGCCGACGCGCAGGTACTGGGACGGGGTCGGGTCGGGCCCGGCCAGCAGCACCACCAGCCGGGTACGCAGCGCGGCGAGCCGCTCGGCCAGCCCCGGCTGGCGGCTCAGGGCCACCCCCAGGTCGTGGGCCGGGCCGAGCGCGAGGGGACCCACGGGACGTTGCTCGAGCACCATCACGGCGATCGCCGCGGCGGTCGCGTCCACCCGGGGGGCGCCCGCCGGCAACAAGGCGAGCTCGTCGAGCAGCCGGTCGGCCTCGTCCAGCCGGTCGGCCACGACCGCGGCGAGCAGCTCGTCCTTGGACCGGAAGTGGTAGAGCAGGGCCGCCTTGGAGTAGCCGGCCTCGCGTGCGATCTGCGTCAGCGACGTCCCCTGGTACCCGGCAGCGGCGAAGTGGCGGGCTGCGATGGCCACGAACTCCCCGCGCACGGCGGCACGGTCGGGACGGCGCACGGGGACTCCGGTCGGGGAGCGGACGGGTTGGGGGAAGCATGGCTGACCTACCGGTCAGTGTCAAACCATTCGGTCAGTCCTTGTTCAGGCAAAGGACGCGACGGATGGCGCCCGCGCCGCCGTACGCGGGCGCCTGACGGCGCGGCCTGGGTAGGCTCGGGCCAGCGCCAGCGAGAGAGGTGAGGCGGTGGCCGTCCCGGAGATGACCATCGAGCAGGTCGCCAGGCGGTTGGCTGGCGTCGACCTGCTGCAGACGGTCGACTACGGGGTGGTCTGCGACCTGGCCGAGCGGGTGCTGGTGGCCGAGCACCCGCCGGGCTCGGTCGTGCTGGCCGAGGGTGACGCCGGCGACGGGCTGCACCTCGTGCTCGACGGCACGGCCACCATCGAGCGGGACGGGGTGTCGCTGGCCACGATCGGCCCCGGCGAGCACGTCGGGGAGCTGGCGCTGCTGGACGGCGGCCCGCGTTCGGCGACGGTCCGAGCCCAGGACGCGCTGCTGACGGCGTTCCTGCCTTCCACGGACTTCGTCGACGTCCTGGAGGCTCACCCCGACGTGGCCCTCCAGCTGCTCGTGACCCTCGCCGGCCGGTTCCGGCAGGTCCAGGACCGACTGGTGGCCGTGCAACGCCGTTTCGAGTTCTGACCCTTCGGCTACCCGGCTGCGAGCGAGAGCAGGGGACTGGCGGCCAACGCGGCCAGGACGACGCCCCACGCCGGCAGCCGTCCCACGTGCAACGCCACGAACAGCGCCACGGCCAGCACCACCTCGGCCGGGCCCACCAGGGTGGAGGTGACGATCGGGTCGTAGAGCGCCGCGCCGAGGATGCCGACCACGCCGGCGTTCACGCCCACCAGGGCCGCCTGCATCGGCCGGTTCGCCCGCACCGCCGACCAGAACGGCAGCACGCCCAGCAGCAGCAGGAAGCCGGGCAGGAAGATGAAGACCGTCGCCACCAGCGCCCCAGGTACACCGGCGACGACCTGGCCCAGGTAGGAGGCGAAGGTGAACAGCGGCCCCGGCACCGCCTGGGCCATCCCGTACCCGGCCAGGAAGGTGGAGGAGTCCATCAGCGCGGGCACGACCTGCTGCTCCAGCAGCGGTAGCACCACGTGCCCGCCGCCGAAGACCAGCGCCCCGGCGCGGTAGTGGATCGCGGCCACCTCGGCCAGCAGCCCCGAGCCGGCCAGCAGCGGCAGGCCCGCGAGCAGCAGGCCGAAGGCCGCGAGGCAGGCGACACCGACCCGGCGGGACGTACGAACGGGCAGCTCGAGCGGTCCGGCCGCGTCCACGTCGCGCAGCAGCACCAGCCCCAGCAGGCCGGCCACCACCAGCGCGCCGACCTGGGTGAGCGCCGACGGCGCCAGCACCGCGGCGGCGAAGGCGCCGACGGCGAGGGCGGCGGTGAGCGGCGTCGCAGCGAGCCGCCGGGCCATCCCGAGGAGCGCGTCGGCGACGACGGCGACCGCCACCACCTTCAGCGCCGTCAGCCACGCCGGCGAGCCGAGATCCGCACCCGTGGCGAGGGCGGCGAAGCCGGCGAGCAGGGCGGCCGAGGGCAGCGTGAACCCGACCCAGGCCGCCAGCCCCCCGGCCAGCCCACGCTGGGTCATCCCCACGGCGAACCCGACCTGGGAGGACGCCGGCCCGGGCAGTACCTGGGCCAGTGCCACGATCTCGGCGTAGGCCTCGTCGTCCAGCCAGCGGCGGCGCTGCACGTACTCGGTGCGAAAGTAGCCCAGGTGGGCCACCGGGCCCCCGAACGAGGTCAGCCCCAGCCGCAGGGCGACGGCGAAGACCTCGCCCACCCTGGCCGTCATGTGCCTCCCGTCGCGCCCGACCCGCCTGCTTCAATCGCCGGGATGAGTCTCGCAGCAGCCGCCGCCGTGCGCCGGGCATCCGCCGGTCGCTACCACGGTGAGGTCCAGCCGGGCTGGGACATCGCCGGTGCGGCCAACGGCGGCTACCTGATGGCGATCGCGGTGAACGCGGTCCTGGCCGAGACGAACTGCTCGGACCCCCTGACGGTGACCGCGCACTACCTGGCCCCGGCTCGGCCCGGCCCGGTCGAGGTCGAGGTCGCGCCGCTGCGCACCGGCCGTCGGCTGGCCACCGCGGGAGCCTCGCTGGCCTCCGCCGACGGCACCCGCCTGCTGGCCGCCCTGGCCACGGTGGCGACCTCCGCGCCCGTCCCCGGCGAGCAGGTGCTGCTCGCCGAGGGGAGGCCACCGCGGCTGCCCGCTCCGCAGGAGTGCGTGCGGCTGCCGGCCACCGAGACGTTCCCGCCGCCGTTCATGGGTCGGGTGGAGGTGCGGCTGCACCCCGACGACGTGGCCTTCGCCCGCGACCGGCCGACAGGGCAGGCAGTGGTGCGTGGCTGGTTCGGCCTGCTCGACGACGAGCCGCTGAGCGGCCTGGGCGTGCTGGTCGGTGCGGACGGCTTCCCGCCGCCGATCTTCAACACCGACCTGCCCATCGCGTGGACGCCCACGGTGGAGCTGACCGTGCACGTGCGGGCCCGGCCGACCTCCCGGTGGCTCGCCTGCGCCTTCCGCACCCGGTTCGTGGCGGCGGGCTACCTCGAGGCCGATGGCGAGCTGTGGGACGGCGACGGTCACCTCGTGGCGCTGAGCCGGCAACTGGCGCTGGTGCCCCGGGCCGAGTAACGGGGGACAATGGTCGGGTGCCCGACCCCCGCCTGCTCTTCGACCTGGTCACCAGCGAGATCGATGCCGCGTCGCCGGTGCTGCTGCACAGCCTCACCGGCTTCCTCGACGCGGGCCAGGCCGGCCGGCTGGCCGTCGGGCACCTGCTCGGCTCCCTGGAGCACCGGGTGGTGGCCACGTTCGACCTCGACGACCTCTACGACTACCGGGCTCGGCGGCCTCGGATGACCTTCCGGTCCGACCACTTCGTCAGCGTCGAGATGCCCACGCTCGAGCTGGTGGAGGTGCGCGACGCCGCGGGGACGCCGTTCCTGCTGCTGCACGGGGCCGAGCCCGACCACGCCTGGCAGCGGCTCACCGCGGCGGTGCGGCTGCTCGTGGACCAGTTCCGGGTGCGGCTGACGATCGGTATGCACGCGATTCCCTGGCCGGCACCGCACACGCGCCCGGTCGGGGTGACCGCCCACGCCACCGACGCAGCCCTCGTCGCCGGCTACCCGCCCTGGGTCGGGGAGCTGGAGGTGCCGGGCCACCTCGCGGGACTCATCGAGCTGCACCTCGGCGACACCGGCCACGACGCGATGGGCTTCGCCGCGCACGTGCCGCACTACCTGGTGGCCGCGGAGTTCCCCACCGCGTCCCTCACCCTGCTCGAGCACGTCGCGCGAGCCTCGGGGCTCAGCCTGCCGCTGGGCGAGCTCGCGGAGGCGGCCGACCGGACCCTGGCCGAGATCGAGGCCCAGATCTCGGCCAACCCCGAGAACGCCGCGGCCGTGGCGGCCCTCGAGGCCCAGTACGACGCGGTCCTGTCGTCCCGGGCGTTGGACGGCGCGGCGACCGGTGCCGGGCCGGACGCCCCGCTGCCGACCGGGGACGAGATCGCCGCCCAGGTCGAGCGGTTCCTGGCCGACATGGACGACGGGCAGGCCTGAGCCCAGAGGCGACGGCACCACATACCCCAGGGGGTATATGATGGTCACGTCATGATCGCACTGACCATCGCGCTCGCCGTACTCATCGGTGTGGCCCTCGGCCTGCTCGGCGGCGGGGGCTCGATCCTGGCGGTCCCGCTGCTGGTCTACGTGGCGGGTCTGGACCCCAAGGAGGCGATCGCCACCTCGCTGCTGGTCGTCGGGACGACCAGCGCAGTGGCCCTGCTGCCGCACGCGAGGGCCGGCCGGGTGCGCTGGCGCACCGGCCTGCTGTTCGGCGTCGCCGGGATGGCGGGGGCCTACGCGGGGGGTCGGCTGGCCGCCTTCCTCCCCGGCGAGCTGCTGCTGGGCGCGTTCGCGCTGATGATGGTGGCGACGGCGGTCGCGATGATCCGCGGTCGGCGCACACCGACCGGCGACGGGCAGCGCAGGCACCCGGTGCCCAGGATCGTCCTGGACGGACTGGTCGTCGGGCTGGTGACCGGCCTGGTGGGAGCGGGCGGTGGCTTCCTCATCGTGCCCGCGCTGGTGCTGCTCGCCGGGCTGCCGATGCCGGTGGCGGTGGGAACCTCGCTGCTGGTCATCGCCATGAAGTCGGCCGCAGGGCTGGCGGGCTACCTGACCAGCGTGCAGATCGACTGGCCGCTGGCGCTGGCCGTCACGGCGGCCGCGGTGGTCGGCAGCCTGGTCGGCAGCCGGCTCACCGGCCTGGTCCCGCCCGACACCCTGCGCAAGGCCTTCGGTTGGTTCGTGGTGGCGATGGGCCTGCTGATCCTTCTCCAGCAGGTGCCGGAGCCGCTGGCTGCCCGAGCGTGGTTCTGGCCGGTCGTGGCCCTGGTCGGGCTCGCCGCGGTGGGTGCGCTCGGCTGGTCGTTCAGGTCGGGACGTCGCAGCGGCGATGCGGCCGAGCCGGTGCAGGCCTCGGCAGCCTCCTCAGTGCCGCCGGTAGAGCAGGCCGCGTCGGACAAGGGCCTTCTCGGCCTCGACCGCGAGCAGCACGACGACGGCGCATCCCGCGCAGACGGCCACCTGCGCGGCGCCTAGAGCCGACGTGCGGAAGACGTCCTGCAGGGCGGGGAGGTAGACCACCGTCGCCTGCAGCCCGACGGTGAGCGCGACGGCTGCGAGCAGGGCAGGATTGGCCAGGAACCGCCGGTTGACCAGCGACTGCCGTTCGCTTCGGATCGCCAGCGCGTGCGCGAGCTGGCAGAAGACCACTGCGGTGAACACGACCGTGCGCCAGGCCGGGTCACCGGCGCGGTAGGCCCAGGCCATCGCACCCAGGCACAGGCCCCCGATGAGCAGGCCGACCCAGCCGACGTGCCAGCCCAGCCCGTGGGCGAAGACGCTCTCGCCCGGGGGGCGGGGTGGGCGGCGCATCACGTCCGGCTCGGCCGGCTCCCGTGCCAGCGCGAGGCCCGGCAGGCCGTCGGTGACGAGGTTCACCCAGAGGATCTGCAGCGGCAGCAGCGGTACCGGGAGCCCGAGGAAGGGGGCGGCGAACATCACCCAGATCTCGCCGGCGTTGCCCGACAGCGCGTAGCGCACGAATCGGCGGATGTTGTCGTAGATGCGCCGGCCCTCGCGCACGGCGCCGACGATGGTGGCGAAGTTGTCGTCGAGCAGCACCAGCGAGGCGGCACCGCGGGCCACCTCGGTGCCACTCCGGCCCATGGCGACGCCGATCTCGGCCCGGCGCAGCGCCGGTGCGTCGTTGACGCCGTCCCCGGTCATCGCCACGACCTGGCCGCCGGCCTGCAGGGCCGTGACGATCTGGATCTTCTGGGCCGGGTCGACCCGCGCGTACACGCGGGTCGCGGTCACCGTGCGGGCCAGGTCGGCGTCGTCGAGGTGGGCCAGGTCGCGACCGGTGAGCACGAGGTCGCCGGCCGGCGGGGACTCGGACGGCGAGCCCAGGATGCCCACCCGGGTCGCGACCGCCGTCGCGGTGTCGGGATGGTCACCGGTGATCATCACTGGCACGATGCCGGCGGAGCGGCACTCCGCGACCGCCGTGGCGGCCTCGGGTCGGGGCGGGTCGAGCAGCCCGACCAGGCCCAGCAGCCGCAGGTGCTGCTCGGCCTGCACCAGGTCGTCCGGCACGGCGTCGAGGTCCCGGGTGGCGACGCCGAGCAGGCGAAGCCCGCCTGCGGCCAGCGCGTGGGCGTGGGCCTCGGCCACCTGCCGGTTGGCCGGGTCGAGGTCGCAGCAGGCCAGCACGGCTTCTGGCGCGCCCTTGGCGTACACGACGAACCGGGGCAGGTCGGCGTCGCCCGGCGCGGCGCGGCGCGGCCCGGCCCCACCCGGCTCGGTGCGCGGCGCCGTCGCAGCCGACTCCCGGCGGTGCACGGTGGTCATCCGCCGCCGCTGCGGGTCGAAGGGGATCTCGGCGACCCGGACGGGGACGCGGTGGTCGCCGTCGACGTCACGGGCGTACACGACCAGGGCGACCTCGGTGGGGTCGCCGTAGCCGGCGTCGAGGGCCACCTGCGCGTCGTTGCAGGCCGCGACCGCGCGGGCCAGGGCGCGCTCGTCGCCGTCGGGGGTCCAGGTGGCGTCCACGGTCATCCGGTTCGCGGTGAGCGTGCCGGTCTTGTCGGTGCAGATGTAGGTCACCGAGCCGAGGGTCTCCACGGCGGGCAGCCGCCGGACGAGGGCGTTGGTCCGCACCATCGCCGAAGCCCCGAGCGCCAGCGAAATCGTCACCACGGCCGGCAGCGCCTCGGGGACGGCTGCCACGGCCAGGCTCACCGAGGTGAGCAGCATCTCCAGCGGGTCCTCGCCGCGCAGCAGGCCCGCGAGCAGCACCACCGCGCAGATCGCCAGCACCGCGGCGGCCAGCCGCCGGGACAGGTGGTCCAGCCGGCGCTGCAGCGGCGTACGGACGTCCTCGACGCCGACGAGCAGCCCGGCGACTCGGCCCACCTCGGTGTCGGCGCCCGTTGCCACCACCAGCCCGGCGCCGCGTCCGGTGGTCACCTCGGTGCCTCGGAATGCCATGCTGCTGCGATCGCCCAGCGGCGCCAGCGGGTCCAGGACCGGTGCCACCGACTTGGTCACCGGCACGGACTCGCCGGTGAGCGCCGCCTCGCCGATCTCGAGCCGCACCACCTCGGTGAGGCGGAGGTCGGCCGGGACGATGCCGCCGGCCTCGAGCAGCACCAGGTCGCCGGGCACGAGGTCGGCGGCGCGGACCGTGGTCGGCACCGCGGAGCGGACGACCCTGGCGTGGGGGGCGGCCATCGCCCGCAGTGCCTGCAGTGCGCGTTCGGCCCGGTAGCCCTGCACCACCCCGATCGTCGCGTTCAGCACGACGATCACCAGGATCGCGATGGTGTCGAGTGGGTCGCCCACCAGGCCCGACACGGCGGCGGCGGCCAGCAGCAGCAGGATCATGACGTCGCGCAGCTGTTCGGCGAGCAGGTGGCGCACGGTGCGGGGACGCTGCTCCGGCAGATCGTTGGGTCCGACCTCGGCCAGCAGCCTCTCGGCTCGGGCCGAGGTCAGGCCGACCTGCAGGTCCGAGCCCAGCTGCCGGGCCACCTGCGGCACCTCGGCCGCGTGCCAGCAGGGCGAGGAGGCGACGCTGGGTGCGCTCATCGCTGTCGAGCGTCCCGCTGGGATGATGCAGTCGGCAGGGCCGGACGGCCCCGGCGGGGCGGCGGCGACGGCTCAGGCCGCAGCCAGCAGCCGCCGCACCTCGGAGTCCTCGACCTGGGCGAAGTCGCGGTACCACTCGCCGACGGCCCAGAAGGACGAGGGTTGGCGCAGGCAGACGAGGTCGTCCACCTCGGCGGCCAGCGAGGCGGCCGTGTCGGGTGGGGCGACCGGGACGGCGAGCAGCACGCGGGCGGGCCGATCGGTCGAGCGACGCCGGAGGGCCTGCACCGCGGCCCTGGCGGTGGCACCGGTGGCCAGGCCGTCGTCGACCACGACCACCGTGCGGCCGGTGAGCGGCACCGCCGGTCGCACCCCCCGGTAGTCACGTTCGCGCTGCGCCACGACGGCCAGCTCCTCGGCCGTGACCGCATCGGTCGTGGCCGGGTCGAGGCGCAGTGCCCGCACCACGTCGTCGTTGAGGACGCGGGTGCCGGCGGCGACCGCGCCGAAGGCGAGCTCGCGCTGCCCGGGCACGCCCAGCTTGCGCACCACGAGGACGTCCAGCGGGGCGCCGAGCGCGGCAGCGACCTCGGCGGCCACCACGACGCCGCCACGGGGCAGGCCGAGTACCACCACCTCTGGCTCGGCCCCCTCTGGCTCGGCCCCGAGTCGCTCTGCGACGGCCTCGCCGAGCCGGCGTCCGGCGTCCGCACGGTCGGTGAACACGTCGGCGCGCCAGGTCACGGCGTCCCGTCGCCGTCCTGCAGCAACGAGCTGATCCGCGCCCCGGCGGCGATCTGCTGCAGCTGCTCGGCGAAGGCTGCCTGGGTCGCTGGCGGGTCGAGGAGGCCCGGCACCCAGGTGGCATCCTCGCCGGAGGCAGGTGCCGTGGCGGGGGATCCCACCCGGCGGCTGACCAGGTCGTAGATGCCGAAGCCGGTCTGCACGAGCCGGCCCACGGTGGCCGCCCGGCGCGCGTTACGGGCGGCGATGGCGGCGGCCACCACCCCGGCGTTGGCCAGCACGGCGAGCTCGAGCAGAGCGGACCGGTACCCCAGGCTGTCCCGTACCGCCGGCCCGTGCGCCTGCTCGAGCGTGTAGGCGGCCAGCCGCACCGGCGCGAGCAGGTTGTGCACGAGCGCGAGCAGGGGCCTGCTGTCGCCCAAGGCGAGGTACGAGTACGGGTCGAGGTAGGTGTCGAGCGCGGCGGAGACGGCTCCGCACCCGGTGTGGCCGAGGACGACGACGAGCCGCACGGTCGGCAGCTGCGCGACCGAGAAGTCCAGCGAGCCCATGGCCGACTCGCCGAGCACGTTGCCTGCGACCCGGACGACGAACAGGTCGTTGGCCCGTTGGCTGAACAGCATCTCCACCGGCACCCGGGCGTCGGCGCACGACAGGACGGCGGCGAAGGGCTTCTGCTCGGGGGCGGCTCCGGTGGTCGAGACGCCGAGCTCCTCCGGGGCGAGCTGGACCAGTCGCCGGTCCTGGCCGTCCTCGGCGTCGAACAGCTCGGCGAACGCGCCGTTGCCCGTCTCCAGCCGGCGCCGGGCGGCGGTCGCGTCCACCGGGTGGGGACGCGCCTCGCCCGAAGCCTCGGTGATCTGCCACACGATCTCGCGCATGGGACCTCTGCCCCTCCGCTTCGCTGGTGTCTGGTCCTACCGTCACGGTAACGCCGAGGCAAGGGAGTGCTCACGATGCCCATGCACGCCAAGCGGTGGACCGTCACCATCAACATCGACGAGGTGGACGACGACCGGACCCGGGCCCACGCGGTGCTGGAGACGGGCGGGTCGATGCGGATCACCGGGGAGGGGTTCGCCCGCCGCAATCCGACCGACCGACCGGTTCCCGAGATCGGGGACGAGCTAGCCGCCGGCCGAGCCCTGTCGGACCTGGCGCACAACCTCCTCGACGTGGCCGCCGAGGACGTGGCCGCGTTCGCCGCCAGCCTCGAGTAGCGGCGCGCCCCGGTGGCGCTCGCCTTGCGGTCCGTCTCACCCGAGGGCCATCAGCCGGCAACGCGGTCGCGGTCGGCCGCCGACGGTGCGAGCGTGACCGCGAGCCCGGCGTAGCCGGCAGCCGCGACAGCGCCCAGCACCAGCCCGGCCGCGATCCCCGCGGTATCGGCGATGAACCCGACGGTCGGGGGGGTGATGAGGAAGCCCAGCCGCGCCACCCACGACACGACGGTCACGCCGTCACCGGACCTCACCCCGGGCCAGTGCCCCGAGGCGTGGAACAGGGTCGGGAACGCTGGGGCGATGCCCAGCCCGACCAGGGCGAAGCCTGCCACCGACAGGCCCAGCGTGGGCGCGGTCAGCACCAGCAGGTAGCCGAGAGCGGCCAGGGCGCCTCCCACCTGGGCCACGCGCACCGCGCCGATCCGGTCGGTCACCCGGTCGGCGCTGAACCTGCTCACCAGCATCGCCGCCGCGAACACGGTGAAGCCCAGCCCGGCCAGTCCCGCGGGCGCCTGCCTGGCGTCGGCGTAGTACAGCGTGCTCCACGCGTTGGCGACATCCTCGGGAACAGCTGCCAGGACCGACAGCAGCGCCACCCAGAGCAGCGGACGGACCGCCCGGAGCACTCCGGCGGCCGGTCCCGACTCCTGGGCAGCGGCTGCCGTGGCCGGTGCGGCGGTCTCCTCGGCGCCGTTGTCGTCGACGGTCAGGTCGGTCGGGTCGGGCCCGGACAGCCGCCAGCGCTGGGCGCAGGCCGCTGCGCCCAGCACGACCAGGCCCACCCCGGCGAGCTGGGCGGCCAGCGGAACGCCCAGGGCCGCCGCGCTGGTGCCCAGGGCCGCCCCGGTGGCCGCGCCGAGGCTCCACATGCCGTGGAACCCACTGATGAGCGAACGGCCGTAGCCGCGCTGGACCCGCAGCGCGTGCGCGTTCATGGCGGCGTCCATCACCCCGTCGGAGGCGCCCAGCACCAGGTACGCCGCGGCCAGAGCGGCCCAGACCGGGGCCACCGCCAGCAGCGGCAGGGTCAGGCCGAGCAGCACGCCCGTCGCGACGGCGACCTGGGCCGAGCCCCACCGGTGGATGAGCCGGCCGGTGAGGGGTACCGCGGTCAGCGACCCCAGCGGTGCCGCGGCCAGCGCCAGCCCGAGGGCGGCGTTGGTCAGCCCGACCTCGGCTCTGATCTCCGGCAGCCGCGGCAGTACCGAGGTCGGCCCCACGGCGTTCGCCAGGAACAGCAGGGCCACCGCGACCCTGGCTCGGCGCACCGCCGGCGGTGGCGAGACCGGGGCAGGTCGCGGGGTCGTCACTGCGGTAGCGTCCCGCACACGCGGGCCCCACCGCGGGCAGAGTCCCTCACCCCGGAGGCTGGTCGGCATGTGCGGCTGCTTCGTCCTGGCGCTCGGCGCGTTCGCGCCGCGACTCGCGCTGATCCTCATGGCGCTGTTCAACGACGAGATCACCGAGGCGTTCGACGGCTCCTGGGTCATCCCCCTCGTCGGCTGGCTGCTGCTGCCCTACACCACCCTCGCCTACGTGCTCGTGAGCTGGTCGACCGGCGGGGTGGAGGGCTTCACCTGGGCCTTCGTCGTCCTCGGCCTCGTCCTCGACCTCGGCTCCTACGTCGGGGGCTGGAACCGTCGCTCCGACGTCCCCACCTCCTGGGGCTCCTGACCATGCCGCCGCCGCCCGCGACGGGAGGAGTGACCTACAGCACCCCCGGATCCGGGACGAGAGTCCCTGTCGGAGCAGCGGTGCCGCGCGGCTAGCGTCGGCGCTCAGCGGGTTCGGTCGACACCCGAACCGAGAGGACGGTTATGCGCATCGGTGTACCCCGGGAGTCCAAGCCCGGTGAGAGCAGAGTGGCCGCCACCCCGAAGACGGTGGACCGGATCCTCAAGCTCGGCTACGACGTCAGCGTCGAGTCGGGTGCCGGCGAGGCGGCCAGCTTCCCGGACGAGATGTTCCGTGCCGCCGGTGCCGACGTGGTCGGCAGCGAGGTGTGGGACGCCGACATCGTGATGAAGATCAACCCGCCGTCGGCGCAGGAGGTGGAGCGGCTGCGGCCCGGCCAGATGCTCATCAGCCTGCTGGCGCCTGCGCTGGACCCCGACCTGGTCGCGGCGCTGGCCGAGCGGGGGGTCACCGCGCTGGCCATGGATGCCGTGCCGCGGATCTCCCGGGCGCAGTCGCTGGACGTCCTGTCGTCCATGGCGAACCTCGGCGGCTACCGGGCGGTGATCGAGGCCGCCCACGAGTTCGGGTCGGTCTTCACCGGTCAGGTGACCGCCGCGGGCAAGGTGCCGCCGGCCAAGGTGCTCGTGGTCGGCGCCGGGGTCGCCGGGCTCGCCGCGATCGGCACCGCGAACAGCCTCGGGGCCATCGTCCGGGCCTTCGACGCCCGGCCGGAGGTGGCCGAGCAGGTCGAGTCGATGGGGGCGGAGTTCCTGCGTATCGACGTGGAGGACACCGGCCCCAGCGCGGACGGCTACCTGCGCGGCACGACCGCGGACTTCGACGCGAAGGCCGCCGCCCTGTACGCCGAGCAGGCCCGCGACGTCGACATCGTCATCACCACCGCGCTGATCCCGGGCAAGCCGGCCCCGAGGCTGCTGACTGAGGAGATGGTCGCCTCGATGCGGCCGGGCAGCGTCGTCGTCGACATGGCCGCCAGCAACGGCGGCAACGTCGCGGGTTCGCGGGCCAACGAGCGGGTGGTGACCGACAACGGCGTGGTGATCCTGGGCTACACCGACCTGCCCGGCCGGCTGCCCACCCAGGCCTCCCAGCTCTTCGGCACCAACCTGGTCAACCTGCTCACGCTCCTGACCCCGGACAAGGACGGCACGGCCGTGCTGGACCTCGACGACGTCGTGGTCCGCGGCATGACCGTCGTCAAGGACGGGGACGTGCTCTGGCCGCCGCCGCCCGTCCAGGTGTCCGCGGCCCCCGTGGCCGCGGCGCCGGCCCCAGTCCAGCCGAAGCCGGTGAAGGTGAAGGACCCCCGACGCAAGTTCTGGTACGTCGGGGCCGGTGCGGCCGCGTTCCTGCTCGTCGCCCCGTTCCTGCCGGAGTCGTTCCTGCCCCAGCTCACCGTGTTCGCGCTGGCGATCGTCATCGGCTACTACGTCATCGGCAACGTCCACCACGCCCTGCACACGCCGCTGATGTCGGAGACGAACGCGATCTCCGGCGTGATCGTCGTCGGCGCGCTGCTCCAGCTCGGTACCGGCAACACCGCCATCACAGTGCTGGCGGCCATCGCTGTCCTCATCGCCAGCATCAACGTCTTCGGTGGGTTCCTGGTGACCTACCGGATGCTCAACATGTTCCGGAAGGCCTGAGCCATGGAGATGACCACGCCGACCCTGGTGACCGCTGCCTACCTGGTCACCGCGATCCTGTTCATCCTCGCCTTCGCCAACCTGAACAAGCACGAGACAGCCAAGCACGGCAACTACTTCGGCATCGCCGGCATGACCGTCGCCATCGTGTCCACGATCGGGCTGGCGATCGACCGGGACGGTGTCGACGTCCTGGTCTACATCGTCGCCGCGATGCTCGTCGGTGCGCTGATCGGCATCTGGCGGGCCCGCACGGTCGAGATGACCGGCATGCCCGAGCTCATCGCCTTGCTGCACTCGTTCGTCGGGGCCGCGGCGGTGTTCGTGGCGTACAACTCGTTCCTCGAGGCGGAGAACTTCCCGGCGGTGAAGGCCGAGTACGAGCGGCTGGGCACTGAGGGAATCCACAACGGCGAGGTGTTCCTCGGCGTGTTCATCGGGGCAGTCACCCTCACCGGCTCCATCGTGGCGTTCCTCAAGCTCAGCGCCCGGATGAAGTCCGCGCCGCTGATGCTTCCCGCCCGCCACTGGCTCAACCTCGCTGCGGTGGTGGTCTCCGGCGGGCTCATGGTGTGGTTCGTCATCGAGCCGGCGCTGCTGCCGCTGGCGATCATGACGGTCATCGCCCTGGCCTTCGGCTGGCACCTCGTGGCCTCGATCGGCGGCGGCGACATGCCCGTCGTGATCTCCATGCTCAACAGCTATTCGGGTTGGGCGGCGGCGGCGACCGGCTTCCTCCTCAGCAACAACCTGCTCATCGTCGCGGGTGCGCTGGTCGGCTCCTCCGGTGCCTACCTGAGCTACATCATGTGCATCGGGATGAACCGCTCGTTCATCTCCGTGATCGCCGGTGGCTTCGGTACCGACGGTCAGATCGCCGGGGAGGCCAAGGACTACGGCGAGCACCGCGAGGTCGACGCCGCGGGCGCCGCCGAGCTGCTGGGGAACGCCGACAGCGTGATCATCACCCCTGGCTACGGGATGGCCGTCGCACAGGCCCAGTACCCGGTGGCCGAGCTCACCCGGCGGCTGCGCGAGAACGGCGTGACCGTGCGCTTCGGCATCCACCCGGTCGCGGGTCGGCTGCCCGGTCACATGAACGTGCTGCTGGCCGAGGCCAAGGTGCCCTACGACATCGTGCTCGAGATGGACGAGATCAACGACGACTTCCCCGACACCGACGTCGTGCTCGTCATCGGGGCCAACGACACGGTCAACCCGGCCGCCATCGACGAGCCGGGCAGCCCGATCGAGGGCATGCCGGTGCTGCACGTCTGGGAGGCCAAGGACGTCATCGTCTTCAAGCGCTCGATGGCCACCGGCTACGCCGGCGTCCAGAACCCGCTGTTCTTCAAGGAGAACGCCCAGATGCTGTTCGGCGACGCCAAGGTCCGCGTCGAGGACATCATCGCCGCGCTACCGGTGAAGGTGTCCGTCTAGGTCAGTGCGAGCCGGCCGAGCCGTAGAGGCGGTCGCCGGCATCGCCGAGGCCCGGGACGATGTAGGCGCGGTCGTTGAGGCCGTCGTCGACGGCAGCGGTGACGACGGTGAGCGGGAGGTGCAGGGCCTCGGTCTCGCGCTCCAGCCGCGCCAGGCCCTCCGGGGCGGCGAGCAGGCAGATGACGGTGACCTCGTCGGCGCGCCGGTCGGAGAGGAAGTGAATGGCCGAGGCCAACGTCCCACCGGTGGCCAGCATGGGGTCCAGGACGTAGCACTGCCGACCGGACAGGTCGTCGGGCAGCCGCGAGGCGTAGGTGGTGGCCTGCAGGGTCTGCTCGTCGCGGACCAGACCGAGGAAGCCCACCTCTGCGGTGGGCACCAGCCGGGTCATTCCCTCGAGCATCCCCAGGCCGGCGCGCAGGATCGGTACCACCAGCGGCGTCGGCTCGGCCAGGTGCACACCGGTCGCGTCCGCGAGCGGCGTCCGGACGGTCGCCGGGACGGTCCGCACCCCACGGGTGGCCTCGTAGGCCAGCAGCGTCACGAGTTCCTCGGTGAGCCGGCGGAAGGTCGGCGAGTCGGTCTTCTCGTTGCGCAGCTTGGTCAGCTTGTGGGAGACGAGGGGGTGGTCGATCACGTTGAGCAGCACGCTCGTGGAGCCTACTGGCCGCCGGGAGGCACCCACCTCCGCTGGGATCTCCCCACCCTCGCTGCGCACCGGTCCGACCGTGGGCTCGGCCCTGCCGCCCGGGATCGCCGACGTGCTCTGGTCGGCCGCCTCCGTTGTTGCTAGCGTCAGCGCAGCGCTCGCACCCCCGGACTCCGCGGAGCAGCCCGATGCCCAGCACCGAACCAGCCCTGCCACCCGAGCCGGGACCCGTGGACCGGGCCGTCCCGGTCTCGCCAGACGCCGGTGCTCGCGCCCGTCGGCGGGCCGAGGTGCTGCGGACGCTCTCGCGTGCGCGGCGCCGGCAGCGCCGAGCCGAACCTACCGCCGTGCGCTGGACGGGCACCGAGACGGCGTGAGCCGCTACGACGCGCCGATGCGCGTCGCGCTCGAGCAGGCCCGGCTCGGCGAGGCGGTCGGGGACGTGCCCGTCGGTGCCGTCGTGCTCGGCCCGGACGACCGTGTCCTGAGCCGGGCGCACAACGCTCGCGAGGCCTGGCAGGACCCGACCGCGCACGCGGAGGTGGTGGCCCTGCGTGCCGCGGCGGCCGCCCTGCACACCTGGAGGCTCGAGGGCTGCACCCTCGTCGTCACGCTGGAGCCGTGCACCATGTGTGCCGGCGCTGCCGTGCTGGCCCGGCTCGCGCGGGTGGTGTACGCGGTCGACGACCCCAAGGCCGGCGCGGCTGGGTCGTTGTGGGACGTGCTGCGCGACCGCCGCCTCAACCATCGTCCGGAGGTCGTCCGGGGCGTGCTCGCCGGCGAGGCCGCCCCGTTGCTGCAGGGCTTCTTCGCGGCCAGGCGCCAGGACTGACCCGGTATCCTGGCCGACGGTGGCGTGTCCGAGCGGCCTAAGGAGCACGCCTCGAAAGCGTGTGAGGGGGCAACTCCTCCGTGGGTTCAAATCCCACCGCCACCGCTCGCGGCGACGGCGCCCCCCGAACAGTCGGCGGGGCGCCGTCGTGCCTCCGCGGCAGGTTGTCCCGATGCAGACGCTGACGGGAGATGGGCGTGGACGTCGACTCGCTCGACCGAGCGCTGCTCGTGGGCGCGTCAGTGCTCGGCCTGGCGATCCTCGCCGTCCGGCTCTCGGCCGGCATCGGCCTGCCCAGCCTGCTCGCCTACCTCGGCATCGGGGTCGTGCTCGGCTCCACCGTGCTGTGGTTCGACGACGCCGCGCTGGCCCACGCCCTCGGCTTCGCCGCGCTGGCGATCATCCTGACCGAGGGTGGCCTCACCACCCGCTGGTCCGCCGTGCGCAGCGCGATGCCGCTGGGCGTGGCGCTGGCGACGGTGGGGGTGGCGGTCAGCACGCTCACGGTCGCGGCGGTGGCCCACCTGCTGCTGGGGCTGGACTGGACGACGGCACTCATCCTGGGCTGCGTGGTGGCCTCCACCGACGCCGCGGCGGTCTTCTCCGTGCTGCGCCGGGTGCCGCTGCGACCGCGGGTGGCCGGCGCGCTGGAGGTGGAGTCGGGCCTCAACGACGCGCCCACGGTGCTGCTGGTCACCATGCTGTCGGTGGGCGCGGCCGACGACCACGGGCTCGGGGGCTTCCTCGGCCTGGTCGCCTTCGAGCTCGTGGCGGGAGCGGCGGTCGGGCTGGGAGTCGGGTTCCTGGGCGCGGCCCTGCTGCGGCGCATCGCCCTGCCGTCCTCGGGGCTCTACCCCCTCGCCATCGTCACCACCGCCCTGCTGGCCTACGGCTGCGCCTCGGCGCTGCACGCGAGCGGGTTCGCCGCGGTCTACCTGGGGGCCCTGGTGCTGGGCAACTCCGAGCTCCCCCACCGGCCGGCGACCCGTTCGTTCGTCGAAGGGCTGGGGTGGCTGGCCCAGATCGGCCTGTTCGTCATGCTGGGGCTGCTCGTCACGCCGTTCACTCTCGACGCGCAGGTGGTGCTCGTGGCGGTCGTCGTCGGGGTCACCACGCTGGTGCTGGCCCGGCCTCTGGCGGTGGCGGTCTCCGCACTGCCGTTCCGGCTGCCGTGGCGGGAGCAGGCCTTCCTGTCCTTCGCGGCACTGCGTGGCGCCGTCCCCGTCGTGCTCGCCACCATCCCGCTGTCCTACGACCTGCCCGGCTCCGACGAGCTGTTCGACCTCGTCTTCGTGCTGGTGGTCGTCTTCACCCTGGTGCAGGCACCTCCGCTGCAGCGCCTCGCCCGCCGGTTGGGCGTGGTGCCGAGCCTGGCGAGTCGCGACGTCGAGCTGGAGGCGGCTCCGCTGGAGCGGGTGCGCGCGGACATGCTCCAGCTGCACGTCACCTCCGACTCGCGGCTGCACGGGGTCGAGATCACCGAGCTGCGACTGCCGCCCGGAGCATCGGTGGCACTCGTCGTGCGCGACGGCAGCAGCTTCGTGCCGGCCCCGACGGTGGCGCTGCGCCACGGCGACGAGGTGCTCGTGGTCGCCCCCCACGGCACGCGGGACCTGGCCGAGGCACGGCTGCAGGCGGTGAGCCGGCACGGCCGGTTGGCCGGTTGGCGGGGCCAGGTCGAGTCGCCGGACGGCGAGGTCATCCCGTTGCGCTGGGAGCCGTGGCGCCGCCTGCGCAGGGTCCGCGATGCGGTGATCAGCAACCGGGGACAGGAGTCGGCGCGGGCGCAGGCGGCGGATCCACCACCCCGGTGAACCCCGCGCCGGCAGCGAAGTCCAGCGTCGCGTCCGCCCGGCCGTCCTGCACCCAGGTCGCCCCCGGCAGGTACTGCAGCAGGGTCTTGACCTGTGGTTCCGCGCCGGGGGCGGAGCGGATCTCGCCGACGCCGTCGAGCCTCTTGCCCACGGGGTCGTTGCCGACCGCTCCGATGATGAAGCCGCGTGCCGCCAGCTGCTCGGCGGTCGAGGCCGCCAGGCCCTGGATCCGACCGGCGTTGTAGACGTTCACCGTGATCGTGCTCGGTGCCGGCAGGGGCGGCGGTGCCTGGGGACACGTGGCAGCCGCCGTTGCGGTCGGGGTCGGGGAGGCGGCGACCGCTGCGTCCCCGAACGGCCGGGTCAGCTGGTCCCAGCCCCACCTGCCCGCGACGACGACGGCGACGGCGAGGACGGCCAGCACGATGGCCGTCTGAAGCGGCTTGGTCAGCGAACGCTTCCGGACGGGCTCCGGGCCTTCGACGTCGTAGGTCACGCGTCCTCCGCGGTCGGGCAGGCGAGGTCGCGGGTGAGTCTAGGAGAGCCGCTCGGTTCGCGGGCACGGCCGCCGCGACCTGGTCCGACGTCGGGGCCGATCAGCGCGGCCGGCCCCGACGTCGCGGAGCGGAGGATGCGGGATTTGAACCCGCGAGGGGCTATCAACCCCAACACGATTTCCAATCGTGCGCCCTAGGCCACTAGGCGAATCCTCCGGGCAGGAGGGTACCCGGCGCCGAGGGCGGCTCCGTCGGCCCGGTGCGCGTATCCTCGGGTCGGATCCCCCGCGCGGCGGCATCCTGCCGAACCCCCCCAGGGCCGGAAGGCAGCAAGGGTAGGTGGGCTCTACCGGGTGCGCGGGGGATCCCCTGCTCTCGTTGCCGCCGGTCCCGGGCGCAGCCATCGGGGACGCCGCCCGGTGGCTGGGGACGCCCCGGGACGGTGTCGGCCCCCGGGGTTAGGGTGCCGTCGTGTCTCTCGCCCTCTACCGGACCTACCGGCCCGGCCGGTTTGCCGACGTGGTGGGCCAGGACCACGTGACCCAGCCCCTGCAGCGGGCGATCGAGAAGAACCGGGTGCACCACGCCTACCTGTTCTCCGGCCCCCGCGGCTGCGGGAAGACGTCGTGCGCGCGCATCCTGGCCCGCTCGCTCAACTGCGAGCAGGGCCCCACGACGCAGCCGTGCGGCCAGTGCCCGTCCTGCGTGCAGCTGGCCCCGAACGGCCCAGGCAGCCTCGACGTCATCGAGCTGGACGCGGCCACCCACGGGCTCGTCGACGACGCGCGTGAGCTGCGGGAGCGCGCACACTTCGCCCCCGTCTCGGCCCGGTTCAAGATCTACATCATCGACGAGGCCCACCAGCTGGGCCCAGGAGCGGCCAACGCGCTGCTGAAGATCATCGAGGAGCCCCCCTCGCACGTGAAGTTCGTCTTCGCGACCACGGCGCCGGACAAGCTGCTGGCCACGATCCGATCGCGCACCCACCACTACCCGTTCCGGCTCGTTCCGGCCCGGCTGCTGCAGCGGCACCTGGCCTGGGTGTGCGAGCAGGAGAGCATGCCGGCCGACGGGCCTGCCCTCGACCTCGTGGCCAGGGCCGGGGCCGGCTCGGTCCGCGACGCCCTGTCGGTCCTGGGCCAGCTCATGGCCGGTGCTGGGCCGGACGGGGTCACCTACGACCTCGCCTACGACCAGCTCGGCTTCACCGATGCAACGTTGCTCGACGGGATCGTGCTCGCGCTGGCGACCGACGATGCGGCTGCGGTGTTCCATGCCGTGGACCGGGTGGTCGAGACGGGGCACGACCCGCGGCGGTTCCTCACCGACCTGCTCGAGCGGCTGCGCGACCTGATCCTCGTCCAGAACGTCCCCGACGCCTTCGAGACCGGCCTCGTCGCAGCCCCCGACGACCAGGCGGCCCGGATGCGGGAGCAGGCCGAGGCACTGGGTCGCGCCGACCTGGTGCGGCTGGCCCAGGTCGCCGACGACGGCATCGTCACCATGCGTGGCACCACCCCGACCCGGCTGCAGCTCGAGCTCGTCTGCTCCCGGCTGCTGCTGCCTGGAGCCGAGGACGGCCTGCCGGCCCTGCGCGCCCGGCTGGACCGGCTCGAGCGGCAGCTGGCCCGCACGTCGGCGGCCACCCCGCCGATCCCGCCTCCGGCAGCCACCCGCCCGGCCGCCCCCCTCGGTGCGGCGCCGTCCGTCGCGCCGGCTGTGACTGCACCGGTGCCGTCCCCACCCGCGCCGCAGCGCGCGCCTGAGCCGGGGCCCGGGTCCGGGCCCTCGTCCCCACCGGAGTCGGCCGGGGTGGATCTGGCCGAGGTCAGGCGTGCCTGGCCGGAGGTCCTGGAGCGGCTCCGGGAGCTGCGCAAGACGCCGTGGACGTTCATCAAGGACAACACCGAGCCGATCGAGGTCGGGGTCGACGTGCTCACCCTGGGGGTGAGAAGCTCGCGGTTGCGGGACACACTCGCCGAGCGCGACGACTACGTCGGCTACCTGCAGCAGGCACTGCTCGACACCCTCGGCCAGCAGTGGCGGATCGAGGCCGTCGCGCACCCGTCGGCCGGTCCGGGTTCCGGCGCAGCCGTGGCTTCCGACCCCGCTGCCGCTCGTGCGCCCGCCGCCCGCGCCGCCGCGGGCCGTCCGGGTGCCGACCGTCCTCGACCCGTCGCGGCCCCGACACCCCAGGGCGAGGAACTGGACACCGTCGCGCCCGACGACCAGGTGCTCGACGAGGTCTCGGGCGCCGACCTGCTCAGCCGCGAGCTGGGTGCCACTGTCATCGACGTCGTCGACGAGTCGTGAGAAGGGATGGACCGATCGTGACCGATCAGATGCCCGGCCCTCCGGGTCAGCCAGCGATGCCCGACCTCGGTGCCCTCCTCGCCTCGGCTCAGGCCATGCAGCAGCAGGTCCTCGCCGCCCAGGAGGGGCTGGCCGACGAACGCGCCACCGGCACGGCCGGAGGGGGGGTCGTGACCGCCACCGTGGACGGGCACGGTGACCTGCTCGGCCTGCGGATCGCTCCAGAGGCGTTCGACCCGGCCGATCCCGATGCGCTCGACACGCTGGCCGACCTCGTGGTCGCAGCAGTCCGGGACGCTCGCGCACAGGCCGAGCAGGCTGCCGCGGCCAGCATGGCGGCTGCCACCGGTGGGCTGTCGGCCCTGACCGGCTCCCTCGGTGGGCTGTTCGCTCCACCGCTCCCAGCCGTCGAGGCCGAGGAGGAGCTGTGGGAGGAGCACGACCCCCGGCCTGCTGCCGAAGGCCCCTGACGCGTGAACGACGGCGTCCTGCAGAACCTCGTCGACGAGCTCGCCCAGCTCCCGGGCATCGGCCCGAAGAGCGCCCAGCGGCTGGCCTTCCACTTGCTCGCCGCCGACCGGGGCGACGTGGACCGGCTGGTGGCGGCCATCGGTGAGGTCAAGAGCCGGGTCCGCTTCTGCCGCACCTGCGGCAACGTGGCCGAGGAGGACGAGTGTCGGTTCTGCCGCGACCCCCGGCGCGACCGCACCGTCATCTGCGTCGTCGAGGAGGCCAAGGACGTCATGGCCGTCGAGCGCACCCGCGAGTACCGGGGGCTCTACCACGTGCTGGGCGGGGCCATCTCGCCCATCAACGGCATCGGCCCGGAGGAACTGCGCATCCGGTCGCTGCTCACCCGCCTGCACGGGGACGAGGTGCAGGAGGTCATCCTCGCCACCGATCCCAACATCGAGGGCGAAGCGACGGCCGCCTACCTCACCCGGCTCATCGGGCCGCTCGGGCTCACGGTGACGAGGCTGGCAAGCGGGCTGCCCGTCGGCGGCGACCTCGAGTACGCCGACGAGGTCACCCTCGGCCGGGCCCTGCAGGGTCGGCGCAGCGTCGACTGACGGGGTCCACCGAGCCCGTCACGTCCAACGGGCTGCTCTCGACGGTGGCGCTGCATCGGGACGAGCCGGCTCAGAACGGTGGCGGGTCGGGGTCGGGGTCGGGTGGCGGGTCGGGGGGCAGGTGGGGGAGTCGGTGGTCGGCGGGGCGGGATGTGGACGTCAGGCGCGTCCAGGGGGTCATGCGACTGGCACGGGTAGCATGACGTGATCCGGCCGGGGCGCGGCTACCTGCGGGCAGGTCGCCGGCGTCTCGTGCGCCGGGCTCCATCAACCGGTCGACAGCAGGAGCAGCACTCGTGGGGCTCGTCGTCCAGAAGTACGGCGGGTCCTCGGTGGCCGACGCCGAGCGGATCCGCGTCGTCGCGGAACGGATCGTGTCCACCAGAGCGGCGGGCAACGACGTATGTGTGGTCGTGTCCGCGATGGGGGACAGCACCGACGAGCTGCTCGAGCTGGCCGAGCAGGTCAGCGAGCAGCCCCCGGGTCGTGAGCTCGACATGCTGCTGACCGCCGGGGAGCGGATCTCGATGGCGTTGCTCGCCATGGCGATCGCGCGGCTGGGTCAGGAGGCCCGCTCGTTCACCGGCTCGCAGGCCGGCGTCATCACCGACTCCGAGCACGGTCGGGCCCGGATCATCGACGTCACCCCCGGCCGGATCCGCGGCGCCTTGGACGAGGGCGCCATCGCCATCGTCGCGGGGTTCCAGGGGGTCTCCCAGAACACCAAGGACGTCACCACTTTGGGCCGCGGCGGCTCGGACACCACGGCAGTCGCGCTCGCGGCCGCCCTCGGCGCCTCGGTCTGCGAGATCTACACCGACGTGGACGGGGTCTTCACCGCCGACCCTCGGATCGCGCCGCGGGCCCGGCGAGTGCCGTCCATCACCTACGACGAGATGCTCGAGCTGGCGGCGAACGGGGCGAAGGTGCTGCACCTGCGCTGCGTCGAGTACGCCCGCCGGTACGACATCCCCATCCACGTGCGGTCGAGCTTCTCCGACCGGCCCGGCACGATCGTCTCGGCGTGCTGGTCGCCCGAGGCCTACGAGGGAGATGGCCCAGTGGAACAACCGATGATCTCCGGCGTCGCGCACGACCGGAGCGAGGCCAAGATCACCCTGGTGGGTGTGCCCGACGTCGTCGGTGCCGCGGCCCGGATCTTCCGTGTCGTGGCCGAGGCCGGGGTGAACATCGACATGATCGTCCAGAACGTGTCGGCGGCCGCGACCAGCCGCACCGACATCTCGTTCACACTCCCGCAGGCGGACGGCGCCACGGCCGTGGCCGCGCTGGAGGGGCTGGCCGACGAGGCCGGCTTCGAGGCGGTGCGCTACGACGAGGAGATCGGCAAGGTCAGCCTGGTCGGGGCCGGCATGCGCACGCACCCAGGGGTCTCGGCGCGGCTCTTCGGCGCGCTGGCCGACGCCGGGGTGAACATCGAGATGATCTCGACCTCCGAGATCCGGATCTCGGTGGTGGTCCGGGCCGAAGACGTCGACCGAGCGGTCACCGCCGTCCACTCCGCCTTCGACCTCGACTCCACCGATCAGGCCGCCGTCGTCTACGGGGGGACGGGCCGATGAGCCGCCCGACACTGGCCGTCGTCGGTGCCACCGGCGCGGTCGGCACCGTGATGCTGGAGCTGCTGTCGACCCGCGAGGACGTCTGGGGCGAGATCCGGCTGGTGGCCTCACCCCGGTCGGCCGGTCGCCGACTCTGGGTGCGCGGCGAGGAGCTCGCGGTGCAGGCGCTGGCCCCCGAGGTCTTCGACGGGGTCGACGTCGCCATGTTCGACGTCCCGGACGAGATCTCTGCGGCCTGGGCGCCGGTGGCCGCGGGTCGCGGCGCGGTGGCGGTGGACAACTCAGGGGCGTTCCGGATGGACCCCGACGTGCCGCTGGTCGTCCCGGAGGTCAACGCCCACGCCGCCCGGCACCGGCCTCGGGGCATCATCGCCAACCCGAACTGCACGACCCTGTCCATGATCGTGGCCGTCGGTGCCCTGCACGCGGAGTTCGGGCTCGACGAGCTGGTCGTCGCCTCGTACCAGGCCGCGTCGGGCGCGGGCCAGGCGGGGATCGACGTCCTGCACGACCAGGTGGCCAAGGTGGCCGGGAACCGGGAGCTGGGTTCTCGAGCCGGTGACGTGCGCCGCGCCATCGGCGACGACCTCGGGCCGTTCCCGGCGCCGCTGGCTCTCAACGTCGTCCCGTGGGCGGGGTCGCTCAAAGACGACGGCTGGACCAGCGAGGAGCTCAAGGTGCGCAACGAGTCGAGGAAGATCCTGGGCCTGCCCTCGCTCCGGGTCGCCGCGACCTGCGTGCGGGTGCCCGTCGTGACGACCCACTCGTTGGCCGTGCACGCCGTGTTCGAGCGCGAGGTGAGCCTGGACGCCGCTCGGCAGGTACTGGCCGACGCCCCCGGCGTCGTCCTCTACGACGACCCGGAGCGAGGCGAGTTCCCGACGCCCAACGACGTCGTGGGCACCGACCCGACCTGGGTCGGCCGCCTGCGCCAGCACCTCGACGAGCCTCGGGCGCTCGAGTTGTTCGTGTGCGGCGACAACCTGCGCAAGGGTGCGGCCCTCAACACCGCACAGATCGCCGAGGTGGTTGCGGCCGACCTCCGCGGCTGACGCCGCAGTTCGCGCCATCCGTCGGGGTGGCGGGATTTGAACCCACGACCTCGTCGACCCGAACGACGCGCGCTCCCAAGCTGCGCTACACCCCGGACTGCGCGCACCAGTGTACGTGCCGCGCGAACGCTGCCGGACGACCCAGGTCCGGGCCGGACCGCCGGCGGGACGGTCAGGCCGAGTGGGGCAGCAGGCTCAGCAGCGTGGCCTCGGGCTTGCAGGCCACCCGGAACGGTGCGGTGGGGCTCGTGCCCAGCCCGGCCGACACGTGCAGCCAGGCCGAGCCCGGACCGCCGTCGGCCGGGTGGCGGGACAGGCCGCGCACCCGGGCCGGCTCGAGGTCGCAGTTGGTCACCAGCGCCCGGCCACCGGGAAGGCACACCTGGCCACCATGGGTGTGGCCGGCCAGCACGAGACCGGCCCCGGCGGCCACGAAGGCGTCCAGCACCCGCAGGTACGGCGCGTGGGTGACCCCGAGCACGAGGTCGGCCTGGGCGGGAGCCGGGTCGGCGAGTACCGACAGGTCGTCGTAGTCGAGGTGGGCATCGTCGGTACCGGCCAGGTGCAGCCGCAGCCCGTGCAGCACGACGTCGGCCCGCGCGTTGTCCAGGTCCAGCCAGCCGGCGCGCAGCAGTACCTCGTCCATCTGCTCGGTGGGCAGCCGGTCCCCGTGCACCGCCCGGCGGCCATCGTCGGGCAGCAGGTAGCGGGCGGGGTTGCGGTGCACCGGCGCGAAGTAGTCGTTGGAGCCGTGCACGAACACCCCCGGCCGGGCCAGCAGCCCCGCCAGGGCCTCGGCGAGAGGATCGACCGCGTCCGCGTGGGCGATGAGGTCGCCGGTGCTGACCACCAGGTCCGGACACAACCCGGCAAGGCCTGCGACCCATTGCTGCTTCGCGCGCTGCCAGGGGGTCAGGTGCAGGTCGGACAGGTGCAGCACGCTGAGTGGCCGGCTGCTGGGAGGCAGCACCGGCACATCGACGCGGCGGAGCCGGAAGTCGTGCAGCTCGTAGCCGGCCGCGTACGTCAACACGGCGGCGGCGGTGAGCGTGCCGCCCGCCAGCAGGCGGGTGAGGATGCGAGCCACCGTCAGCGGCCGCGGCTGCGACCGCCGGGCTTGCCTCGCCGGTTCGAGTCCTCCCGACCGCGCGCCGGACCTTGGGCAGCCTGCTGGTCGGCCGGCGGCTGCTCCGCGGGCGGCGCTACCGCCGGCTCCTCGCCCTGCTGACCCTCAGGTGGTGCGGGTGCTTGCCCGGTGGAGACGTAGACCCGGACCGTGCCGCCGGAGAAGTAGCGGGACCCGGGTGCGGGCTCGGTGCCCACCGTCGTGCCAGGCGTTGCCGTCGAGTCGACCTCGCCCGCCACGTAGGCCTCGAAGCCCGCTGCCTGCAGCGTCGCAACCGCCTCGGCCCCGGGAACGCCCCGGACGTCGGGCACGGTGGCCTCGACACCGGCGACCGAAGCCGGGTCTGGGTCCTCGAAGCGTGCCACCGGTAGGGCGTCCACGATCGGTTGCATCACGGCCTTCCAGATCGGGCCGGGGATGCAGGCACCGCATGCCTCCCGGTACCGAACACCGTTGAGGACGACGCCGTCGAGGGACTTGGGCGCCTCCGGGTCGGAGATCGCCACGGCCCCCGACCGCTGCGGGGTGTAGCCGATGAACCAGATCGACTTGCGCTTGTCGGTGGTCCCGGTCTTGCCGGCTGCAGGCCGGCCCAGGCTCATCTTGGCGCCGGTGCGGCCGCTGTCCGGGCCGTCGACGACTCCGACGAGCACCTGGTTGACTGCCGCCGCCACCCGCTTGTCGATCACCTGGCCGCAGTTGGCCGGCGGCACCGGCAGGTCGGTGCCGTTGGGGGCCGTGATCGAAGTGATCGCGATCGAGTCGCAGTGCACCCCGCCGGCGGCGAACATGGCGTAGGCCTCGGCCATGGCCAGCGGGGAGACCTCGTTGGCGCCGAGGACGAACGACTTGACCTGCTGCAGCGGCTCCCCGGTGGCGGTGGTGACGCCGGCCGAGGCCGCGATGACCGCCGGGTCGCAGATGCCGGTGCGTTCTTCGAGCAGCGCGAAGAAGGTGTTGACCGACCGCCAGGTGCCCGACCGCAGGTCGTAGGTGCCACCCTTGCTGTCGAAGTTCTTGACCTCCCAGGCGTCGCCGACGCGGCCCTCGCAGGTCTTCATCGCCTTGCGCTGCGTGAACGAGCCGGGGGCGTTGATCTTGGTACTCAGCGGGATGCCCTGCTGGATGGCCGCCGCCAGCACGAAGACCTTCATGGTCGACCCGTTCTGGAAGCCGATGCTGCCGCCCCGGTCGTAGTCGGCGGTGTAGTTGAGGAACGTGCGTCCGTCCCCGCTGCCGTAGAGCCGGGAGTGGGTCATGGCGGTGATGTTGCCGGTGCCGGGCTCGACCACCGCGAACGCTGCGATCGCATCGTCGGTGGGGGCCACGTACCTGCGCACGCCGGCGTCGGCGGCCGCCTGCTCGGAGGGCTGCAGGGTGGTGCGGATGAGCAGGCCGCCGCGGCGTACCGCGGCCTCCCGCTCCTCCGGCGACTCGCCCAGGCCCTCCCAGTCCAGCAGCTCGCGGTAGACGTAGTCGCAGAAGAACGGCGCGTAGGAGGTGATGCAGCCGTTCGTCGGGGAGGTCGGCGTGAGCACGAGCGGCTCGGCGGCCGCGGCCGCCGCCTCTTCCGGCGTGATCACCTGGGCCTCGTTGGCCATCGCCGTCAGCACCTGGTTGCGGCGGGCGACGGCGCGTTCCGGGTACAGCTCGGGGTCGTAGTTGGACGGTGACTGCACCAGGCCGGCAAGGGTGGCGGCCTGGGCCAGCGTGAGCTGGCTGGCAGGAACGGAGAAGAACCGCTGGGCGGCCGCCTCGACACCGTAGGCGCCGCCGCCGTAGTAGGCGATGTTGAGGTAGCGCTCGAGGATCTGGTCCTTGGTGAACTGCTCCTCGGCGGCCATCGCCAACCGCAGCTCGCGCAGCTTGCGGGCGTAGGAGGTCTCGACCGCCGCCTGGCGCTCCTCGTCGGTCTGCGCCTGGGAGAGCAGCACGTTCTTCACGTACTGCTGGGTCAGTGTCGAGCCGCCCTGGGCGACACCGCCGCTGCTGAGGTTGGTGGCCAGGGCCCGGGCGGTGCCCTGCACGTCGATGGGGCCGTGCTCGTAGAACCGCGCGTCCTCGATCGCCACCATGGCCTGCTGCATGATGGGCGCGATCTGCTCCAGCGGTACGTACACCCGGTTCTCGTCGTAGAACACGGCCAGCTGCCCGCCCTGCGCGTCCAGGACGACCGACCGCTGGGCCTGCGGCTGGGCCTGGAAGTCGGCGGGCAACGAGGTGAACGACTCGACGGTGGCCTTCGCCGCCACACCGGCGGTGCCGACGAACGGAAGGGCCAGTCCGGCGACCAGCACACCGGCGACGGCAGCCACCACGACGATGCCGAGGAAGTGGCGAGTGGCAGCCGCCAGGGCCGACATGTTCGACTCAGGCACGAGACAAGGGTAGACGGGTGCACGGACTGCTCCGGTACGCCGATGCTGCTGGGCGGGTCGCCACCATGCCACCCGCGGCCGGTGCGTGGCCGTTCACCGGCATTCCAGCGGGTCGTCCCGGATTCGTCATCCATGTGATCTTGACGAGCCATGGCCGGGTGCGCTGTGATCTTGCCTCGGGGTAGCAAGGGGCGCCACCGACGTCGCCGGAGGAACCGTGACCTGGGTAGAGGACTGGCCTACGTACGCAGCCTGCCGCGCCACGGATCCCGACTCGCTGTTCGTCCAGGGCGCGGCCCAGAACCGGGCCAAGGTGGTGTGCGGCGGCTGCCCGGTCCGCACCGAGTGTCTCGCCGACGCGCTGGACAACCGGATCGAGTTCGGGGTGTGGGGGGGCATGACCGAGCGCGAGCGCCGTGCGCTGCTGCGACGTAGGCCGCACGTCGTGTCCTGGCGGCGTGTTCTCGAGGCCGCCCGGCAGTCGTTCGACGCGCGGCCGTTCCCCGTCCAGCAGGGCATGGCGCAGGCGTGGCCCGCGCCGGTGGAGCGCTAGCGCCTCAGCCGCGCGCGGCGAGCGCCCCGCCCACCGCACGCAGCCCGTCCAGGTCGTGGACGTCGGTGGGGAAGGCAGGCACCGGGACCACCGGCACCGACGGGTGGGCGGTGCGGAACCGCTGCGCGAGCCGTGTCTCCCGCTCGATCACCCGCATCCGCTCGGCGTGCAGCGCCAGCGCGCCCTTCGCCAGGGCGTGCTCGGGGGCATCCAGCCGTTCCGCGGCGGCCTGGCTCTGCGCCGCGGAGAGGCCGGGCACCGGGGTGGCGTGCACGCGGTTGAGCACCAGCCCACCCAGCGGCATCCCGTCCCCGGCGAGGCGCTCGACGAAGTAGGACGCCTCCCGCAGCGCGTCCGGCTCCGGTGCGGCGACCACGACGAAGACCGTCTCGGGTCGCTGCAGCAACGCGTAGGTCTGCTCCGCCCGCTCGCGGAAGCCACCGAACATCGAGTCCAGCGCTCCCACGAAGGTCTGGACGTCGGTGAGCAGCTCGCCACCGAGCACCCGGGTCAGCGCACCGGTGAAGACGGACAGACCGAGCTGGAAGACCCGGAGCCCGGCTCGGCCGCCGGCTCGCGCCGGCGCGGTGAGCACCCGGATGAGCCGGCCGTCGAGGAACGAGCCCAGCCGGGCCGGGGCGTCGAGGAAGTCCAGCGCCGATCGGGACGGCGGGGTGTCGACCACGATGAGGTCCCAGGAGTCCTGCGCTCGCAGCTGGCCCAGCTTCTCCATCGCCATGTACTCCTGCGTCCCGGCGAAGGAGGTGGACAGCGCTTGGTAGAAGGGGTTGTCGAGGACCGCTGCTGCCTTCTCCGGCGAGGAGTGGGCGACCACCACCTCGTCGAAGGTGCGCTTCATGTCCAGCATCATCGCGTCCAGCGAGCCACCGCTGCCGGCGTCGATTCCGCGCACCTGCCTCGGTGAGTTGTCCAGCTCCCGCAGCCCCATCGACTGCGCCAGCCGCCGCGCCGGGTCGATGGTCAGCACGACGGCGGTGCGTCCCCGTTCGGCCGCCCGCAGGGCCAGCGCGGCGGCCGTGGTGGTCTTGCCCACCCCACCCGAGCCGCAGCACACGACGATGCGCACCTGGGGGTCCTCGAGCATCGCGTCGACGTCGAACGGGCGCGGGGCGCGGCCGCCGGTCGGGCTCATGTCGCCCGCCGTGTGTCCGGGCCGCGCACCCCTTGCTCGGCCAAGGCGTCCGACAGGGTGTAGAGGGCGCCCAGGTCGATCCCGTCGGCCAGCCGCGGCAGCTCCAGCACCGGCGGGCCGAGTGCGGCCAGCCGGGCGCGCTCCTGCCGCTCGAGCAGCGACCGCTCCCCGTGCTCGAGCACCTCGAGCGCCAGCCCGTCCGTCCACGCGGCCAGCACGTCGGCGGTCATGGCGGGCAGGTCGGCCAGGTCGCCGCGCTCGAGCCCGGCCCGCAGCGCCGCCCGGTCGACCTCACCACGCTGCGCGGCGGACAGCGCGGCGCTCGGCAGCGGGGATGAGCGCACCTGGTTCACCACCACGGCACCCACGACCAGGCCCGCGGCGCACAGCTCGGCGAACCCGTCGGCCGTCTCCTGCACCGGCATCTCCTCCAGCACGGTCACCAGGTGGACGGCGGTCGCGCCGCGCAGCAGCTGCATGATCAAGCCGGCCTGGCGGTGGATCGGACCCATCCGGGTCAGAGTGCTGACCTCCTCGTTGACGTTGAGGAAGCGGGTGATGCGGCCGGTGGGAGGCGCGTCCATGACGACCGCGTCGTAGGCGAAGCCGCCGCCGGCGCCGCGCCGGCGGGTGGCCTCGTAGGTCTTGCCGGTCAGCAGCACGTCCCGCAGGCCCGGCGCGATGGTGGTGGCGAACTCCAGCGCCCCCATCCGGTCCAGCGCCTTGCCGGCCCGACCGAGGCGGTAGTACATCTCGAGGTACTCCAGCACCGCCTCCTCGGGGTTGATCGCCAGGGCGTACACGTCGCCGCCGTCCGCCGCCACCGCGACCTTGCGCTCCTCGTAGGGCAGCGGCGAGGTGTCGAACAGCTGCGCGATCCCCTGGCGGCCCTCGACCTCGACGAGCAGCACGCGGCGGCCTCCCGCGGCCAGCGTCAGCGCCAACGCAGCGGCGACAGTCGTCTTGCCCGTCCCGCCCTTGCCCGACACCACGTGCAGGCGCACCCGATCCCAGTCGACCATGACCCCGCCAGGGTACGCAGCGCCCAGCTAGGGTGACCAACCATGCCGCGCTGGGAGTACGCCACTGTCCCGTTGCTCGTCCATGCGACCAAGCAGATCCTCGACACCTGGGGCGCCGACGGCTGGGAGCTGGTCCAGGTCGTGCCCGGCCCCACCCCGGAGAACCTGGTGGCCTACCTCAAGCGCCCGGTGCAGGACTGAGGGGCCGACCATGACCGGGGTCGACGTGGCCGCCCGCCTGAGCGAGCTGGGGCTGGCCCTGCCGGAGGTGCCGGCGCCGCTGGCCGCCTACGTGCCGGCGGCCCGGTCCGGCTCCTGGGTGTTCACCGCCGGCCAGCTGCCGCTGGTCGACGGTGCCCTGCTGGCGACCGGCCGGGTCGGCCTCGAGGTCGACGAGCAGACCGCCGTGGCCTGCGCCCGGCAGTGTGCGCTCAACGCCCTCGCGGCGGTGGGCACGGTCGCCGACCTCGACCGGGTGGTCCGGGTGGTGAAGGTCGTCGGATTCGTCGCCGGCCCCCCGGAGTTCACCGGCCAACCCCAGGTGCTCAACGGCGCCAGCGAGCTGCTCGGGGCCGTGTTCGGCGACGCCGGCAGGCATGCGCGCAGCGCCGTCGGCGTGGCGTCGCTCCCGCTGGGTGCACCGGTCGAGGTCGAGCTGGTCGTCGAGGTGGACGGGTAGCAGCCGTGCGGGTGGTGCTGCCGCCGGCTGCGGCGGCGCGGGCGCAGACCGTGGCCGCGGGGGACGAGCCGGCCGTCCCGCTACGGCCGGCGGCCACCCTGGTGCTGCTGCGCGACTCCGCCCTCGGCCTGCAGGCCTACCTGCAGCGGCGGCACTCCTCGTTGCGGTTCGCCCCTGGCATGCACGCGTTCCCGGGTGGACGGGTCGACCCGTCCGACGCCGCCGTGCCGGCGAGGCTGCTGCTGCCGCCGGGACCGGCCGGGTGGGCGCGGCGGTTCGGGGCAGACCCGGCACAGGCTGCCGCCCACGGCGCGGCCGTCGTGCGCGAGGTGTTCGAGGAGACAGGGCTGCTGCTCGCCCGCAGCACCACCCCGGCCGGGTCGTGGCCGGACGAGGCCGACCGGGCGGCCCTGGCCGAGCAGGGCACCACCTTGGCCGAGCTGCTCGCCCGGCACAGGCTGCGGCTCGACCCCGATGCGCTGGTGGGGTGGTCGCGCTGGCTCACCCCGCGGTTCGAGCGTCGCCGGTTCGACACCTGGTTCTTCGTCGCCTCGCTGCCCGAGGGCAGCGAGCCACGGGTGGCGACCGGGGAGTCGCACGAGGGTCGCTGGGTAGTGGCCGCCGATGCTGTCGAGCAGGCCGCCGCGGGCCGGCTGGCGATGCTGCCGCCGACCTGGTGGACGCTGCGCGAGCTGGCCGAGGCGCCCGACGTCGCCTCCGCGCTGGCCCACCCGCCGCCCATGCGTGCCTACACCGCGGGCTGGGTCCGGCGCGACGAGCACGTGCTTCTCGTGCTGCCGGACGACCCGGCCTACCCCGGGCAGGACCCGCGGGAGGGGTCGTGAGCGAGCGTCCGTGGGCCGGCGGCAGGTGGAGCGACCGGATCACCTGCGTGCTCGCCGGTAACCCTGGGCCGTTGACCCTGGACGGGACGAACACCTACGTTCTGGCCGAGCCCGGCGCGTCCCAGGCGGTCGTCCTCGACCCCGGTCCGGACGACCCGGCGCACCTGGCCGCGATCGAGCGGGCGCTGGACGGCCGCACCGTCGCGCTGGTGCTGCTCACCCACGGCCACGCCGACCACTCCGCGGGCGCCGGGCCGGTTGCCGAGCGGTCCGGTTGTCCGGTGCGCGCGCTGGACCCGGCCCATCGGCACGGGGGGCTGGGCCTGAGCGACGGGGACGTCGCCGACGTCGCGGGGCTGCGCCTGGAGGTCGTCGGCACTCCGGGTCACACCGGTGACTCGGTGTGCCTGGTGCTGCCCGCCGAGCAGGCGCTGCTCACCGGCGACACCCTGCTGGGGCGTGGCACGACGGTGGTGGCCCACCCGGACGGCCGGCTCAGCGACTACCTGGCCTCGCTGGACCGGCTCGAGGCCCTCGCCGACCGGTTCGGCGGGCTGAGGCTGCTGCCGGGTCACGGCCCGGCGGGCGCCGACGTCGCCGATCTCGTCCGGCAGTACCGCCGGCACCGGCTGGAGCGGCTCGAGCAGGTCGTCGCAGCGGTGGGGGCCGGGTCGGGCAGCGCCGAGGAGGTCGTGGCGCGGGTCTATGCAGACGTGCCACCCGAGGTGTGGCCAGCTGCCACCCTGTCGGTACGCGCGCAGCTGGACCACCTGGGGGAGCAGGGCCGGCTGCGCCGCCGGGGCAGGCGGTGGCTGGTCGAGGCCGCGGACGCCTGAGCGGGGGCTCCTCAGCGGGCCCGGCGGCGCAGCCGCTCGACGTCCAGCAGCACCACCGAGCGCTGCTCGAGCCGGATCCAGCCCCTGCTGGAGAAGTCAGCCAAGGCCTTGTTGACCGTCTCCCGCGACGCCCCGACCAGCTGTGCCAGCTCCTCCTGGGTGAGGTCGTGGGCGACCCGGATGCCCCCTTCGGCCGGGGCGCCGAACCGGCGGGACAGGTCGAGCAGGGCCTTCGCCACCCGGCCGGGGACGTCGGAGAAGACCAGGTCGGCGACCACGTCGTTGGCCCGGCGCAGGCGTCCCGCCAGCTGTGCCAGCATGCCTCGGGCGACGTCCGGGCGGCCGTTGAGCCACTCCAGCAGCTTCTCCGCGCTCAGCCACAGCAGCACCGAGTCGGTGACGGAGGTGACCGTCGCCGAGCGAGGCCCCGGGTCGAACAGGCTCAGCTCGCCGAACATCTGGCCGGGGCCGAGGATCGCGAGCAGGTTCTCCCGGCCGTCTGAGGCGTGCCGACCGATCTTGACCTTGCCCTCGATCACCACGAAGACGCGGTCGCCCTCGTCTCCCTCGTGGAAGAGCACCTCGCCGCGTGGCAGGTGGGTCTCCTCCATCGAGTCGACCAGGGCCTGTGCGGCCTCCGGGCTGAGATTGCGGAACAGCGGCGCCTCCTGGATGACGGCGTTGAGCTCCCGGTGCACGCAGTCCACCTCCTGTTGGGTTCGAAGCATTCTGCCGGGACGGGCCGAGACGCGGGGGCAGAAGTGCCCGGCCCGACCAGACGTAGGCTGCGCGGCATGCCGATGCGAGCGGGGGAGAGCGACCTCGCCCGCACGCGCCGGGCCCGCCGGATCGTCCGTGAGCTGGCCGGGCTCTACCCCGACGTCCGCTGCGAGCTCGACTTCACGACCCCGTTCGAGCTGCTGGTGGCGACGGTGCTGTCGGCTCAGACCACCGATCGGCGCGTCAACGCCGTCACCCCCGCGCTGTTCGCAGCATTCCCGGACCCGGTCGCCCTGGCCGAGGCCTCCCCGCGGCAGGTCGAGCAGATGATCGCGCCCACCGGCTTCTTCCGGGTGAAGGCCCAGACCCTGGTCGGGCTCGCGCAGGGTCTGGTCGAGCGGTTCGACGGCCAGGTGCCGCGACGGCTGGCCGACCTGGTCACGCTGCCCGGGGTGGGCCGCAAGACGGCCAACGTGGTGCTCGGGGAAGGATTCGGCATCCCGGGGATCGCCGTCGACACCCACGTTCTGCGGCTGGCACGGCGGCTCGGGTTGTCGGAGTCGGCCGACCCGGTGCGGGTCGAGCACGACCTTGCTGCTCTGCTGCCTCGACGCGACTGGGTGGCGGCCTCCCAGTTGCTGATCTGGCACGGCCGTCGGCGCTGCCACGCCCGTCGCCCAGCGTGCGGGGCCTGCCCGCTCGACCGGCTGTGCCCTGCCTACGGCGAGGGCCCGACCGACCCCGACCAGGCCGCCCGGCTGGTGACCGCGGGCGGTCGGGCATGACCGGGCCACCCGGCTGGATCCGGCCTCTCGTCGCGGCCGTGCGGGGACTGCGGCCGGAGGACGTCTCGCGGGTGGCTCCCCCGGCCGAGGGCGGGCGGGCCGGCGCGGTGCTCATGCTCTTCGGGCACGACGTGGCCGGACCGGACGTGCTGCTCATCGAGCGGGCCCACGACATGCGCAGCCACGCCGGCCAGCCGGCCTTCCCCGGCGGCGGCGTCGACCCCGAGGACGACGGCCCGGTGGCGGCGGCGCTGCGCGAGGCGGCCGAGGAGACGGGGCTCGACCCGGCCGGGGTCGACGTGCTGGCGACCGTCCCGCCGCTGTGGCTGCCACCATCGGGCTTCCTCGTCACCCCCGTGCTCGCCTGGTGGCGCGAGCCCAGTGCGGTGGGGGTCCAGGACCCCCGCGAGGTGGCGTCGGTGCACCGGGTGACGCTGGCTGAGCTGCTGGACCCGGCGAACCGGCTGTCGGTGCGGCACCCCAGCGGCTACGTCGGCCCTGCCTTCGCCGTGCGCGGCCTGCTCGTCTGGGGCTTCACCGGCGGACTGCTGGCCCGCCTGTTCAGCGTCGCCGGCTGGGAGCGGCCGTGGGACTCCGGCCGCGTCGAGGACCTCCCGGCGGACACGATCAGACAGGCTCTGCGCAGCGAGGCCCACCCGGGCTTCGTCGTGGGCAGCACCGGCGGCGAGGAGGGCTGAGCCGTGCAGAGGTTCGTCGAGTCGGTCGGGGACGTCCTGGCCGGCTTCACGGTGCTCGACTGGATCCTGGTGGCCCTGGTGGTTGCCTTCGCCGTCATCGGCTGGGTGCAGGGCTTCGTCGTCGGGCTGCTGTCGCTGGTCGGCTTCGTGAGCGGGGCTGTGCTCGGCCTCGTCCTGGTGCCGCGGCTGCTGGCGGCTCTGGCACCCGGGCTGGGTACCGCCCTGCTCGCGATCCTGCTCGTGCTGCTGGCTGCGGCGCTCGGCCAGTGGCTGCTGTCATCCATCGGCGACTGGGTGCGCGAGCGGATCGGGGGAGGCGACCCCGTCCGCCGCCTGGACGGCCTGGCCGGCGCACTGCTGGGCGCAGCCGGGGTGTTGCTCGTCGCCTGGCTGGTCGGGTCGGCGGTCGCCTCGGCGACCGTCCCGTGGCTGTCGCGGGAGGCCCGCGAGTCCACGGTGCTGGCCGCCGTCGACGAGGTCGTCCCGGTCGAGCCGGAGGTGGTGCGCGAGCCGCTGCGCGAGGTGGTGTCCAGCGCCGGCTTCCCCCAGGTCGTGGCGCCGTTCGTGCCCGAGCTCATCTTCGCCGTGGATCCCCCCGACCCCGGGGCCGACCGCAGCGAAGGGGTGCGTGCGGCCCTACCGTCGGTGGTCAAGGTGCTCGGCCGGGCCGAGCAGTGCAGCGCGAGGTTGGAAGGCAGCGGCGTGGTGGTGCAGCCCGGCCGCGTCCTCACCAACGCGCACGTGGTGGCCGGCACGGACCGGGTAGTGGTGGCCCCGGCCGAGGGCGAGCCCGTCGTCGCCACAGTGGTGTACCTCGACAGCCGTGCCGACGTCGCCGTCCTGGCTGCCCCCGACCTCGACGCTGCGGCCGCCACGTTCGAAACCGACCTGGTCTCCCCGGGCGCGGACGCGGTGGTCGCCGGCTTCCCGGGCGGCGGCGGCCTGGACACCACCACCGCCCGGGTGCGATCGACCAACAACGTGCTGGGCCTGGACATCTACTCCGAGGACGAGGTGCTGCGCGAGGTTGTCGCGTTCCGCGGCCAGGTCCGGCCGGGCAACTCCGGGGGCCCGCTGCTGTCCGTCGACGGCCAGGTGATCGGGCTGGTGTTCGCCGCGTCGCTGACCGACCCCGACACCGGCTATGCCCTGGCCCAGTCGGAGCTGGCCTCGGCACTGTCGGTGGCGGCGGCGCCGGAGGTCGCCGCCGTGCCCACCACCGGCGCGTGCGCCTGAGGTCCGCTCAGACCGGCCGCCCGGCATCGCGCGGCAGGTCCTGCAACCAGGTCAGCAGGTAGGCGTTCACCTCGCCGGGGCGCTCCTCCTGCGGGTAGTGCCCGGCCGCGTCGATGCCCGCCCAGCGATAGGGGCCGCTCACGTGCGCCCGGGACCGGCGGGCGAAGTCCGGCAGCACCGCCGGGTCCGCCAGGCCGTGCAGCTGCAGCACCGGGACGGTGACGGGTTGGGCCATCCGGGCTGCGAAGCGGCGCCCGTCCAGGCGGAACAACGACCGGAACGCCCACCGGTGATACTCCAGCGAGCAGTGCGGTGCCGGCCAGATCGCCAGCGCGTCGCGATAGCGGCGGGACGCCTCGGCGTCCGGGAAACCCGAGCCGGGGGCGGACCAGACCCGCAGGATCCGTTCCACCTCGGCACCGTCGTCGGCGATGAGCTCACGCTCGGGCCGCCACGGCAGCTGCATCCGAAGGGCGTGCCCGGCTGCCGCCCGCTGCGGTCCCGAGCGCATCGCCCTGCGCATCTGCAGCGGGTGGGCCATCGAGACCACGCCGATCGCCTCGACGTGCCCGGGTCGCAGCACTGAGGTCGACCAGGCGAAGTAGCCGCCCCAGCCGTGCCCGACGATCACCGCGGAGCGACGTCCCAACGCCCGGATCACGCCGGTGATGTCGGCGGCCACCGTGTACGGGTCGTAGCCGCGCGGGGTCTTGTCGCTGCCGCCGTAGCCGCGCAGGTCCATCGCGACCGCCCAGTAGCCGGCGGCGGCGAGCGCCGGCAGCTGGTGCCGCCAGGTCCACCAGAACTCGGGGAAGCCGTGCAGCAGCAGCACCAGCGGGCCGTCACCCGCCTCGGCGACGTGGAACTGGGCGCCGTTGGCGGCGACGGTGCGGTGCTGCCAGGGTCCGGGCACCTCCACCACGTCGCGCAACGAGGGGATGGGCGAGGACCCGGGCACGACCACGAGAGTCGGCTCGGTGGGTCAGGCGGTGGGCGGGCGCAGGGCCGCCTTCGTCTCCTCGACGAGGCTGGTCGCGTGCGCCTGGGTGCGCTCCAACCCCTTCACCCGTTGCAGCTCGCGGCGGCCGAGGAAGCCGAGCAGGCCCGCCACGAGCAGGTAGAGCACCCCGACGATCAGCATCCCGGCCCAGACCGGAAGACCTGCGGCCACCAGGCCGAACGCCGCCGCGAAGCTGAGCAGGAACCAGGCGGTGACAGCGACGAAGGCGGCGCCGCCCAGCAGGCCGGCCCCCTTGCCAGCTTTCTGGGCGGTCTCGCGGGCCTCGGCCTTGGCCAGCTCGATCTCGCCGCGCACGAGCGTGGCACCATCCTGCGCGGCGCTGCGCACGAGCGCGACCAGCGTGGGCCTCTCGTCTGCGGCGGCGAGGGCGGACGGGCTGGCGGGGCTGAGCTCGGTCATCGGGGTCTTCCTCTCCGGCGCGGTACGCCGCGAGCCTAGCGGCGTGCGATCAGGGGTATCGGGGGTCGTCCAGCACCTCGTCGGGGATCTCGCCGGCGTTCTGGCGTCTCAGCTGCTGGTACTTGGCGTTGCGCCGCAGCAGCAGGACGGACGCGACCACCGCGGCGGTGAGGGAGGCGACGAGCACGGCGGTCTTGCCCAGGTCCTCCAGCGCCGGGTCGGTCTCGAACGCCAGCGAGGTGATGAGCAGCGACACGGTGAAGCCGATGCCCGCGAGGCTGCTCACGGCCACCACGTCGGCCCAGGTCAGGCCGCGTGCCAGCGACGCGCGGGTGTAGCGCACCGCCAGCACGGTGCCACCGGTGATGCCGATGACCTTGCCCACGACCAGGCCGAGGACGATGCCGATGCCCACGGGTTCGGTGACCACGGCGGTGAGCGTCTGCGCGGTGACCGCCACCCCGGCGGCGAACAGGGCGAACAGGGGGACCGCGACGCCGGCGGAGATCGGCCGGATCTGGTGCTCGAAGTGCTCGGCGGGGGTCTCGGTCTCGCCCGGGTCGGGGACGGCCCGGGTGGCGAGCCCGATCGCCACCCCGGCGATGGTGGCGTGCACCCCGCTGGAGTGCATGAACCCCCAGGCCAGCAGCCACAGCGGGACGTACACCCACAGCGAGCCGCGCCGCACCCGCTGCAGCCACCAGTAGACCGCGATGACACCGAAGGACGCGGCCAGCGCGCCGAAGTCAAGGGAGTCGGTGAAGACGACGGCGATGATGAGGATGGCGAGCAGGTCGTCGACGACCGCCAGGGTCAGCAGGAAGGCCCGCAGCGCGGTGGGCAGGGCCGACCCGATGACGGCCAGCACGGCCAGCGCGAAGGCGATGTCCGTGGCCGACGGGATCGCCCAGCCCGCCGGGTCGCCGCCGTCCATGAGGTTGTTGACGCTGATGTAGATCAGCGCGGGGACCACCATGCCGCCCACCGCCGCGAGCATCGGCACGATCGCCTCGGCCGGGTTGCGCAGCTCGCCGACGGCGAACTCCCGCTTGAGCTCCAGGCCGACGACGAGGAAGAAGACGGCCAGCAGGCCGTCCTTGGCCCACGTGCCCAGCGACAGGTCGAGGTTCAGCGCGGCCGGGCCGACCGTGGACGAGACGACGCTTTGGTAGGACTGCGGGGCAAGGTTGGCCCACAGCAGCGCGGCAGCCGCGCTGACGAGCAGCAGGAAGCCGCCGGTGGTCTCCTGCCGCAGGGCGTCCAGCACGCTGCGCCGGTCCCGGCCGGTGAGGTCGTGGAAGGCCTCGGGAGGCTGCTCGCTCACCCGGACCAGCCTAGGTCAGCTCCGGCCTCAGCCGGCGAGCACGAAGTAGCGCAGGTAGAGGTACGGCCAGCACAGCGTGACCGTGATCGCGGCGACGACCAGGCCGTAGCGGGTGAACCGCCAGAACGAGATGGGGAACCCGTTGCGGGCGGCGATACCGAGCACGACCACGTTCGCGCTGGCCCCCACCGCGGTCGCGTTGCCGCCCAGGTCGGCCCCGAGCGCCAGGGCCCACCACAACGACTGCGCCTGCGGCCCGCTGCCGGCGGCCACCAGGTCGGCCACCAGCGGGGTCATGGTGGCCACGAACGGGATGTTGTCGATGATCGCCGACAGCACGGCCGAGCCGAACAGCAGGGCCGTCATCGCCGCGAGGTAGTCCCCGCCGACGGTGTCCGCCAGCCAGGTGCCGAGTGCCTCCAGCACGCCGACGTTCACCAGCGCACCGACCATGACGAAAAGGCCGGCGAAGAACACCAGCGTGGGCCACTCGACCTCGTCGAGGTACTCGCGCGAGGACGTGCGGGTGACCACCACCATGGCGCCGGCGCCGAGCAGTGCGACCATGCTCGGCTCGGTACCCAGCGGTCCGTGCAGCAGGAAGCCCAGCACGGTGGCGACGAGCACGACCATCGACCGGCGCAGCAGCACCGGGTCGCGGATGGCGCGCCGCTCGTCCAGGTTCAGCAGGGCATCGACACGATCAGGCCGATGGCGGTAGGCGTCCCGGAACAGCCAGCGGGCCAGCAGCAGGAACACCCCGAGCAGAACGACCACGATGGGGGCGAGGTTGAGCAGGAAGTCGTTGAAGCTGAGCCCGGCGCGGCTGCCGATGATGATGTTCGGAGGATCGCCGACCAGCGTCGCGGTTCCGCCGATGTTGCTGGCGATCACCTCGGCGATCAGGAACGGCTCGGGCCGCACGCCGATCGTCCGGCAGACCAGCAGCGTCACGGGGGCGACGAGCAGCACGGTGGTCACGTTGTCGAGTAGCGCCGAGGCGACCGCCGTCAGCGTGCAGAGCAGCACGATCAGCCGGTAGGGCCGTCCCCGCGCTGCCTTCGCGGCCCGGATCGCGAGGTACTCGAACACACCCGACTGCTTGACGACCGAGACGATGATCATCATCCCCAGCAGCAGGAACACCACGTTCCAGTCGACGCCGGTCTCCTGGGAGAAGAAGGCCGCCTCGGCGTCGGTCGCGCCGACGAGCACCATGAGGGCGGCCCCACCGAGCGCGGCAGCCACCCGGTGCACCCGCTCGGTGGCGATGAGGACGTAGGCGCCGACGAAGACCGCGATCGCCAGGCAGACCTGCAGACCGGTCACAGTGGCAGGGCTGCCCGGAGGACGTCGTGGGCGCCGATCGCACCGATGGTGCCGGCGCTCTCCACCACCGCGACCACGGAGCACCGTCGGGTGGCCATCGCCGTCGCCACCTCCAGCAGGGTGGCGGTAGGGCTGACGACCACCGGCTGCCGCGGCGGCTGGGGCAGCACCTGTCCCACCGTGCGGCCGGCCATCGCCTCGGCGAAGACGTCTGCCTGGCGCTCGGCGTACACCGAGGCCAGCGAGACGTCCTCCTCGATGTACTCCGGCAGCAGCAGCCGCAGCACCTGGGCTAGGGAGACTGTCGCCAGCGGCCGCCCGGAGCCCTCGACGACGACCAGGCCGTCCCAGCCGCCGGCGACCAGCCGGCGGACCACGGCCGAGGCGTCGTCGTCCCGGCGCACGACGGCGGAGGGATCGGCGAGGTCGCGGGCGCGCACGAGGGGCAGACTAGGGCGTTCAGGATGACGTGGCCGTCCCCCGGCGTGGCCGGCGGGACGGCGGGGACGAGGAGGCGGCATGGAGGCACGGCTTGGTCCGGACACCCGGGAGCGGGGCTGGGAGGAGCTTCGCCGCCGCTCCTTCGACGTCCTCGTGGTGGGTGGCGGGGTGACCGGTGCGGGCGCGGCACTCGATGCGGCGACGCGGGGCCTGTCGGTGGCCCTGGTCGAGGCCCGGGACCTGGCCTCCGGGACGTCGTCGCGGTCGAGCAAGCTCTTCCACGGCGGCGTGCGCTACCTGGAGCAGATGAACTTCGCGCTCGTGCGGGAGGCGCTGGCCGAGCGGGAACTCATGCTCACCCGGCTCGCGCCCCACCTGGTCAAGCCGATCCCGTTCCTGTACCCGCTGCACGGCCGCGGCTGGGAGCGCCCCTACGTCGGCGCCGGGCTCGCCCTCTACGACAACCTCGGCGGGGCGAACGTGCTGCCCCGCAGCCGGCACCTCACCCGCAGCGGGGCGCGGGCCATCTGCCCGGCGCTGCGACCCGACGCTCTTGTCGGTGCGGTGCAGTACTGGGACGCTCAGGCCGACGACGCCCGGCACACCCTCACCGTCGCCCGGACCGCTGCCCGCTACGGCGCGGTCGTGCGCACCTCGACCGAGGTCTGCGACTTCGTCCGCGACGCCGGCCGGGTCGTCGGAGCGGTGGTGCGGGACGTGGAGACCGGCGAGACCGCCACGGTGCACGCCGGCTCGGTGGTCTCCTGCACGGGTGTGTGGACCGACCAGGTGGAGGCATTCTCGGGCAGCCGGGGCCGGTTCAACGTGCGGGCCTCCAAGGGCATCCACCTGGTGGTGCCGCGGGACCGGATCGCCTCGGAGACCGGCGTCATCCTGCGGACGCCGAAGTCGGTGCTGTTCGTCATCCCCTGGGGGCAGCACTGGCTGGTGGGGACGACCGACACCGAGTGGAACCTCAACCTCGCCCACCCGGCCGCCAGCCGGGCCGACATCGACTACCTGCTCGAGCAGGTCAACCACGTGCTGGTGCGCCCGCTCACCCACGACGACATCGTCGGCGTGTTCGCCGGGTTGCGCCCCCTGCTGGCTGGGGAGTCAGACGAGACGTCCCAGCTGTCCCGCGAGCACGCGGTGGCCCGACCCGTCCCTGGGCTGGTGACGATCGCCGGCGGCAAGTACACGACCTACCGGGTGATGGCGCGTGACGCGATCGACGCGGCCGGGCCCGACCTGCGCGGTCCGCTGCGCCCGTCGGTCACCGACAGCATCCCTCTGATCGGCGCCGACGGCTACCCGGCGCTGGTCAACCAGGCCGACGAGCTCGGGACCGAGCACGGGCTGCCGGTCTGGCGGATCAAGCGGCTGCTCGACCGGTACGGCTCGATGATCGACGAGGTGCTGGCGCCGGCGGTCGAGGACCCGGCGCTGCTCCACCCGGTGCCGGCCGCCGACGGCTACCTCGCAGCCGAGGTGCTCTACGGTGCGACGCACGAGGGTGCGCTGCACCTGGACGACCTGCTGGCGCGTCGGACCCGTATCTCGATCGAGACCGCTCACCGCGGGGTGGACAGCGCCGAGCCGGTCGGGCGGCTCGTCGCCGACGTGCTGGGCTGGTCCGACGAGCGGGTCGCGGCCGAGGTGGACGTGTACCGGGCCCGGGTCGCCGCCGAGCGCGCGTCCCAGGAGGAGCCGGACGACCAGGCCGCCGACGCGGCCCGGATGGTCGCCCCGGACACCCGCCGAGTTGGGGTCGGTCGGGCCCTCGACGACTGAGGCGTCGGCGGGACCCTGCGCTCGCACCGGCCTGCGCCCCGTGATCCACGGCAGCCGAGCCACCTCCAGGCCGTGATCGACGGTGACGAACCCACCGCCGGCGGTGCTTCGTTCACTCCGAGGGACGACGGCAGGTGGTTGGGTTGCCGTGGATCACGGGGCGGAGCACGGCGCCTCGGCCGGCCGGCCGGCCGGTCGACTGGGTCAGCCGGCCGTGCGCTGGAGGCCGTGGAGGTAGGCGGTCTCGATGTCATGGAGCACTCCTCTCGGGTCGGTGCGGACGCGCTCGGGGGAGACGGACAGCACGGTCCAACCCGCGGCGGTCAGGGCTGCTCGGCGGCGCGCGGTGTGCTCCGGGTCGCGGCCGAGCCCGTGGTGCTCCACGCTGTCGACCTCGACCACCAGCCGTGCCTCCGGCCAGCACAGATCGGGCACCACGTAGCCCCCGGCCAGCAGCAGCCTCTCGTTCACCCTCGGGCTCGCCAGCAGCGGACTGGTCGCCACGAGGGCGAGCAGCGCGGCCTCGGGCGCCGAGGCGGCGCCAGAGGCCAGGCGCTGGACGGCTCTGCGCACGACCGCCGAGCCAGCGGACGGGCCGCGGGACACCTCGCTGTCGAGCATCGCCACCGTGCAGAGCCGGCGTTGCACGGCCTCCGCGAGCACCGCCGTGGCCTCGTGCACGGAGGCGAGGGATCGGCAGGCGTCCACGGCTGCTCGCGGCACGGGCGCCACCGGCAGACCGTCCACGGAGTGCGGCGCCGGAGGCTCCCACGTCCGCCGGACCACGACGAACCCGACCGGCCGGACCTGGACGCCCATGGGCAGCAGCACGTGTACTCGCTGGTCGGTGGGTCCGTAGCGGAAGCCGCGCACCTCGAGCGCGGTCGGTCCGCCCAGCTGGGCGGACGGACCGCAGTAGAGCAGCGCGGCCACCAGCTGCTGCCGACGGGTCAGCGGGCCAGACGTCAAGGCATAGACGCGCGGCAGCACCCGTTGCCCGCGTCCGCCCGGCGCGCCGAGCCGGTCGACCTGGCGGCCGGTCAGCCCGCCCTGGACCAGCTGGCGACGGGTGACGAGCCCGGCCTGGGCGGCGGCCAGGGCTCGGAGCTCAGAGGACAGGGCGCGCATGCCCGCAGCATGGTCGCCCCGAAGCCGTCCGCGCCGCGGCGTGTTCGCTCCTGTGGACAGCAAGCCCTCGTCCTGTGGACAACCGTCGGTGGAGCGCGAGCTGCCCGGCCAGCCGGCACGGCAAGGGCAGCCATCCCAGGCATGATCCACGGCAGCCGAGCCACCTCCGGGCCGTGATCGACGGTGACGAACCCACCGCCGGCGGTGCTTCGTTCACTCCGAGGGACGACGGCAGGTGGTTCCGTTGCCGTGGATCACCGGGTGGGCGGCAGGCGCGGGGCTGCGCCGCCGTGGATCACCGGGTGGGCGGCAGGCGCGGGGCTGCGCCGCCGTGGATC
>Ga0114939_10000141_pt1 | contig 59670 bp, 56 predicted proteins | sample AshMeaCrysSpring_FD_87196 | JGI IMG/M metagenome (GOLD analysis project Ga0114939, IMG submission 87196) | Groundwater microbial communities from Big Spring, Nevada to study Microbial Dark Matter (Phase II) - Ash Meadows Crystal Spring | ecosystem: Environmental > Aquatic > Deep subsurface >...
CCTGCTCTCTCTGCCGCTGCGCGAGGCGCGGGAGCACTTCGAGCGCGCCTACCTCACGCAGCAGCTGCAGCTCTGCGGTGGCAAGGTCGGCCAGCTCGCGAAGCGCGTGGGCATGGAGCGCACGCACCTTTACCGCAAGCTGCGCTCGCTCGGCGTCGATTTCCGCCAGTCGGAGGATTGAGCGCGGCGCGGGTCAGCGCCGGTAGACGGGGTAGAGGCGGTAGCGGTCGTCCCAGGACGGGTGCCGCTGGTAGAAGAAGTCGAGGCGCGCACGCGGGCTCGCCGCGAACTCGGTGTCCTCGCGCAGGCGGCGCGCGAACTCGGCGGCGAGGACCGGGTCACGGGCCAGCATCTCGCGGGCGACGGACTCGGTCACGTAGTTCTCCATGTATTCCTTCTGCTCCCAGGCCGTGTTGAACCGGCCCCAGGACACGTAGGAGTCGGGCGCCGAGGGCTCGAGCAGCGACATCACGAGCCGCGCCTCGGGCTGCGCGATCGGCACGAAGAGCGACCCCGCCGGCACGTCGCGCGTGTCGTCGGCCCAGGCGCCGGTCACGGTCACGCGCACGTTGCCTTCCTCGATCTTCGAGCCGACCTGCACGTCCGCCGCCCTGAACGACTGGACCGGGAGCCCTCGCTGCGGTTCCTTGATCGTCTCGTGACGAATGCCGTGCAGGTCGAGCTCGCGCCCGACCCAACCCGCGTGCGCGGCCGGGACGATGTAGCCGTGGGCCGGCGCCGTGACCGTCAATTTCGGCTCGACCCCGTCGCGCATGGGAACCCGCCACACCTGCGGCGTCGACTCGTCGTAGCGGATCCATGCCTGCCCGGAGACCTCCGACGTTTCCCGGATGTACGCGTAGCCGGGGAACTCGATCGGGCGCGTGGTCGGCCCGGGCTGGTACTTGAGGACGACCGGCGTGCCGGCGAGCCGCGAGGCGCGGGCGTCGGCCGCGCGAGCCTCGGCGAGCCACTGCCCGCCGTCGCGGCTCGCGAGCTCGATCATCGCGAGCATCGCCGCGCGCGTCGCCTCGACGCGCCGTGCGTACGGCTTCCACGAGTGCGTCTCGACGAGCGCCGCGAAGCGGTTGCGCGTCGCCCAGTAGCTCAGCTGGAAGCGCGGATCCGAAACGCCGACCGCGAAGCCGGACTCCGGCTCGTCCTCCCTGACGAAGGACGGGTAGAAGGGCAGCGCGATGAAGCCCTGCGTGCGCAGCCGCTCGAGCGCGGCGTCGCGGATCGAGTGGCCGGTGCGTGCGAGCCCGGGCTCCCAGCCGTCGCCCGGTTCGACCTCGACCGACAGGTCCGCGCGGAACTGCGCGCCGTCGGTGGCGTGCAGGTCGGCGTAGAGGATCGGGTCCCACTCGGCGAGCAGGGCGAGCATCGAGCGCATCTCGGGCGTCTCGGCCTTGGCGTAGTCGCGGTTGAGGTTCAGGTTGCGGGCGGTCGTGCGCCAGCCCATTTCCTCGGGGCCGCGCTGGTTCGGGCGGTTCCATCGGCCGAAGCGCTCGTGACCGTCGACGTTGAAGACCGGCACGAACACGACGACCGTGCGCTCGAGCGCGCCCGGCAGTTCGCGACCCTCGAGCAGCGCCTTGAGGGCGCTGAAGCCGGCGTCCTTGCCGTCGATCTCGCCCGCGTGGATGCCGCCCTGGAACAGGAGCACCGGCAGGCCGCGTGCGCGCGCCGTGGCCGGATCGAGGGCGCCGGTGGCGGAGGCGACGAGCGCGAGCATCGGGCGCCCTTCGGGCGTGCGGCCGAACTCGACGCACCGGACGAGCCCGGGCCAGCGGTCGGCGAAGGCCCCGCACAGGCGCACGACCTCGTCGTAGCGCCCGGTCTGCCGGTAACCGCTGGCCTCGCCAAGGGTGACGAGCGCCCCGTCCGCCGGCGTTGCGGCGGGTTCCTCGCTGCGGGCGCCCGATGAGGCGAGACAGGCGAGGAGCGTGCAGGCAGCGGCGATCGCGAGGCGGCGCCTCAGCAGGTCCCCGGCCAACCGCATCGCGTCACTTCGATGCAGCGACGATGTAGTCGACGCCGTTGATCACCGACTGATCGCTCAGGTCGGTGCGGCCGCCCTTCGGAGGCATGTAGCCCGCCTTGCCCTGGAAGCCCTGGATTGCGTGCGCGTGCAGCGTGTCCATGCCCTGCGCGATGCGCGGGGCCCAGGCTGCCGTGTCGCCGAGCTTCGGTGCACCCGCGACTCCCGCGCCGTGACAGGCCACGCAGGCCTGGTTGTAGACCTGCTCGCCCGTGAGGTCGGCGGCGGCGGTGGCCGCGGCCGGAGCGTCGGCCGCCACCGGCGGCGCCAGCGCCGTATTGTCCTGGCCGGCGACTGCGACGCGCGCGACCGGCTGGATGCGGCTCTCGAGCTGCTGCCGGAAGAGCGGGTCGTCGGCCTTGTGGGCGAGCGAGGTGTTCGCCGCGATGATGCGGGCGATGATGATCAGGCCGATCGTGACACCCAGGAGGATGCCCAGCACCAGCATGAAGGTGTCGAAGAACGTGCGGTCGTGCGAGTCGCTCACGGAAATCCCCAAGGCTGGCGCGGAAAACGAGGCCGCGAAGTATAACTTGGGGACGGGGTCGCCGCGCCAGCCTCGAAATGGACGTAGGCCGGTCCCAAGGCTATGATTCCGGCCCCCTTTTCGGGGTTCCAGCCGCGCGCCCGTAGCTCAGTTGGATAGAGTACTGCCCTCCGAAGGCAGGGGTCACAGGTTCGAATCCTGTCGGGCGCGCCATTTGCCTCGTCGCGTGTCAGCCGGCGACGGAGCGCACCACGTATCCACCCGACTTCTCGTCCTTCTCGAGCACGATCAGCTTGCGGGCCTGGGCTTCCTCGAGCAGCTGGCTGAAGCTGCGGAACCCGTGGTAGCTCTCGTTGAACCCCGGGCGCTGGCGCTTCAGCGCCTGCTTGATCATCGAGCCCCAGATCTTCTCGTCCTCCTCGCGGTCCTCCGCGAGCGCCTCGATGGTCGCGAGCAAGAGGTCGAAGGCCTCCTGCTTCTTCTCGTCCTCGGTCTTGGCGGCCGCGGAAACGCGTGGGGAGGGCGGCTCGGCCACGGGCTCGGCCGCAGAGGTCGCCGCGGTTGCCACGGCGGGTCCCTGCGCGGCGGCCGCTTTCTTCTCGGCCGCAGGCTTCGCCGGCGCCCTGCGCCGCCCGCTGCGCTGCTCATCCTTGCGCACGAGGTCGTCGTAGTAGATGAACTCGTCGCAGTTCGCGATCAGGAGGTCGGAGGTCGAGCTCTTCACGCCCACGCCGATCACGAGCTTGTTGTTCTCGCGCAGCTTGCTCACCAGCGGCGAGAAGTCGGAGTCGCCGCTCACGATCACGAACGTGTCGACGTGCGACTTGGTGTAGCAGAGGTCGAGCGCGTCGACGACCATGCGGATGTCGGCCGAGTTCTTGCCCGACATGCGCACGTGCGGGATCTCGATCATCTCGAAGGAGGCCTCGTGCATGGGCGCCTTGAACTCCTTGTAGCGCTCCCAGTCGCAGTAGGCCTTCTTCACGACGATGCTGCCCTTCAGCAGCAGCTTCTCGAGCACCTTGCCGATGTCGAACTTCGCGTACTTGGCGTCGCGGACGCCGAGGGCCACGTTCTCGAAGTCGCAGAACACCGCCATGTTGTTGATCGTCGGCTTGGCCATGAGGCAATCCTACACCCGTGAAAGTACCAGCGCGGCGGCAATGAACATCAGTGTCCCGGCGACGCGGTTCATCACCCTGAGCGCGCGCTCGTCGGCGAAGAACCGTCGTGCGCGGGACGCGAGGAGCGCGTAGCCCGAGTTGATGCCGCCGATCACGACGACCAGCATCGCCGCGAGCAGCGCGAAATCAGCCGGCTGCAGCGCGGCGAGGTCCACGAAGCCGGGCAGCAGCGCGGCGTAGAAGATCATCGCCTGGACGTGGCCGAACATGAGCAGGATCCCGGCGCCGTAGTTCGGCCAGAAGTGCCCTTCGTGGCCGACCGGTCCTGCCGCCGCGACGCGCGGCTGCGCGCGCCACAGTTGCACGCCCTGCCAGGCGAGCCAGGCGGCGCCCGCGATCCCGACGATGGCGAACAGGTCGCCGAGCGCGCGTGCCGCCGCCGCCATCCCGGCCGCGGCGAGCGCGAAGAAGACGAGGTCGCCCGTGACCACGCCCGCGTTCACCGCCATCGCGGGACGCCAGCCGTCGGAGATCGCGCGCGCGACGATCGCCGTCACGGCCGGCCCGGGGGTGAGCGCGGCGATCGCGACGGTGGCGGACAGCGTGAGGAACGCCGCCGGGCTCACCGTCCTACAGCCAGCCCTTGCGGCGGAAGTAGATGTAGGGCACGACGGCCGACACGACCATCGCGATGAGCGCCACGGGGTAACCCCAGGGCTCGTCGAGTTCCGGCATGAAGTGGAAGTTCATGCCGTAGATGCTGGCCACGAGCGTCGGCGGCAGGAACATCACGGCCGCCACCGAGAAGATCTTGATGATGTTGTTCTGCTCGAGGTTGATGAGGCCGAGCACGGCGTCGAGCATGAACTGGATCTTGGCGCCGAGGAAGGTCGCGTGGTCCGAGAGCGACTGCACGTCGCGCAGCGTGGACTTGAAGCGCCCGCGCTGGTCCTGCGACAGCGACACGTTGGTCGCCTGCTGCACGTACATGAGCAGCCGCTGGAAGCTCACCAGGCTCTCGCGCGCCTTCGAGATGAGGTCGCCGTTCTGGCCGATCTTCTGGATCATCGCGTGCAGGTCCTGGCTGCTCGGCGACGCGTTGCCAGTGCGGGGGAAGATGGCGAGCGAGGCGCTGTCGAGCTCGAGCTGGACGCGCTCGAGCAGGTCGGCCATCCGTTCGACGAAGGCCTCGAGCAGCCCGGCGAGGAGCGTGGCCGACGATGTGCAGGCGGCCGGCGAGCGCACCACGTACTGCATGAAGCGCTGCACCGGCGTGGGGTCCACGTAGCGGTTCGTGATCAGGCGCTCGTTCGCGAGGATGAAGGTGATCGCGCTCGACTCGGGCGCGGGCGAGTCGAGCTTGCTGCCGACGGTCGCCGTCATGTACACGGCGCCGTTCTCCTCGTACAGGCGGTTCGAGGTCTCGATCTCCTTCATCTCGTCGCGCGTCGGGACGTCGACGGTGAGCAGCGACTCGACCGCCTTCTCCTCCTCCGGAGTCGGCTCGAAGAGGTCTGCCCAGAGGAACTCGTCCGGGAACGGCGCTGGCGGCCTGTGCTCCACCCACGTGTAGCCGCCGCCGGTCGGAATGAGGAGTCGAAGCATGAGGGAGGGCCTTGCAGCGTGCCGGACCTTTTAGCACATGGCTGCGCCTGCGGGCAGGCGGCGGCCCCAAAAAAGAAACCCCGCGCGGGCGGGGCTTCGATTCGTCGTGCAGTTGGCCGCGGTCAGCCGCCGCCCTTCTCGCGAGCGGCAAGCGCGTTCACGATCCGGAACAGCTCGTCCTCGCCGCCGGCCATGCCGACGTCGGTCACGTACTTGCCGGCGACCACCAGGGTCGGCGTGCCGGTGATGCGGTAGCGCTTGTTCATCTCTTCCGCCTTGCGCAGCTTCGACTCGACCGCGAACGAGGAAAACGTCTTCTGGAACTCGGGGGCCGATACGCCCTTCGACACGAAGAACGCCTCGATCTTCTCCGGAGTGTCGAGCCGGTTGCCTTTCACGTTGATCTCGCGGAACGCCTCGGCGTGCAGCTGTGGCTTGCCGAGGATCTCGATGGTGTAGAAGAGCCGCGCGTGGTTCTTCGTGATCTCGTTCCAGGTGGCCGGCAAGCGCACGAGCTGCACGTACGCGGGCCGGCCCTTGGTGTTCCACGCCTCGAGCTTCGGTTCGAGGACGTAGCAGTGACCGCACGCATACCAGAACGCCTCGACGACCTCGACCTTGCCCGGCGCGACCTCGGCCGGCACCGCGGGCTTGAGGAGTTTGTACTGCACGCCCTCCTTGAGGTCCTGGGCGGAGGCGCCGTGGGACGCAAGGAGGAAGGTGCCGGCCGCGACGAGCGACCGGGCCAGGGACCGGAAATTCTTATTCATGGCGAAGTGAGACAGTCGTGCGGCGGCGGGGTTCAACGCAGGCCCTGCATGTAGGAGGCGACGGCGTCGATTTCCTCCTCCGAGAGCTGGGCGGCGATGTCACGCATCATCTGGTTCGGGTCGGTGTTGCGCGTGCCGGCCTTGTAGGCGCGCAGCTGCGCGGCAATGTACGTCGCGTGCTGGCCCTGGACCGACGGGAAGGCCGCCGGCGCATTGCCGCGGCCGGACGGGCCGTGGCAGGCGGCACAGGCCATCACCTGGCCATTGACGTTGCCCGAGCGATAGACGCGCTGCCCGAGCTTGAGCTTGCCCGGGTCGGTCTCGCCGCCGCGCATCGTCTGCGAGGCGAAATACGCGGCCAGGTCCGCCATGTCCTCGTCCGAGAGGATCATCGCCATCGGGGACATGAGGGGGTTCTGCCGGGTGCCCGCCTTGAAGTCCTGCAGCTGCTTGACGATGTAGGACGGGTGCTGGCCGGCGAGGCTCGGCCACTCCGGGTTCACGCTGTTTCCATCCATCCCGTGGCAGGCGCTGCAGGTCGCGGCCTTGGCCTGGCCGGCTTCCTTCGAGCCAGCGGCGAGAGCCGAGCTGGTCCAGCCGAATGCAGCCACCAGAGACAGGGCAGCGACGAGCTTCGCGGTCATGTAACCACTCCGAACGACAGGGGCGGGAGAGCCCTAAATTGTACACTACGGCCCCCGATCGAGGCGTCCCCGGCCCCCATGTCCGCGTATCCGCAAGTGAAGTTCCTGACGAGCGCGAACCGGGTCGCGCAGTTGCCGCCCGACGTCGGTGCCGAGGTGGCCGTGGCTGGCCGCTCGAACGCCGGCAAGTCGAGCGCCATCAACGCCGTGACCGGGCGGAAGGGCCTCGCACGCACCAGCAAGGCCCCGGGGGCGACCCGGCTCGTGAACTTATTCGAGCTCGATGCGGGTCGCCGGCTCGTGGACCTGCCCGGCTACGGGTTTGCAGCCGTGCCCGGGGAAATGCGGCGCCACTGGGGTGAGCTCCTGAGCGCCTACTTCGCGCAGCGCCGCTCGCTCAAGGGGACGATCGTCGTCATGGACGTGCGCCACCCGCTGACGGACAGCGACTGCAGCATGCTCGAGCTCGCCCGGTCGCGGGGGCTCCCGGTCCACCTCCTGCTGACCAAGTCGGACAAGCTCGGTCGCGGCGCGGCGAGCCAGACGCTGGCGGCGGTGCGCCGCGAGGTGGGTGCCGGTGTGTCGGCGCAGCTCTTCTCGTCGCTCACCGGAGCAGGGCTCGAGGAGGCGCGGCGCGCGCTGGAACGGATGCTGTCGGGGAGGCCAGAAAAAGAGACCCCGGCTGGACCAGCGGATCCAGCCGGGGAAGGTAAACCCGGCGTTGGGGGATGACCGGGTCATCGCGCGCCCAGGGAGGTAGGCGGGCGATGAGCGTCAGAGGACGCCCAAGAAGTTAGATGGGATCACCCCGGCAAAGTTCAAACGGCGCTGGCAAGGAAAATAATCTTGCTAAACGGGTTGAAGGTGGCCCTTTATTGGCCAGATTATTCAGCCTGGGTTGATTCGAATGATTATGTGAAACTCGCCGGGCAGCGTTGGCACGGCCCGAAAGGAGAAGGGCTTGCTCCTGCGAGCAAGCCCTTCCGGCAGCGCGGTGGGAGCGCCGCGGTCCGGTGTCAGAACCGGTAGATGATCGATGCTGCGACCTGGTACCAGTCGGTCGACCCCGTCTTGTCGTTGCCGATGCTCGGCATGCCCTGCCATTCCAGGCGGCCCGTCCAGTTGTCGAGGAAGTTCACCTGTCCACCGGCACCGCCGATGAACTGCGTGCTGCTCTGCGAAACCGACTTGCTCGCCCGGTTGCCGGTCAAGTCGTCCCTGACCGAGTACTTCAGATCGACGTCGCCGATGAACACGCCGACGCGGCCGAAGACCTCCCAGGTGTCGTTGATCGGCCAGATGCCGAGGACCGTCAGCGGCCAGCCCGCCGCCGACCAGTCGCCCTTGGTCGTGACCGGCACGACTGCGGTGCTGGTGCCGAAGCGCGCCGTGCCGTTGCCACGGTACTCGGCGCCGCTCAGGTCGAGGTAGGTGATCTCCGCGGCCAGCCAGTCGTTGAGGCGATAGCCGGCAAAGAGGCCCCAGGTCGTCGCGTCGCTGCTCTTGTCGACCGAGGTGGTGTCGAGGTTGATGCCGACGTCGGCGAAACCGTTCTCGAAAACGTTGGTTGCCTTCGTCGTGTTGATGGCGAAGCTGCCGGTGCCGACGCTTACGCCGGTATACAGGCCAGGGTCTGCCGCCATAGCCGCGCCCGAAGTCATGGCCAGGGCGGCCAGAAAGCCAGTGATGGTCCTCATGCTGGAGTCCTTGTGCTGCTTTGGGTGGTGTATGCCTGGACAGGCCACGGGCGCTCGGACCGCGGGTCAGCGCAGGCAAAAAATGCTACGCCGCAGCACTAGACCGCGGCTGCTGTGGCAAGTTCCTGCAAGAACTTAACAATTTGGGCCAGGTTTGCATTCCACGGGCGCTCAATGCGCCTCGTCCCAGTTGGCACCACTTCCCACGTCGACCTTCAGCGGCACGCTGAGTTCCGCGGCCGACGACATGAGTTCACGCAGCCGCCGCGCGACGGGCTCCAGTGCATCCTCGCGGACCTCGAGGACGAGCTCGTCGTGCACCTGCATCACGAGCCGCGCGCGGGCGCGGCCATGGGCGAGCCAGTCGTGCACGTCGATCATGGCACGCTTGATGATGTCCGCCGCCGTGCCCTGCATCGGCGCGTTGATGGCGCTGCGCTCCGCGTACTGGCGCAGCTGGTTGTTCCGCGAGCGGATGTCCGGCAGGTACAGGCGCCGGCCCGCGACCGTCTCGACGAAGCCCTGCTCGCGCGCCATCGCCCGCGTCTGGTCCATGTAGCGCTTCACGCCGGGATAGCGCTGGAAGTAGAGGTCCACGTACTTCTGCGCCGCGCCGCGCTCGATGCCGAGCTGCCGTGCGAGACCGAAAGCCGACATGCCGTAGATGAGCCCGAAGTTGATCGCCTTGGCGGCGCGCCGCTGGTCCGCAGACACGTCGGCGGCCGGTACGCCGAAGACCTCCGCCGCCGTCGCCTGGTGGATGTCGCGGTCGGCGGCGAACGCGGCGAGCAGACCCGCGTCGCCGGAGAGGTGCGCCATGATCCGAAGCTCGATCTGCGAGTAGTCCGCGGCCACGAGCACGTGGCCCGGCGGTGCCACGAACGCCTGGCGGATACGCCGGCCCTCGGGCGTGCGGATCGGGATGTTCTGCAGGTTGGGGTCGGTGGAGGAGAGCCGTCCGGTGGCCGCGACCGCCTGGTGGTAGGACGTGTGCACGCGCCCGGTGCGCGCGTCGACCTGCCCCGGCAGCTTGTCGGTGTAGGTCGAGCGCAGCTTCGCCATGCCGCGGTAGTCGAGGATGATCCGTGGCAGCTCGTAGTCGCCCGCGAGCTCCTCGAGCACGTCCTCCGCGGTGGACGGCTGCCCGGTCGCGGTCTTGCGCTGCACGGGCAGGCCGAGCCTGCCGAACAGCACTTCCTGCAGCTGCTTCGGCGAGTCGAGGTTGAAGGGCGCGCCGGCGACCGCGTGCGCGCGCGCCTCGAGTTCCTGCAGCTTCTTCGCGAGCTCGTGGCTCTGCTTCCTCAGCATCGCCACGTCGATCAGCACGCCGTGGTGCTCCATCTCCAGCAGCACCGGAACCAGCGGCTGCTCGATCTCCTCGTAGAGACGCTCGAGCTTCGGCAGCCGCTCGATCCGCGGCCAGAGCGCGAGGTGCAGCTGCAGCGCGATGTCGGCATCCTCGGCCGAGTATTCGCCCGCAGTCTCCACCGGGACTTCGTTGAAGGGCAGCTGCTTCGCGCCCTTTCCTGCCACGTCCTCGTAGTGGATGGTGTCGACGCCCAGGTAGTGCTTCGCGGTCGAGTCGAGGTCGTGGCGGGTCGCCGTGCTGTCGAGCACGTAGGACTCGAGCATGGAGTCGAAGCGCATGCCGCGGAGCTCGATGCCCTGGTTCCTCAGCACGTGGGCGTCGTACTTGAGGTGGTGCCCGAGCTTCGCGCGCGCCGGATCCTCGAGCAGCGGCTTCAGGCGCGCGAGCACGGCGGCGCGGTCGAGCTGGTCGGGGGCACCCGGGTAGGTGTGGGCGAGCGGCACGTAAGCCGCGCGCCCGGGCTCCACGGCGAACGACACGCCGACGATCCCGGCCTGCATGTAGTCGAGCGAGGTCGTCTCGGTGTCGAAGGAGACGAGCTCCGCGGCCTCGAGGCGGCGCATCCACGCGTCGAAGGCCTCCTGCGTGAGGACGAGGTCGTAGTGGCGCTCGACCGCGATCTTCGCTCCCGCGGCCGGCGGATCGCCGGTCCCGGGCACCGTCGTCTCGCCGGTCGTCGCCGACGGCGAGGGCGCGACCTCGGCCTCGCCGCCCGGAAGCTGCCTGAGCAGCGAGCGCAGCTCGAGCTTCGCGTAAAGCGAGCGCAGCCGCTCCACGTCGGGGGCCTGCGGCTGGAGGTCGCGCGGCTCCACTTCGAGCGCGACGGCGCAGTCGATCGTCGCCAGTCGTCTCGACAGCGCGAGGTCGCTCGTGTGCTCGCGCAGGCTCTCGCCCACCTTGCCCTCGATCTCGTCCCGGTGCTCGAGGAGGTTGTCGAGCGTCGTGTACTGGTTGAGCCACTTCGCGGCCGTCTTGGGGCCGACTTTCGGCACGCCGGGGATGTTGTCGGACGTGTCGCCCACGAGTGCCAGGTAGTCGACGATCTGCTCGGGGTAGACGTCGAACTTGATCTTCACCCCGGCGCGGTCGAGCTTCGTGTCCGTCATCGTGTTCACGAGCGAGACGCGCTCGTTGACGAGCTGCGCCATGTCCTTGTCGCCCGTCGAGATGACGACGCGCAGCCCCTCGTCCGCCGCACGCTTCGCCAGCGTGCCGATCACGTCGTCGGCTTCGACGCCCGTGACCCGCAGGAGCGGCAGTCCGAGCCCCTCGACCGCCTCGAGTAGCGGTGCGATCTGCGAGCGCAGATCGTCGGGCATCGGTGGACGGTGGGCCTTGTACTCGGCGAAGAGTTCGTCGCGGAACGTCTTGCCGGGCGCGTCGAACACGACCGCGACGAGCGTCGGCGCGAGTTCCTTCTGCAGCTTGGCGAGCATGTTGAGCACGCCGAGCACCGCCCCGGTCGGCTCACCCCTCGAGTTCGTCAGGGGCGGCAGGGCGTGGAAGGCCCGGTACAGGTACGACGAGCCGTCCACCAGCACCAGTGCGGGCGGCTCACCCACCGGTCTTGTCGCTCGTGCCCTGCGGCGCGGAGGGGGGAGTCTCGGCCGGCGTGTTCGCGGGCTCCCCGGCCGGTGCCTGCGGCTCGGTCGCGGGGGGCGCCTTGCCCGGGCCGGGCCGGGTGGTCACCGCGCCCGGCTTTTCCGGCAGGTAGAGCGGGCCCTTCAGGCCGCAGCCGGAGGTCATCGCGGCCAGCGCGAGCGTCACGGCGAGGATGGAAAACCTCATGGGTTCACCGCCCCGGCACCCGCTTTCGCCGGCCGGTCGAGCACCGACACCGTGAGGCGCGAAATGCAGTTGAGGCGGCCCTGCTCGTCCTCGACGCGGATGTCCCAGACCTGCAGCCGGTTGCCGAGGTGGAGCGGACGGGCCGTTCCAGTCACGCGCCCGCTGCGCACCGAACGCACGTGATTGGCGTTGATCTCGAGGCCCACGCAGGAGTACTTCGCGAGGTCCACGCTGTGCTGCGCGGCGACGCTGCCGAGGGTCTCGGCGAGCACCACCGACGCCCCGCCGTGCAGAAGCCCGAACGGCTGGACCGTACGGTGATCCACGGGCATGGTTGCCCGGAGATAGTCCGGCCCGATCTCCGTGAACTGGACGTCGAGCCACTCGGTCATCGTGCCTCGCGAATAGTGCTGGATTTCCTCCAGCGTGAAGGGGGCAAACCAGATGCTCATTCCTGGAAATCCCTGACCGGGGAGGGCAATTGTACCCGTCGCCACCCCCGGGGCCCCCTCTTCCTGCGCATGGCGCCGGGAGGTGCGAAAGTGCAGAATTGCTGCAAAGCAAAAGGATCGTACCGGAGCGTCTCATGACTGATTACCAGGCCCCCCTCAAGCAGATGCGTTTCACGATCGAGCACCTCGTCGGGTTCGAGGACGTGAAGAAGCTGCCTGATTTCGATTCCGTCGACGCGGACACCGTCGAGGCGGTGCTCGCCGAGGCCGCGAAGTTCGCCTCTGGCGTGCTCGCGCCCATCAACTGGCTCGGCGACCGGCAGGGCGTGCGCGTCGAGAACGACGCGGTGCAGGTGCCGGCCGAGTTCACCGACGCCTACGCGAAGTTCTGCGAGGGCGGCTGGCCGGGCATCGCCGGCGACCCGCAGTTCGGCGGCCAGGGCCTGCCGAAGACCGTCGCGGTCGCCTGCGACGAGATGTGGGCGGCGTCGAACGTCGCCTTCGCGCTTTGCCCAGAGCTTTCGCAGGGCGCGATCCTCGCGATGGATCGTCACGCGACCGACGAGCTCAAGGCGCAGTACCTCGAGAAGCTCATCACCGGCCAGTGGGCGGGCACCATGTGCCTCACCGAGCCACAGGCGGGTTCCGACCTCTCGAGCCTCACGACGCGCGCCGAGCCGCACGGCGACCGCTACCTGATCAAGGGCCAGAAGATCTACATCACCTGGGGCGACCACCCCATGGCCGAGAACATCGTGCACCTCGTGCTCGCGCGTCTGCCGGACGCGCCGCCGGGCACCCGGGGCATCTCGCTGTTCCTGGTCCCGAAGTACAAGGTGAACGCGGACGGCTCGCCCGGCGAGGGCAACGACAACCGGCCCGTGTCCGTCGAGCACAAGATGGGCATCCACGCGAGCCCGACCTGCGTCCTGGCGTTCGGCGACCAGGGCGGCGCCGAGGGCTTCCTCGTCGGTAAGCCGAACGAGGGCCTCGCCGCGATGTTCACGATGATGAACTACATGCGGCTCGGCGTCGGCGTGCAGGGCGTGGGCCTCGCCGACCGCTCCTACCAGAAGGCCGTGTCGTACGCGCGTGAACGCGTCCAGGGCCGCGCGCCCGGCGAGAAGGGCCGCGTCGCGATCATCCGTCACCCCGACGTGCGCCGGATGCTGCTCACGATGCGCTCGCTCGCGCAGGCCAGCCGGGCCATCTGCTACTACACCGCGGCGTGCCTCGACCGGGGCAACCACGCCGCCGACGCGGAACAGGCCGCGATCTGGCAGGCGCGGGCGGACCTGCTCACGCCGATCGCGAAGGCCTGGTGCACCGAGGCGGCGCTCGAGGCGACCTCGCACGGCATCCAGGTGCACGGCGGAATGGGTTACGTCGAGGAGACGGGCGTCGCGCAGTTCTATCGCGACGCCCGCATCGCGCCGATCTACGAGGGCACGAACGCGATCCAGGCGATCGACCTCGTCGGCCGCAAGCTGCTGCGCGACGGCGGGGCGACGGTGTCCGCATTCGTCTCGGAGATGCGCGCGGTCGACGCGCCGCTCGCGAATGCCGGCGAGGACTTCGCCGTCGTGCGGGCCGCGCTCGCGCGCGGGCTCGACGAGCTCGTGCAGTGCTCGACGTTCATCCTCTCGGGCGACAAGAAGGACCCGGAGCTCGTGGGGGCCGTCGCCTTCGACTACCTCATGCTGATCGGCACGGTCATCGGCGGATGGCAGCTCGCCCGCGGCGCCCTCGTCGCGCTCGAGCAGCTCGCCTCCGGTGGCGAGAAGGCATTCCTAGAGGCGCAGGTCGTGATGGCGAAGTTCTACGCCGAGCACGTCCTCCCTCGCTCCACCGCCTACGCGGCCACGATCCGGGCCGGCAGCGGCTCGACGATGGCGCTCGCCGCCGAGAACTTCTGATCGCCCGATGATGTCGCGCCCGGCGCTCGACCCGTCGACTCTTGCCCTCCGCGCGTCCGGTGGGTGGTCGACGCTCGCCGACTGCGGGGCTCGCGTACCCGAGGCGCTCCGGCCGTGGCTCGCGGAGCCGGGACTGCTCACGGCGCGAGTGCGCGCCGCCTGCGGCGAAGCGACGACGTTGCGGCTGCGCAGGCTCGAGCGTGCGCCGCTCGACGCCGGGCTCCGTGCCACGCTCGGCGTCGATGACGCGAGCTGCCTGCTGCGCGAGGTCGAGATCGGCTGCGGCGCGACGCGCTGGATCTTCGCGCAGTCGGTATTCCCTGAATCCACGGTCGAGCGCTATCCCTGGCTCGGCGAGCTCGGGGACCGCGGGCTCGGCGAGTCGCTGGCGCGCGTCGAGGACGTCCGGCGCGAGCCGCTCGAGTACCTCGAGTTGCCGACTTCGCACGAACTCGCCCGCGCGGCCCCCGGCGTGTCCGCATCCGGCCGCCCGCTCTGGGCGCGGCGGGCCGTCTACCGGCTCGGCGGCCGGCCGATCATCGTGCAGGAGGTCTTCCTGCCCGGACTCGGCCGCTGCGGCTGAGCGCAATCGAGGAGCAAGCCATGACCCACGTGATCCAGGCGCCGCCCCCGGTCAGCGTCGAAGTGGCCGGTTCGAGCGAGCGCTACCCGGTGCACCGGATCTACTGCGTCGGCCGCAACTACGCCGCCCATGCGCGCGAGATGGGCATGGATCCCGAGCGTGAGCCGCCGTTTTTCTTCAGCAAGCCGGCGGACGCCATCGTGCCGAACGGCGCCGCGGTGCCGTATCCGCCGCGCACCTCGAACCTGCATCACGAGATCGAACTCGTCGTCGCGATCGGCGCGGGTGGCCGCGACATCCCGCTCGCCAACGCACTGGCGCACGTCTATGGCTACGCGGTGGGCAACGACCTCACGCGCCGTGACCTGCAGTTCGCCGCCCGCGAGAAGGGGCAGCCCTGGGACGTCGCGAAGGGCTTCGACCACTCGGCGCCGATCTCGGCCATTCGCTGCGCCGCCGAAGTCGGCCACTGCGAGCGCGGCCGGATCTGGATCGAGGTGAACGGCGAGAGACGGCAGCAGGCCGATCTCGCCGAGATGATCTGGAGCGTGCCCGAGATCGTTGCGGAACTCTCGACGCTCTTCGAGCTGCAGCCGGGCGACCTCATCTTCACCGGCACGCCCGCGGGCGTCGGCCCGGTGAAGCCGGGGGACAGCCTCGTCGGCGGCATCGACGGGCTCGAGACCTTGCGCACGACGATTGTCTGATCGGAGCGAGGGAGGGGACAGTGGCCTTGCGGCTTTACACCTACTGGCGCAGCTCCGCGGCGTTCCGCGTGCGCATCGCGCTCAACCTGAAAGGACTCGACTACGAGTCGGTGCCGAAGCACCTGCTTCGCGACGGCGGCGAGCAGCGCAAGGCGGATTACCTCGCGCTCAACCCGCAGGGCCTGGTGCCGGCACTCGAGCACGAGGGCGCGTTCGTCGCGCAGTCTCTCGCGATCTGCGAGTACCTCGAGGAGATCCACCCGGAGCCGCCGCTGCTCCCGGGCGGCGCGCTCGACCGTGCGCACATCCGCGCGATGGCGCTCGCGGTCGCCTGCGACATCCACCCGCTGAACAACCTGCGCGTGCTCGGCTACCTGAGGCGCGAGTTCGATCAGGACGACGAGGGCCTCAATCGCTGGGCACGGCACTGGATCGAGGCGGGATTCGCGGCGCTCGAGCAGTTGATCGCCCGTCACTCGACGGACGGCCGTTACTGCCACGGCGGGCAGCCGACGCTCGCGGACGTGTTCCTGCTGCCGCAGGTGTTCAATGCGCGGCGAGTCGGCACCGACCTCGCGCCGTTCCGGCGGATCGTCGCCGTGGCGGAGCACCTCCTCGCGTTGCCTGCGTTCGCGGCCGCGCGTCCGGAGGTACAGCCCGACGCGGAGTGAATGACCTACAGCGTTCCGCCCAGCCGCCGCAGTGAATCGGGCTGGAAATCGCCGAGCTGGCCCTTCACGCCGAACTGGATCGTGTCCTTCAGCTCGTTGTCGTAGCCGCCCGTGAGGTAGGCGCCGTTCGACAGGTCGTGGTAGATGCCCATCCGGTACCACGGCACCAGCGCGTCATAGCACTGGATCAGTCCGTGCAGCGCGACGCGCCACAGCCCGCCGCGGTTGTCGTAGGCGTCCTCCATGAGGACGCTCCAGCTGTCCTCGTCGAGGTAGAACGTGCGCCGGCCGTAGACGTGGCGCGCACCGGGCTTCAACGTACCCTCGACGACCCACACGCGGTGCAGTTCGTAGCGGACGAGGTCGGCGTTGATCGTCCCCTTGCCGATGATGTCCTTGTACTTGAGCGACTTGTCCGAGAGCCGGTAGACGTTGTACGGGACGTAGATTTCCTTCTTGCCGAGCAGCTTCCACTCGAAGCGGTCCGGGGCGCCGTTGTACGCGTCGACCTGGTCCGTGACGAGCATGCCCTCGGAGCCGTCGTTCACGCCGTCGTAGGCGAGGTCGGGCGCGCGGCGCACGCGGCGGGCGCCTGCGTTGTAGATCCAGGCGGAGCGCTGTTCCGCCACCTGATCCACGGGCTCGTGCACGAGGAAGATCGTGCCCTTGAGTGTCGCTGGCTCGGTGAAGTAGCCGAGCGCGTAGAAGAGCCGGTTCGGTTCCGGGTCCACCATGTTCTGGGAGTAGATGCGCTTCGAGGTGAAGCCGATCTTGAAGTAGTCGCCGTTCGAGCGGACCGGAAAGGAGTGGCCCGAGCGGATTGCCCCGCCGCCGACGTAGCGCACGAGGTGGTTCCAGATCGCCTCGAGCCCGGTCTGCGGGATCGGGAATGGCGTCGTCGAGCCCCCGAGGTCCTTGAGACCGAAGCCCTGCAGGGTGACCTTGCCCGCTCGGTCCGCGACCCGGTCGGTCACATCCTTCGGGAGCGCCGCGGTGCGCCGCGTCGTGTAGACGTTGATCCTGTACTGCGGGTACTTCTTCAATAGCGCGAGCTGTCCCATGGAGAGCTTCGACTCGTACTGCTTCGCGTTCGCCGCCGTGATCGTGAAGAGCACCTTGTCGCCCGCGAACGGATCGACGTAGCCCTGCGCGCGTGTCCATCCCGGAGGCGGCTTCGTGAGACCGCCCTCCCACGCGGGAATCGTGCCGTCGGCATTGCCCGCAAGCTCGGCACCGATCGGCGTCAAGTCCTTGCCGAGGCGCGAATAGTCGGGAGCGGCCGCCGCCACCAGCGGGGCCAGGGCCAGGAGGGCGAACAGTCTCGGGCGGACGGCAGACGAGCGGGGCATCCGGATCTCCTCTTGTCGCGGTCCGCTGAAGGATGACCGCGCCGGCGGCAAAGTCAACGCGCCGCGTGCCGCGCCGGCCGCGGCCCGGAAATCGAGTGCGAGCAGCAGGTCCTGCAGGGCGGGAGCTTACTCGCCCTTGAGCCTGCGCCCCACGCGCCGGTAGGCCTCGCGGAAGGGTATGCCTTCCTGCGCGACCAGCGCGTTCGCCTCGCCCGCGGCGTGGATGTCGGCATCGAGGCGGATGCGTTCCGGGACGAAGCGCACCTCGGGGATGGCCGCCGCCATGATGTCGAGCGACTCGTGGCAGATGTCGAGCGAGCGGAAGAGCGGCGCCTTGATGAGCTGCAGGTCGCGCTGGTAACCGGAGGGCAGCTTCGCGGTGATGCCGAGGACCTCGACGAGGCAGGCCACGGCGGTGGCCGTGCGCCCCCGCACCAGCTCGAAAACGTCCGGGTTGCGCTTCTGCGGCATGATCGACGACCCGGTGGTGAATGCGTCGGGCAGCTGCACGAAGCCGAACTCGCGCGTGTAGAAGAGCAGCAGGTCCGAGGCGAGCCGGCCCAGGTCCTGCATGAGGAGGGCCACCTGGAACAGCACCTCCGCCTCGGCCTTGCCCCGCGAGAGCTGCACCGCCGTCACGGGCTCGTGGTTCTCCGGCAGGTCGAGCCGGACGCGCGTGCCCTCGCGGCTCACGGGCAGGTTCGGCGTGCCATAGCCCGCGGCGGAGCCCAGGGGGTTCTTGAGGATGCGCCGGTGCGCATGGCGCAGCCCGTCGACGTCGTCGGTGATCTCGGCGGCGAAGCCGCGCGCCCAGAGCCCGACCGAGCTCGGCATGGCCTGCTGCATGTGCGTGTAGCCCGGCAGCTCGACGTCGCCCTGCTGCACGGCAAGCGACTCGAGCGCCCGGGCGACGCGGCGCGCGTCGTTTGCGAGCGACTCCACGGCGTCGCGCAGGTAGAGTCGCAGTGCCGCGAGCACCTGGTCATTGCGCGACCGCCCGGCGTGCAGCCTCGAGCCGGCTGCGCCGATCTTCCCCGTGAGCAGGGTCTCGAGCGCGGTCTGCCCGTCCTCGAGATCGAGCGTCACGGACCACTCGCCGCGGGCGTGCGCCGCGCCGATCTCCTGCAGGCCGCCTCGGATCGCCGCGAGTGATTCCCTGTCGAGGAGTCCGGCGTCGTGCAGCATCTCGGCGTGCGCGATCGAGGCCTTCACGTCGTACTCGACGAGGCGGTTGTCGAGCGCGTGGTCCTCGCCTGCCGTGAAGCGCAGCACGCGCGCGTCGAGCGGCGCTCCCTTGTCCCAGAGTCGGCTCACGTCGGTCTCCCTAGCCCGCGCCCTGCTCCGCGGGGCTCAGCGCCTTGGTGTCCGCCACGACCAGCGTGCCGGTGCCCTCGTTGGTGAACACCTCCGCGAGCAGCGCGTCGGGCGCGGCGTAGGAAATCACGTGCACGCGGCGCACGCCGCCGCGGATCGCGGCCTCGATGGCGCTCGACTTCGGCAGCATGCCGTCGGAAAGCGCGCCCTCCTCGCGCAGGCGCCGCAGCCCGGCGACGTCGGTGTAGGAGATGAGCGAATGCGGGTCGTCGAGGCGCTCGAGGATGCCTGCGGCGCCGGTGCACAGGATGAGCTTCTCGGCGACCAGCGCGCCGCCGATCGCGGCTGCGACCGTGTCCGCGTTGATGTTGAGCAGCTGGCCCGACGCGTCGCAGGAGAGCGGGCTCACCACGGGGAGGAATCCCGCGTCGAGCAGCCGCGTGACGACGCTCGCGTCCACGCCGTCGATGTCGCCGACCATGCCGTAGTCGACGACCTCGCCGCTCGCCAGCGTGACGGGCGCACGCCGGTGCGCGCTCACGAGCCCGCCGTCGATGCCGCTCACGCCGATCGCCGCGATGCCGAAGCCGCGGCAGAGCGCGAGCAGGCGCGTGTTGATGAGGCCGTTCAGCACCATGCTGGTCGCGTCGATCGCCGCGGCGTCGGTGACGCGGCGCCCCTGCACCATGCGCGTCTCGACGCCGAGCCGCGCCGTGACCTCGTCGAGCTGCGGACCGCCGCCGTGCACGAGTACGACGCGGATGCCGAGGTGGTGCAGGATCGCCACCTGCTCGATGAACGCCTTCATCGTCGCCGCGTCGCGGAACGCGCCGCCGCCGGTCTTGATGACGAAGACCTTGCCCTTGTACATGTGAATGTACGGCGCGGCGCCGCGCAGCGCGCGCACGGTGACGGCCTGTTCGCCCTTGTGTCCGATCATCTTTTCGATCACCCCTTCAGTAGACGGTAGAGCACGGCCATCTGCACGGCCATGCGGTTGGCGGCTTCCTGGATCACCCGGCTGCGCGGCCCGTCGAGCACCTCGTCGGCGACCGCGACGTTGCGGCGCACGGGCAGGCAGTGCATGAAGTGGCAGTCCGCCCTGGCGGTCGCGAACCAGTCCTCGCGCACCTGCCAGTCGACGAGCGGCGCGCGCAGCCGCGCCTCGGCCTCCGCGTCGCCGTAGGCGGCCGGGGATCCCCACTCCTTCGCGTAGAGCACGTGCGCCCCGGCGAGCGCCGCCGCGCGGTCGCTCGTCTCGCTCACCGTGCCGCCCGAGGCGGCTGCGGCCGCACGGGCCTTCTGCATGATCTCCTGCGGCAGCGCATAGCCGTCGGGCCTCAGCACCACGACCTCCATCCCGCGCTGCGCGGCCATGTGCACGGTCGCGGCCGGCACCGCGAGCGGCAGGGCCCGCGGGTGGTAGACCCAGCTCAGCACGAACTTGCCCCGGACCGGCACGCCCATGTCGTCCATCGTCTTCCAGTCGGCCAGCGACTGGCAGGGATGGTTCATCGCCGACTCCATGTTCACGAACGGCTTCGGACACAGGCCGGCCATCGCCAGGAACTGCGTCTCGGCGATGTCGGCGGCGAGATCCTTGCCCTCCGCGAAGGAGCGGATGCCGAGCGCGTCGCAGTAGGACGCGAGGACCGGGATCGCCTCGCGCACGTGCTCGGCCGCGCCGCCGTTCATGACGGCGCCCGTGCGGGTCTCGACCTGCCAGGTGCCCTGTCCGGGCGTCACGACGAACGACGACCCGCCGAGCCGCATCATCCCGGCCTGGAACGAAGAGAGCGTGCGCAGCGACGGGTTCATGAACAGGAGCCCGAGGATCCGGCCGGCGAGCGCCTGCGGCTCGGGGTGCTCCTGCAGGCGGCGCGCCAGGGCGACGAGGTCCTGCACCTGGTCGCGTGAGAAGTCGGCGAGGTCGAGGAAACGATGCATGGGGAAGTGACTAGTGACTGTCGGACGGTGGATAGTGGAAGAAAGGAAATCAGGATCAGGCGGGGAGGGAGGCGAGCGCGTCGCGAAGCTGCGTGACGTGGCCCTCCTCGAGGACGTAGGGCGCGAGCACGCGCACCACGTTCGGGTCGGCGCTGGTGCCCGTCAGGATGTCGCGCTCGAGGAGCTCGCGCTGCACGTCCTTCGCCGGCCGGCGCGTGCGCAGGCCGGCGAGCAGGCCTGCGCCCTGCACGGATTCCACCGGGCCCACCACACAGGTCTCGCGCAACTGCCTCGCGCGGTCGCGCACGTTGGCGAGCAGTCCCTCGCTCTCGATGATGTCGACGACGGCCTCGACGAGAGCGCAGGCCATCGGTCCGCCGCCGAAGGTCGTGCCGAGGTCGTCGATGCGCAGGTGAGCCGCCACGTGGCCGGCCATGAGCAGCGCCGAGCAGGGAAAGCCCGCGCCGAGCGCCTTCGCAGTGGTGATCATGTCGGGCGCGATGCCGTGCATGTTCGCGGCGAACGGGAACCCCGTGCGCCCCATGCCGCACTGCACCTCGTCGAAGACGAGGAGGGCGCAGGTCCCGGCCGTCCGGGCGCGCAGCGCCGCGAGGAACGGCGCGCCCAGATCCACGGCGCCCGCGACGCCCTGGACCGGCTCGACGATCACGGCGGCGGTGTCGTGGCCGACGACGCGTTCGATGGCATGGATGTCGCCGCGCGGGATGAACTCCACGTCGAAGGGTGCCTGCGGGAACCCGTACCACTTCTTCGCCGCGCCCCAGGTGACGGCGCCCGCAGCGGCGGTGCGGCCGTGGAAGCTGCCCTCGACCGCCACGACCTTGCGCCGTCCGGTGATCCTGAGCGCGAGCTTCAGGGCGTTCTCGTTCGCCTCGGCCCCCGTGTTGACGAAGAACACGGTGTCGAGGCCGAGCCCGGCGAAATGCGACAGGCGCGTCGCCGCGCGAGCGCGGACCTCGAGCGGCACCGCGTTGCTCTGGAACAGGAGCGACTTCGCCTGCGCCTCGAGTGCGGCGAGCCAGCGGGGGTGCGAGTAGCCGAGTGCGGCCACGGCGTGCCCGCCGTAGAGATCCAGGATACTGCGTCCGTCGCGGGTGTGCAGATGCACGCCCGAGCCGCCGGTGATCTCGAGCGGCCACTGGGTGTACACCGGCGCCAGGTGATCGGCCATCACGTCCATCCCGGCGCCGGCAGCATGAGGCCCGCCGTCTCACCAAAGCCGAGCATGCGGTTCATCCACTGCACGGCGCCACCGGCCGCGCCCTTGGTCAGGTTGTCGATCGCGCACATGACGGCGACGCTGCGGCCACGAGCCACGCCCGCGAGCTCGGCGAAGTTGCTGGTCGCCACGTCCTTCACCCGCGGCGGCTCGCCGCCGACGCGCACGAACACGGACTGGTCGTAGTACTCGCGCAGCGCCGCCGTGAGCTCGTGGCTCGTGAGTGGCTCGCGTGCCGTCGCCTGCACGGTCACGTGGATGCCGCGCGCGAACGGTCCGGAGTGCGGCACGAAGTTGAATTCCGCGTCGATGCCCGTCGCGGCCCTCGCGAGTGCGGTCACTTCCGGGGCGTGGCGGTGCGCGAGCGCGTTGTAGGCGTAGAGATCTCCGTGCCGCTGCGGATGGTGAGTGCCCGCGGTGGGCTGGCGACCGGAGCCCGTGCTGCCCGTGACGCCTGCGACGAAGAGCCGCGGCGATTCGAGGCCGAGCGCGAGGAGCGGCACGCTCGCGAGCAGCACGGCGGTGGCGAAGCAGCCGGGGTGCGCGACGTGCGGCGTGTTGAGCGCGTTCAGGTGCTCGGGCAGCGCGCAGGTGAATTCGGGGATCCGCGCCGGCGCACCGTGGGCGTGCTTGTATACTGCCTCGTAGGCCGCGGCGGACGCGTAGCGGAAGTCCGCCGAGATGTCGACGACGCGCGGCCGGGTGCCGGCCCGCTCCGCGGCCGTGAGCAGCCTGTCGATGAGCCCGGCCGAGACGCCGTGCGGCGCGGCGGAGAAGACCGCCGTGACCGGATTCGCGGCGACGTACTCGAGCACCTCGTCGTGACCCGCGAAGCGCAGGTGCGGCAGCACCGGTTGCAGGTGACGGAAGAACTGCGCGACCGGCTCGTCGGGCTGGCTGTCGGAGGCGATGGCCGCGAGGTCGAGGCCGGGGTGCCCGGCGAGAAGGCGCACGAGCTCGCCCGCGACGTAGCCCGTGCCGCCGAGGACGATCGCGGGGACGCGCGCCGTCATTCGGAGGCCGCCCTGGCGAGCTGGCCGCCGAGGCCGAGGCTGTCGATGATGTGGTCGCCGAGCGCGGCGCCGGCGGACATCGCGTTCACGGCGCGCACGCCCATCTGCTCCTCGATGATCTTCACGCCGACCGCGTTGTCGGTCGCCGGCCCGGTGACCGCGCAGGGCTCGATGTCGAATCGCTCGCGCAGCAGCTTCACGCCGCCCCACGCCGCGACCGGGTCGTTGGCCGAGAGGATCACCGCGGACAGGGACTGGCGGATGTCCTCCGCGGCGAGGATCGCTTCGACGCCGTAGGCGCCGAGGATGCCGTCACCGAGCTCGAACACCACGACGTCGGGCCGGCCCTGCGTCATCTCGGTGAGCATGGTGCGCGTCAGCGCTGGGCCCGAGTTCGCCGTGGTCGTGACGATGCCGAGGTCGGTGAAGATCATGCTGCGCCGCGCGCCCGAGTCCTCCATCGCGAGGATGTCCCGCCTGAGCGACACGCCCGTCGCCTTGAAGGCGTGGACGGCGAGCCCGCGGTGCCGCATGCGGCTCACGATCGCGCAGGCGGCCGCGGTCTTGCCGGCCTCCATGCAGGTGCCCGCGAGCGCGACGACCGGGACGCCGTGCGTGTCGAGCCCGGCCGCGTAGTCGAGCCGGCGATGGCCGACCTTCGCCGGCACGCCGATTCGCTCGCCGAGGAACGGGAACTGCAGCACGCAGCCGAGCACGCGGCAGTCGAAGGGCTTGCCCTTGTCGGGGTTCACCGAGTCGCAGATGCCGAGCACGCCGCCGATGTTGAGCACCTGCAGCACGTCGCCCGCCTCGACCTTCTCCGGGATGTGCCCGGAGTAGCCGAAGAGCGCCTGGCGGTGGCCGAGCGCGCCCACCATCACGTCGCCGCGCGACACCTTCGCCATGCGGCCGCTGGTGAGCTCGAGCGTGTTGTAGGTCGACTTGTTGCTCAGCACCTCGACCACGAGCACCACGCCCTCCTCGCAGGGAATGTCGCTCGTGGCTATGCGGATCTCGTGGCCCAGGCCGCAGGCCTGCGCGATCGAGGCGATCTTGTCGACGACGACGTTGCGCATCTGCATCGCGGTCACTCCTGCCCGGTCGCCTGGCGCCCGGCGCGCGTGTAGAAGATGCCCGGCAGCGCCAGCATCCTGGAGAAGCCGTGCGCGTCCTCGGCGGTCCACTCGCCGGCGGACTCGCCGTAGGCGCCCTTCGACGCCTTCATGAGCGACCAGGGCGAGGCGACCCCCTCAACGAACACCGAGCCCGGGCGGAACAGGACGTGCACTTCGCCCGTGACGCGCTGCTGCGACGAGACCATGAACGCCTCGATGTCGCGGCAGACCGGGTCGAGGTGCTGGCCTTCGTGCACGAGGTCGCCGTACGGGGCCGCGAGCGTGTCCTTCATGCGCGCCTGCCGCGCCGAGAGCACGAGCTTCTCGAGCTCGCGATGCGCGGTCAGGAGCACCTCGGCGGCGGGCGCCTCGAAGGCGACGCGGCCCTTGAAGCCGATGATGGTGTCGCCGAGGTGGATCCCGCGGCCGATGCCGAACTTCGCCCCGATGGCCTCGACCTGCTCGATGAGGGTCACCGGGTCGAGCGCCCGCCCATCGAGCGAGCAGGGGATGCCGGCGTCGAAGCCGATCGTGTGGCGCTCGGGCGCGCGCGGGTTCGTGAAGGCGTCCCTGGTCATCACCCAGGCGGCGTCGGGAATGCAGCCGTCTGAGGTGAGCGTCTCCTTCCCGCCGATCGTCGTGCCCCACAGGCCGCGGTTGACCGAGTAGGCCGCGCCGAACGGCGGAACCGGCAGCCGGCGCGACTCGAGGTACTCGAGCTGCTCGGGGCGCTTGAAGGCGCGATCGCGCACCGGGGCAAGGATCTCGAGCTCCGGCGCGAGCGTGCGCAACGCCACCTCGAACCGCACCTGGTCGTTGCCGGCCGCCGTCGAGCCGTGCGCGACGACCTCGGTGCCGAGCCTGCGCGCCCACTGGGCCACCGTCTGGGCCTGCAGCACGCGTTCCGCGCCGACGCAGAGCGGATACAGCCCGCCACGGCGCACGTTCCCCATGATCAGGAAGCGGATGACCTGGTCGAAGTACGCGCCGCGGGCGTCCACCAGGTGATGCGCCACGGCCCCGAGGTCGCGCGAGCGCTGCTCGAGCACGCGGGCCGCCGCGGCGTCGATGCCGCCCGTGTCGACCGTGAGCGTCACGACCGGCCGGCCGCAGGTCTCGGCCAGCCAGGGCACGCAGAACGAGGTGTCGAGGCCGCCGGAGAATGCAAGCAGGATGGGCTGGGCGCCCGCGGATGTCTGGCTCATGGGTTTATCAGCGTCCGAGGTTGGAACGGAGGTGGTCGTGCAGCCGCCGCTGGGCACGCGCACTCGCCGTCGCGATGAAGATAGTGTCGTCGCCGGCGATCGTGCCGACGATCTCCGGCCAGTGGGCCTTGTCGATGGCGATGGCGACGCTCTGCGCCGCGCCGACCGTGGTGCGCAGCACCGTCAGCGTCGGTCCCGCCGCCCGGTAGCCCTTCACGAAGGCGCGCACGTCCTCGAAGTGGCTCGGCGTCAGGGCGTCCTCGACGGCCGGCAGCAGGTAGCGGTCGGCGCCCTTCACGACCCCGAGCTCGCGCAGGTCGCGGCTCACGCTCGACTGGGTCGCCTCGAAACCCTCGCCGTGGAGAAGGTCGACGAGCTCCGCCTGCCGGCCGACCGCGGTCTGCCGCAGGATGCGCACGATGGCGTCACGTCGCAGGGTCTGGGCGTCGAGGTGGGTGGCCAAGGGGGGGGGCTCGCGGCTTTGAATAAAAACCGCGCTAATTTGCATAATTATGCACAGCTAGTCAAGCGCCTGCCCGCCGGGCGTGCCGCGGCGCACGCCCGGAAGGTCGCCGCGCGGGCGCGCCCTCAAAAAAACTTTGTCGTGCCGATGAAGGCGACGGAGCCGATGCCGATCCAGTACACGTACGCCAGGCGTCGCGACATGCGGATCTCGCGCGTGAGCTGCGCCTCGAGCTCGGTGTTCGGACCGCCGGCCGCGAGCTTGCGGAAGGTCTCCGTCCAGTGGCGCATCACGAAGCGCAGGATCAGCCCGATCACCAGCAGGCCCGAGTAGATCAGAACCTTGGCCGCGTACCACTTCGCCGTGAAGGGGTGGCCGAAGAGGAGCGACCAGGTCGCGGTGCCCGCGAGCACCGGGATCAGCACGTAGCGGATCCGGTCGTCGAGGCGCGTCATGCGGATGCCGGCGTCCGTGCCGCGCCTGACGAAGGCCGAGAGTGCGAGCGCCACCCAGGCGGCGGTGAGGATCCACATGCCGACCAGCCAGCCGCCGCCGAGCGGCTGCACGCCGAAGTTGTGGCCCATGTGCAGGCCGATCGGCAGCAGCAGGATGATGCCGAGCCGCGCGAGGATGTCGATGCGGTAGGCGGTCTCCATGTGACGCCGGCGCTCGTCGAGCGAAAGCTTCGGGTTCGTCACGTGGTAGGAGGTCTGGAACACGCCCCACTCGCCGCCCAGCCAGTAGACCATGGCGACGATGTGGAGCCACTTGAGCACGAGGTGACTGGCGATCATGCGGTTACTCCCCGGTGAACCTGTGAAGTTGCGATCAGGCGGCCGTGAGGCGCCGCCGCACTCCGGAAGCGGGCCGTGGCCGAGACGCGCCACGACCGGTCGATTCGGCCCGCTCGCGAGCTGTGGCGGCCTCGACGCGATCCGCGAGCCCGGCGAGCGCAGCCGCGAGCCGGTCGAGCTCGGCGCGCGAGGCGCCCTGCAGGCAGCGGCCGAGCCACGATCGCTGCCGCAGCTGCAGCTCGTCGAGCGTACGGCGGCCCGCCTCGGAGAGGCCGATGAGCCCGGCGCGCTGGTGATCCACGTTCGCCAGGACCTCGGCGAGGCCTTGCTCGCAGAGCGCGTCGGCCGTCCGCTGCACGCTCTGCCGTTGCAGCCCGAGCCTGCGCGCGACCTGCGACACGGTCATCGCCCGACGCGCCACCACCTTCATCACCTGCCAGCGCGCGCCGCTCAATCCAGCGTCGGCGGACATCACGTCCGCGGCGTGCAGCACGTGCCCATGCAGCCGGAACATCGCCAGCAGCACGTCCTGGAAGGCGTCGTCCGCGGTCCGGGAGGCAACCATGGTAATAGGGTGTCAGAGTGACAGGATGCTGTCAATTGGCGCCCGGCGGCGAGGCCCGCGGTCTGCGACGGGCTAGCGCTCGATGCGAAACTCGACGTCGGCGCTCTGCTCGAGCCCGGCCTCGGCCTTGAGCGACCAGCGCGGGTTCAGCGTGTAGCGCAGCTTCACGGTGTTGATCGCCTCGGCGATCGAGATTCCGTAGCTCACGAACAGCTTGGGGGAAAGGAACTTGCCGAGCACGACCTGCGTGTCGTCCGCGCCCGCGCTCTCGACGGACACCTCGTCGAGGCCGAGCCGCGTGCCGAGTCCGCCGAGCAGCAACCCGCCCCCGCTGATCGCCAGGCTCTCGGCCGCGCGGTTGACGTTCGCCGCCTCGTTCGACTGCAGTGTGTTGAGCGAGCGCCCGGTGAGCAGGTAGGAGAGCGCCTCGTTGTTCGGCATGGCCGGCTCGGATGAGAGCGTGACGAACGGGTTGTCGAGTTCGCCGCGGACGTTGACCACGACACGGACGTCCTCGTCCTTGATCTCGCGCTCGGCGACCAGGTCGAGGACCGGCTCGCCGAGCGGCGAGTCGCGGAAGCTCAGCACGCCCCTCGTGATCTTCACGAAAACGCCGAAGGCCTTGTACTCGCCCTGGATCACGTTGATGGCGCCTTCGCCCCGCGCGCGGTCGCCCGGCTCGGTGCGGACCACGACCTCGCCGCCGAGGGTCGCCTTGAGACCGTAGCTGTCGACGCGCACATCGTCGCCGAGGCGGACGCGGATCTCGCTGCGCACGCGCTGCATCGTCGAGGGTTCCATCTCTTCGGCCTCGCCACCCACGATGCGCTCGTCTTCGGACGTTCCCACCGACGTGCTCAAGTCCTTCGGCGCGATCATGGCCGACGGGATGAACACCTCGCCGGTCACGGTATACATGCCGCCCTCCGCGCGGATCGTCAGGTCGGGCGACGCGAGGATGCGGAACTCGGGCGTGTCCGCCACGAGCAGGCTCTCGCCCTTCAGGCGCATGCTGCCGGTCATCACGCCCTCGGGCCAGCTGAAGCGGCCGTCGAGCGTGAGGGGTCCCTTGCGGGAGGTCGCCTCGCCGGAGAACTCGAGCGTGTCGCCGACGAAGCGGCCGTCGAGCGTCGCGCCCGTGAGCGACAGGTTGGTGCGGTAGAGGTCGAGGCGGCCGTCGCGCAGGTGGAACTCGCCGTCGAATCGCGGGTCGCCGAGCGTCCCGCCGACGCGCACGGCACCGTCGAGGCGTCCCTCCGAGCGGTCGATCTCCGGCACGAAGAGCGGCAGGGCCGTGAGCACCGCAGACTCCGCACGGACCTCGCCGCTCAGAGGGCTCTCGGCGAGCGGTCGTCCGCGCTCGCGCGGGGCGCGCACCTCGCCACGCAGCCGCGTGCTCGCCGCCATGTCCATGTCCGCCATCGCGCGCAGCTCCCCGGCGTCCGCGAACAGGTCGATGCGACCACCGCCGATCCGGACGATGTCCTTGCGCGACTGGTTCCTGCGGACCTCGAACGTCGGGTCGTCGACGATCAGCGCTGCGCCGCCGATCCAGTCCTGCCCGGGCTGCTGCTCCGCCCATCCGCTCAGCTGCAGCTTGCCGTCGAAGTCCCGGCGGCCGAGCAAGGTCGTGATCAGGCGGCGGAGCGGCCAGTCCTGGGCGCTGTAGAGCACGCGCCAGGACTCAGGTGCGCTGCGCCATTCGGCTTCCACACAGAGGCGCGCGTCTCCCGTCGCGAGGCACAGCGGCGCGACGTCGATCCGGTCGGGCGCGAGCACGAGCGCCGCGGGCTGCACCAGCCGCGCACCGCCGTCCGGGAACTCGAAGGCTGCCTCGAGCAGCGTTCCCTGCCATGCGCGCCGGCCGACGTCGGCCGAGCCGGCGGCCTCGATCCTGGCTTCGAAGCCGGCGAATTTGCGTTCGGGGTTCCCGCGCGAGACGGCGGTGATCTGCAGGTCGTGATCCGACGTGCGCCCGTCCACCTTCAGCCGCGCGGTCGTGTACTGCTGCCCGGCGAACACGACGTCGGTCGCGTGCACGTCCACGCGCGAGTCGCGGCCGTCGCCGAGGTCGACGTCGAGGTCCGCGTCGATCGCGCCGGCCTCGATGCGGCCGTAGCCGAACCCGCCCAGCCGCGCGCTGGCCTCGATCTGCGGGCGCGCCGCCGTGCCGCGCGCGGAACCCGTGGAGACGAGCGACCCGCGCAGACCCGGGTCGATGAGGCCCAGGGAGCGGAGGTCCGCGCTCCAGCGCAGGTCCACCTGCGCGCCCCAGCGGCCGTCGATGTCGACGTGCGAGCCCGCGTTCGCGAGCCGGACGCCCCTGAACTCATAGGCGCCCTTCGCGTGCGAGACCTCGCCGCTGCCCGTGAGCGCCCGCCCGTACAGTGTTCCGGACAGCTTTGCGAGCCGAGCGGTCCAGGGCGCGTCGGGCGTGAACCCGCGCCCCGCGATGTCGCCCGACACGTCGATGCGGCCCACGAGGTCGGGGCGCAGTCCGGCGAGGTCGAGCGCGCGACCGTCGACCTGCGCGCGCCAGGGCGCCTCGCCTCTCCACGACACGCTCCCGGACCCGCGCAGCTGGCCCTTGAGCGTGGTGCCGTCCATACGCTTGAGCACGAGCCGGTCGCGATCGATCGAGCCGCTCGCAGTGAAATCGGCCGCCGGGATGTTCGGGCCGCGCGCATCGGCCTTCACCGTGAATTCGTACGGCATCGCGCCCGCGAACGTGTACACGCCCTTCGTGCTTTCCACGAAGGCCGCGCCTCCGAGCGGCCAGCGGAACTTCGACCAGTCGCCGGCGAGGTCGAGGCGTGGCGCCTCACCGCCGAGCGTGATCGTGCCCTCGGTCGTGAGCACGAGCTCCGAGCGAGGCATCCAGGCCCGCAGAGCCTCGATGCGGATCACGTCGTCGGCGTAGCGGCCCGACCCGCGCACGCGCAGCTGCTCGGCCGCGAGCTCCGGCGCGGTGAGCGTGCCGCTCACGCCGATGCCGTGGCGGCGCGCATCGATCGAGAGCGAGCCGCTCAGGCTCGGCAGCTGCTTCGGCGGGACCCACGGCGAGCCGTCGAACTCGATGGCCCGCAGCGTCCCGACGACGCGCGCCTCGCCGGTCAGGTCGAGTGCCGTCCCCGAGAATGCGAGCCGCGCCGGCTGCGTGATCGAGGCATCGACCCCGAGCCGGTCGAGCTTGCCATTCACCTTCGCGGCAAACCGGTAGGTGCGTTCGTCCGGCAGGCGCCAATAGCCGGAAGCTTCCCCCCGCAGCCCGAGCGGCAGCGTCGCGCGCAGAAAGACTTTGCCGTCGATGTGGCCGGCGGGATCGTCCATCACGAACGGCGAGACGTCGATGCGCCAGCGAGTCATGCGCAGGTCGCCCCGCGCTGTCGCGACGTGCATCCGGTAGCCGCCCTTCAGCACCAGTTCGACGCGGTTCACGACGGCACCCGGCGCCGTGAGGCTCATGCCGGGCGGCAGGAAGTGCGTCTGGGACTCGGGCACCGGCTCGCGTTCCTTGAGGATCACCTCGGCGCGGCCGATGCGCGCATCCTCGACAGCGATGCGGCCGGCGAGCAGGCTCGCGAGGTCGAGACGTCCCTCGACGTCGTCGGCCACGACGCGCACCGCCGCGTGGTCGACGACGACCCGGTTGAAGTGCAGCTCGCCCGCGATCGTCCCGCGCGCGCCGCTCACCTCGACCCTCGCCGCATCGATGTGCTCGAGCAGCGAGAGCGCGAACTCGAGGCCCCGGCTCGTGTACAGGAGCCGGTGCACGCCGAACGCCGTGCCACCGAGGACGGCGAGGAGCAGGACCGGAAGGATCCAGCGCAGCGCCTTCATCGCAGCACCTGGGTGATGCTGAGATGCAGCCGGGGACTCTTGTCGGGCTCCGACAGCGCCTGCGCCACGTCGAAGCCGAGCATCAGCATCGGCAGGCGGTAGCGGATGCCCACGCCGACGGAGTACTCGAGCGAGGTGCCCCAGTCGTCGAACGCGTTGCCGGTGTCGTAGAACGCCACTCCGACCAGGTTCCTGGGCAGTTCGCGCTCGAACTGGATCGTGCCGGCCACCATGTGTTCGCCGCCGATGCCCTTGTTGCCGCTGCCCGGCGGCGCGTCCGGATCCTTCGGGCTCAGGGAGTCGAGCGCGAAGCCGCGCACGCTGTTGTCGCCGCCCGCGAAGAAACGCTGTGACGCGGGCAGCTCGGAGAAGTCGTCGACCCAGCTGGTACCGATCTGGCCGCGCAGTCGCAGGTACCACGGGCTCTCGCCGAACTTCCAGACCCGCTCGCCGCGCGCGTAGAAGCGCAGGTACGAGGCGTCGGAGCCGAGCGTCGCCGGGCTGCCCGAGAGTTCGAAGTAGTAGGCGGCGTCGCGTACGAAGCCGGTGATGAAGTTGGGCTGTATGCTCGAGAAGCTGATGCCGGGGATGAGCAACAGCGCCCGTTCGTCCGGGCCGCTCGGGAAGACCGTCGTCTCCTGGTTCAGCTTCAGGAACAGCACGCGCTGCCAGTTCCCGAAGGCCTGCGTGAGGCTGCCCACCAGTTCCCAGCGCTCGCTGGTCAGGCCGCCGAGCTCCTCGTTCGTGTAGCCGCCCGAGAACATGAGCTTCTCGATCGTCGGATCGCCCACCGGCACGATGTAGCGCGCCACGGCCTCCTGCAGCACGCTCGAGACGGTCGAGTCGAGCCGGAAGCGGTGACCTGAGGTGTTGACGAGCCGGCGGTCCCAGCTGAACTGGCCGCGGGGCCCGGTGTCCGTGCCGTAGCCCACGCTCGCCGTGTAGCGGTCGCGCTTGATGCGCTCGGCGTGGATCGTCACCGGCACGGTGAGCGTGGTGGGGTCGCGCTCACCCGGGGTGACCGTGACGGTCGAGAAGTAGTAGCTGTCCTCGAGCGCGAACTGCGTGTTGCGGAGGCGCTCGGCGGAGTACGGTTGCCCCTCCGCGAAGCGCACGAACCCCTGCAGGAAGGCCGGGTCGATCGCGTCCTGCTCGATCGTCACCTTGCCGAATTCATAGCGGCCGCCCGTGTCGAGCGCGAGGCGCGCGTCCGCCGCGTGCTGAGCCGGGTCGACGGCGAGCTCGCGGTGCGTCAGCTTCGTATCGAGGTAGCCGCGCGCAACCGCCATACGCACGAGGTCGGTCTTGAGCTTCTCGTAGGCTGCGTGATCGAGCCGGGTGCCGGCCCGCAGCGGGGTGGAATTCACGACCTGCCCGATGTCGGGGTCCGCCCGACCCTCGCCGACGATCTCCACCTGCACGTCCCGCATCAGCACCGGCTCGCCCGGCTTGATGCGCAGGCGCACGATCCAGCGGTCGTCGTCGCGCGTGGTGCGGCTGCGGACCTGCGGGTCGTAATAACCGAAGGGGCGCAGCGCGTCCGCGGCCTCGTCGACCGCGCGGTCCGCGAGGCGGCGTACCTGCCCGTCGGTGAGGTCGGTGCGCTGCACGTAGCGCGTGAGCGAGAGGTAGGCACGCACGTTGTCGGCGATCGGCCGGTCGACGCCGTCGATCTCGATGCGCACCCTGTCGGGCGGCCCGAGCACCGCCGCGGTGGCGGCCGGCAGCACCAGCAACGCCAGCCACGCGAGCCACCCGAGGCCCGGTGATACGCGACGAGCCTCGGGCGAGTGCCTCATGCTGCGACGGCTTCGGCGTCGAATTCGAGTCGCGTGGCGCCCGTCAGCCGACCGCCGGCGTCGAAGCGTCGCTCGCAGACGACCGTGTGCCCGTCGTGAGCGGCGAGCAGCACCGTCGAGCAGCGGGTGCCGTAGCGCTCGTGCAGCACGAATGGCGACGACAGCGCACGTTCGAAGTCCACGGGCAGGCCCGTGACCGGTCCTGCCTCATCGTCAAGCACCTCACGGTCGGCGAGGATCGCGAACAGGTCGTCGAGCGCGGGCTCGCCCGCCTCGAGCACGCGCGCGAGACGCTCCCGCGAGCGCACGAGCTTCGGCCACGGCGTGTCGAGCCGGTGATTGCTCAGCCCGTAAACGCCTTCGGCGAGCGTGCGCGGACCGCCTTCGTCGCGGTTCGACAGGTAGCAGATCTCCTGCGCGTCCCCGACGAGCAGGTTGAAACCCGCGAACCCGGCCGCGGTTCCGTTCAGGCGCGCCAGGTACGGCGCGGGTGCGTCGCTGCCCGCGAGATAGTGCGGTACGAGCGCTCCGCGGGACGGGGCATCCGGCGCCGGTGGTGCCTCGAGGTCGCGGAAGTTGGTGATCACCCCGAAACGGCCGCTGCGTGCGACGCCCATCCACGTGCCGCCCGCGCGGAGATCGCGCCCCGCGAGCACGCCCGCCTCGTCCGTCCACCAGGCGAGCGGGGCCGACGGACGGTCGTGGAACTCGTCGCGGTTGGCGGCCGCGACCAGTCGGTAGCGCGGGTGCTTCATCCAGGCGAGCACGAGGAGGCACATAGGGCGGCTATTGTAAGCGCCGCACCTGCACCGACGTGGCGCGGTCCGCCGCGTTCAGGGACGTTGCGTCCCGGCGTCGCGACCGCGCCCGAAGAGCAGCCGTCCGGCCTTCTTCGTCGCCCAGTAGAGGAGAGCGACCACGCCGGCCAGGCACAGGAGCGGCACGACCACGGCGAGAATCGCGATCCCCGTCGCGCCGACCGTCTCGACCGTCGCGACGACCGGGTTGGCGAGGCCCGCGGTCATCACGCCCGACTTGGCACGCAGCAGCGCGGTGCTGCCCTTGGTGAGTCCGGCGATGCCGCCGCCCGCGATGATGGCGACGGGCCACATCACGGCCTGCGGAATGTCGGACATCACCGAAGCGCTCGCGACGACCCCGGCGCCGATGGCCGCCGGTCCCGCGATCACGTCGAGGACGTGGTCCACGCCCGGGATGTAGTAGGCGAGTACCTCGACGACGGCGGCCGTGCCGAGCGTGACGAGGGCAGGCGTGCTCGCGAGCCACTGGAAGCCTTCCGTGAGCGGCAGCACGTCGAAGCGTGCTGCGATCCCAGCGACGAGCAGCGGCACGAAGATGCGGAAGCCTGCGGCGGCAGCGAGGCCGATGCCGAGCGCGACGCTGAGTAGTGAGGTCAGGGACAGTTCCAAGAGAGCGCTTCCGGATCGGGCCTGGGCGCCCGGGCGCGACGATCCTGCCCCATCCCGCCGCGGCGCACAATTCAGAACGAGAGCCGGAGCGCGTCCCAGGCCGTCTTCGCGATCAGGCAGGAGACGGCCGCGATGAACACGACCCGGACTAATCCGCTGCCGTGCCGGATCGCGAGGTGGCTCCCGAGCTGGGCGCCTCCCACGTTGCACGCCGCCATCGCGAGGCCGAGGAGCCAGAAGACCTGGCCGGTGAGGCCGAACAGCAGGATCGCGGCCAGGTTCGCCGCGGCGTTCACGATCTTCGCCGAGGCCGAGGCGTGCAGGAAGTCGAGCCCGAAGACGCGCACGAACAGGAAAACGAGGAAACTGCCGGTGCCGGGCCCGAAGAACCCGTCGTAAAGCCCGATCGTGCCGGCGCCCGCCGCGGCGAGCGCGCGGCCGTGGCGACCCTGCCGGCGCGGACGGTGGACCTTGCCGAAGTCCCGATGCAGCAGCGTGTAGAGCAGCACGCCCGCGAGCAGGAACGGCACGAGCGCGCGGAACTCCATGGACGGGATCCGGGTTGCGATCCAGGCGCCCGCGAGCGCGGCGACAAAGGCACTGAGGGCGGCTGGAATGACCAGTCCCCAGTCGAGGCGCACGTGGCGGATGAAGCGCGCGGCCGCGCTCGTCGTCCCGGCGAGCCCTGCGAGCTTGCCCGTGCCTAGCAGAGTGGGATGCGGGGTCGTCGGGTACGCGGCGAAGAGGGCCGGCAGCTGGATCAACCCGCCGCCGCCGGCCATGGCATCGACCACCCCCGCGCCGAAGGCAGCCACGAGCACGAGTAGCGTCTCGACCGGCACGAGTCGCGGCGGCCGCTCAGCGCGGCCGCGATCCCCAGAGCCGCAGGCCCGGCGTCCGGCGCAAGGGCAGGGCCGACCCGGCGTCGTACCAGTCCTCGATGAGGCGGAACGACACGGACTGTGGCGGAGGCAGGCCCGGGAATCCGGACGCGATCTCCTCGCGGCTGAACCAGCGCGCATCCTCGAGTTCCTCGTCCGCGCGCGGCACGGTGCCCGGGGCCGCCGTCGCCGTGAACCCGATCATGAGAGAGGATGGGAACGGCCACGGCTGCGAGGAGTGGTAAGCGGCTTCGAGCACGGCGATCCCCGTCTCCTCGAGCACCTCGCGGACGACTGCGTCTTCGAGGCTCTCGCCGGGCTCCACGAACCCGGCGATCGTCGAGTATCGGCCGGCCGGCCACGCGGCCTGGCGCCCGAGGAGTGCGCGCTCACCGTCCGTGACCAGCACGATGATCGCGGGGTCGAGGCGGGGAAAGTGCTCCTCGCGGCAAGTCAGGCTCGTGCACTTCATGACGTGGCCTGCGCTCGCGCTCTCGGTCCGCGACCCGCAGCGCCCGCAATGCCGATGGCGTCGGCGCCAGTGGACCATGGCCCGGGCATAGGCGAGAAGTCCTGCCTCGTCCGCGGGCAGCTCGCCGCCGGCGACCCGCAGGTCCTCGAAGCTCGCGCCCTCGGGCAGCCCGGCCGGCGGGTTCTCCGCCTCGATCTCGACGGCAAAGCATGCATGTCCGCGGAAGTGTCCGAGCAGCACGAGCTCGCTGTCGGGCACCTGCGCGCGGAGCCCCGCTCGGGATTCGACGAGCCGTGCCGCCCAGCCCTGCTCCCCGCGGACCAGCAGGCTGCGCGATCGCCACACCGGCACGAGCATGGTCGCCGGGTCGTCGAGCGCGCCCACGAGGTAGGCCGCGTCCTTGCGCAGGTGCGCGACGCGGTCGAGGTACGGGCCGGCGAAGACGTTCGGGTCGCGCAACAGGCGGCACTCCGGTGCAGTGCCGCCAGTCTAGCAACCCCCGTCCGCGGGATCGGCCAGCCGGTCCGAGCGGCAGGCGGCGCAGTTGTAGGGCAGCACGTCCAGCGTGTCGCGGATCCAGGCGGCGCGGCAGTCGGGGCAGCTCGCGAGGACGTACTCGTCGCGGTGGCCGAGGACCTGCGCCAGGTACCACGCATGCTCGAAGGTGATGGCCGACCCCGGGCACACGCTCAGGAAGGTCTCGAACACGTCGCAGAACCGGGCGACCACCTCGATGGCGGGGGCGGGCAGCCGCTGGATCCCGCCGATCAAGCCGCAGGAGGCCAGCAGGCAGGCCAGCGTTGCCGCCTGCAGTTCGTGCTCCACCGTCTTCCTGAAGAAGGACATCTGTCGTGGGGACTTGCCCCGCTTTCGCCGCCGGCACGCCGGTGGCAGGCCCTGCTGGTAGTACCGGAACAGCTTGCGGATACGGTCGCCCGAGAGGCCGGTGCAGTGGCGGATCGTCTGGGTGCGGGCTCCATGGATGATCAACCGGTACGCGACCGTGAGTCGCAGCCGGTCGCGGTCGTAGCGACAGTCCGTGATGCGCATGGCGGGTCCCCCATTAATGCGTGTTCTCGCCATATATGGTCCAACAGGACCATATATGGCAGTCTATAACCAAATATGGTCCAAACGGACCATATTTGGCAGGAGACCCGCATGTCCGTCACTCCCACCTTCCTCGCGCCGCTCCCCGAACTGCTCGAGCAGGGCGGTGTCCTGACGCCGGCCATCCGACGCGACCTGAGCGACCTCAACAGGCAGTTCCTGGAACTCGGCCTGGCCGGCGAACTCGCGGCCGACCCCCGGTTTGCCTGGTCCGAGCCGGTGCGTTCCCGCCTGGCCGCGACGGATGCCGCGACCCGCGACCGCATGGCGGCGTGCCCGTTCGCGCTCTTCGAACTGCACCTGCCCCGGTCGCCAGGAGGCGCCGAGCCGCCCGGATCGCGCGTCGCCGACGACGCTGTGCGCCCGGGTCCCGGCGAGCCATGGTCGGGCCGCTGCCTCGCGTTCGCGCACTTCGTGCTCTTCGTGGCGCTGCGGCTCGCCGACGCGGCACCCCTCGCGACGCGCATCGCGCTCGGTCTCTCGCCGGGGGACGAACTGCGGCTGAACGAACTGTGTCCCTCTGAGGCGGCTCGAATCGCGGCCAGCCCGGAGGCGATCCGGCCGAGGTGGCCCGAACAGCCGCGATTCTGGGAGCTGCTGCGCAACGCGGCCCGCGCCAACTCGCCGCCTGCGCTGCGGCTCGCGCATTGCGCGGGGATCTGCCTGCTCGGGGCCGAGTTCAGCGTGCTCGGCGCGACCGCATCCACACCGTTGCGTAGACCGCCACGTTGAGGACGACGACGGCGAGCCCCAGGGCAACCTGGATTTCCCGGGTGAGGCCGTCCGGGTAGAGCCAGGCGAACAGGTAGTGCTCGACGAAGCCGCCGTCGTAGCCGGCCTGGCCGGCGAGTTCGCGAAGGCGGTTCTCGAGCGGCGTGAGCGGGCAGATGCCGCCCGCGAGTTCGATGCCGGCGCCCCAGGACGCGGCGGGCAGGTGTACCCAGACCGCCCGCGGCCAGCGCAACGCCAGCGCTCCGCCCGCCACGACGAACAGCACGAACGCGCCGTGAACTGCGAGCACGATGCTGGCGAGCGCGGCGTACCCCATGCCGCCACGATGAGCGGCCACGGGCCCGCCGGCAAGCGGTCTGTTCCTTGAGATGCATCGTCCGGGGCATTACCCTGCGCTCCCCCCGACGTGTCCCGCCCCCACGCCATGAAAGCACTGTCCCTGCGCCAGCTCCGCAAGACCTACGGGACCGGCGTGCAGGCCCTGAAGGGCATCGACCTCGACGTCGAGCAGGGCGACTTCTTCGCGCTGCTCGGCCCGAACGGCGCCGGCAAGACGACCGCGATCGGCATCGTCGCCTCGCTCGTCACCAAGACCTCCGGGACGGTCAGCGTCTTCGGCCACGACGTGGACCGCGAACTCGAGGCGGCCAAGGCGTGCCTCGGGCTCGTGCCGCAGGAGATCAACTTCAACCAGTTCGAGAAAGTCTCGACGATCCTCGTGAACCAGGCGGGCTTCTACGGCATCCCGCGCCACGTCGCGAAGGAGCGGGTCGAGCGCTGGCTGCTCGCGCTGCAGCTATGGGACAAGCGCGACGCGATCTCGCGGACCCTGTCGGGCGGAATGAAGCGCCGGCTCATGATCGCGCGCGCGCTGGTGCACGAGCCGAGGCTGCTGATCCTCGACGAGCCGACCGCGGGCGTCGACATCGAGGTGCGCCGGTCGATGTGGGAGTTCCTGCGCCAGATCAACGCGGAGGGCACGACCATCATCCTCACCACGCACTACCTCGAGGAAGCGGAGAGCCTCTGCCGCAACATCGCGATCATCGACGAAGGCCGCATCATCGAGAACGACCGCATGTCCACCGTGCTGCGCAAGCTGCACAGCGAGGTATTCGTGCTGAACCTGCGCACGCCGGCGGCGGCGGCACCGGAGCTGCCGGGCTACGCGCTGAAGCTCGGGGCCGATGGCTCGCTCGAGGTCGAGGTCACCAAGGACCAGAGCCTGAACGGCATATTCGCCGCGCTGTCCGCACGCGGCATCGAGGTCGTGAGCATGCGCAACAAGGCCAACCGCCTCGAGGAGCTGTTCCTCCGGCTCGTCGAAGGCCGCGACGCCGCGACCGGCCAGCCGCAGACGGCGGCCTCCGCATGAGTGGCCTCGAGCAGCCGGTGGAGGTGCCCGGCGGCCGGGGGGACCGCCGCTGGGTCGGATTCCGCACGATCGTCATCCGCGAGTTCAGTCGCATCGTGCGCATCTGGGGCCAGACGCTCGTGCCCCCGGCCATCACCGCGACCCTGTACTTCCTCATCTTCGGCAGCCTGATCGGGCGGCGCATCGGGGAGATGGGCGGCTTCACCTACATGCAGTACATCGCGCCTGGCCTGATCATGATGTCGGTGATCACCAACAGCTACGGCAACGTCGTGTCGTCGTTCTTCGGAGCGAAGTTCGGGCGGCACATCGAAGAACTGCTCGTCTCGCCGCTGCCCAACTGGCTCATCGTGCTCGGCTACGTGGCCGGCGGCGTCGTGCGGGGGCTGCTGGTCGGCCTCGTCGTCACGCTCATCGCGCTCTTCTTCACGCGCCTGCACGTCGAGCACCTGGCGCTCGTGCTCGCCGCGGTGCTGCTCACCTCGCTCGTCTTCGCGCTCGGCGGCTTCATCAACGCGGTGTTCGCGAAGAACTTCGACCAGATCTCCTTCGTGCCGACGTTCATCCTGACCCCGCTCACCTACCTCGGCGGCGTCTTCTACTCGATCGCCATGCTGCCGGACTGGGCCCGGCATCTCTCGCGCTCGAACCCGATCCTCTACATGGTGAACGCGTTCCGCTACGGCTTCCTCGGCGTGTCGGACGTGCACGTCGGCCTCGCGTTCTCGATCATGGTCGCGGCCGTCGCGATCCTGTTCGCGTTCAGCGTGTGGCTGATGGAGAAGGGCACGGGGATTCGGGAATAGAGGACCCGCCATGTGCGGCCGATTCGCCTTCTACTCCCCGCACGAAGCCGTCGCGCGGTTCTTCGGCGTCGCGGATGCGCCCGCGATCGAGGCGCGCTACAACATCGCTCCCACGCAGCACGTGGCGGCGGTGCGCGCGGCCGGCGACCAGCGCCGCGCGGTCTCGATGCTCCACTGGGGACTCGTGCCGTCCTGGGCGAAGGATAAGTCCATCGGTGCGCGGATGATCAATGCGCGCGCGGAGACGCTGCGCGAGAAACCCTCCTTCCGCACGGCCTACCGGCGCCGTCGGTGCCTCGTGCTCGCCGACGGTTACTACGAGTGGCAGCGCAGCGGGACGGTTAAGCAGCCCTGGTACATGTCCTTCGCGGACGGCGAGCCCTTTGGCATGGCGGGGCTCTGGGAGACGTGGCGTGACCCGGCCACGGACCAGCCGCTCGAATCGTGCTGCCTCGTCACGACCTCGCCGGCGCCGGCGGTCGCTCACGTGCACGACCGCATGCCGGTCATCGTGCCGGCGTCCGCGCATGCCGAGTGGCTCGATCCCCGCAACGGCGATGTCGAGCGGCTCGACCGCCTGCTCCAGCCGTGGGCGGGCGGCGGGCTCGGGGCGCGCGCGGTCGGACGTCGCGTCAACGACGCGCGAAACCAGGGCCCCGACCTCGTCGAACCGCTTGGCAGCCTCCCGGACGGCGCATAGAGTCGAAGCAGGCATGATTCCCCGAGCCGATCGAAACCGCGCCTTGCCGACGCCCGGAGCCTTGCGCGTCGTGCTCGCCTGCGCGCTGCTCCTCCTGCTCGCCGGTTGCGGCGCGACGCTGATCTATCCGCGACTCGACACGCTGGCCGCGTTCTATTTCCAGGACCTCGTGAGCCTCGACGACACCCAGTCCGAGCAGCTGTCGAGCACGCTGTCGCGCAACCTCGAGTGGCACCGGACTTCGGAGCTCACCAAGTACGCGTCGTTCCTCAACTCGCTCGCCGGGTCGATCGGCCGGGGCGTCGACGGCGAGGAGTGGCTGCAGGCGACGCGGCAGACCGAGGAGTACTGGCGGGACATCTTCGAGCAGGCCGCCCCGGGTTACATCGCGGTCGCGGCCACGCTCACCGACGCCCAGGTGGACGAGCTGCTCGCCAACCTCGCGAAGAAGGACGAGAAGACCTGGCAGGAATTCGCCCGGCGCACGCCGCAGGAGCGGAGCGAGCGCCGCGAGCGTTCGACCCGCAAGGCGCTGGAGCGGTTCACCGGGCCGCTGACCCCGGTGCAGCGTGCGCTCGTGAGGGACTATGCCGCGAACTCACGTTCGATCATGGGCGAGTGGCGCGAGAACCGCCGGGTGTGGCGCGAGGCGCTGGCCGCCGCGCTCGCGGAGCGCCGCTCCGGGGCGCCCTTCGCCGAGCGCATGACACAGATCATCGCCCGCCCGGACGATCTGTGGACGCCGGAGTACCGCGCAGCCTTCGAAGCCAGTCGTGTCGCGCTGGTCGGCCTGCTCGCGGACCTCGACGCGACGCTCACGGACGCGCAGCGTGACCGGGCCCGGACGGAACTCATCGTGCTCGCGGGCGAGATCCGGGGGCTTGCACGGGGGCGAGGCTGAGGCCGGGAGCAACGCGTGGCGCAGTACGACGGCAAGATCTTTGGCATCGGCTTCTACAAGACCGGGACCACGACGCTGTTCGAGGCGCTCAGGGTCCTCGGCTATCACACGGTGAACGGGGACAAGCCGGGCAGCTACCCCGGCGCCGACGACGGAGCGACGTTGATCCGGCAGATCGACGCAGGTGACTTCCGACTGCCGACGTTCGACATGTTCGACGCTTTCACCGACAACCCGTACTTCCGCATCTGGCGGCAGATGCACGAACTCTATCCGGACGCCCGCTACATCCTCACGGTCCGCGACGAGGAGTCGTGGATCGCGAGCTGCGTGACCTTCTACAAGGACCGCCGCGTGCGGCCGATGCGCCTGTGGATGTTCGGCAGTCATGCCGACCCATCGCGCGACGAGGCGAGCCGGCAGGCGTGGCTCGATGCGTACCGCGCGCACAATGCGGCGGTGCGCGAGTTCTTCGCGGCGCGCCCCGGCCAGCTCCTCGAGCTCGACCCGACGCGCGAGCCCGGCTGGGATCGCCTGTGCGAATTCCTCGGCGCGCCGATCCCGGAGAAACCCTGGCCGCACGCGAATGCGCGCAAGCTCCATCGTCCCTGGCGTCACGCGTGGCGTAAGCTCAGGCGCAGCCTCGGCCTCGAGGTCGACGTGCCGGACGTCTCCGGCGGGAAGCGCGACGGAAAATGAACAAGCCACGCCTGCTGCTGCAGGACCCACCGCTCGGGTTCCTGGTCGGCAACCGGTTCGAGCTCCTGCCGCCGGTGACCTGGGTGCGACGGCTGCGCCGGCCGCGACAGGCCGACGTGTTCCTCCTCTCATACCCGAAGACCGGCCGCACGTGGCTGCGCGTCATGACGGGCCAGCTGCTCGCGCTGCACTACGGCCATCCCGAGCTCGCGCAGGTCGAGCTCGGCGCGCGCATGCCGCGCTTCGCCGGCGTGCCGCGCATCCTCGCCAAGCACGACGGCATGCCGCAGAAGAAGACCGCGGCCGAGATCAACCCCGACCGAAGCGAGTACGCCGGCTGTCGCATCATCCTGCTCGTGCGCGACCTGCGCGACACGGTGGTGTCGAACTACTTCCAGGTCACGCGCCGCGAGCACCGGTTCGAGGGCGACATGTCGACCTACGTGCACTGGCCGCGCGGGTCCTTCGAGGGCATGCTGCGCTACTACAACGTGTGGGCAGCGGCGCGCCACGTACCGCGCGGGTTCCTGCTGGTGCGCTACGAAGACCTGCACGCCGACACCGCGCGCGAGCTCGGCCGGGTCGCTGAATTCCTAGGCCTCGACGGCGTCACGGACGCGACGCTGCGCGCCGCGGTCGAGCACGGCAGCTTCGGTTCGATGAAGCAGCGCGAGGCGAAGCGGCCAGCGGACGGCACGCCGCTCGCCGCGGGCAGGGCGGACGATCCGGAATCCTTCAAGACGCGCCGCGGCAAGATCGGCGGCTACGTGGACTACCTCTCGCCCGAGGATGTCGCGTGGCTCAACCGGCGCATCGAGAACGAGCTCGATCCTTTCTACGGCTACAGCTCCGCGCCGTTTCCCCGTCCCCATGGCTGAGCGCGTCGACCTCATCGCCAACGTCCACGTCATGAAGACGGGCGGGCAGACGATGTGCGACATCCTGCGGCAGTCCTTCCCGGGCCGTCACTGCGACCTGCAGGTGAAGGGCGTGGCGAGGGCGGACGACCTGCGCTTCGCGCGCCGCTTCTACCCGCGCCTGCGCAGCATCGCGGGGCACAACGTCGTGCCGCTCTCGAATCTCGCGGAGGCCTGCGACTCGATCCGCTACTTCGCGTACCTCCGCGACCCGGTCGAGCGCTGCATCTCGCACTACCAGTACCGGCGCAACAAGGACGAGACCTCGGACTTCGAGCCCTGGCTCGAGCGGTTCGCGAACTACCAGGTGCGGTTCCTGAGCCGCACTCACACGGCGGCGGACCCGTGGGCGATCCCGCCGGACGCGGACCGCGCAATCGAGGCCATCGAGCGGCACGTCGGCTTCGTCGGGCTGCAGGAGCGCTTCGACGAGTCGCTGGTGTTGCTGCGGCACTGGGCGGCGGACCCGGAACTCGACGTCGCCTATCGCGCGCGCAACGTCGCCTCGAAGAGCACGATCCGCAGGCAGCTGCTCGGCGACCCGCGCATCGTCGATCTCATCCGCTCGCGCCACGTCGAGGACGAGAAGCTCTACCGCTACGTCAGGGACGTCGTCTACCCGCGGCAGGTCGCCGCCTTCGGGCCCGGCCTCGAGCAGGCCGTGGCGGCGCTGCGTGCGAGCCTGCCCGCGCCGCAGCGGCGCGTGGTCGCTCGTGCGCTCGCGAGCGCGAAGCGCGGCCTGCTGTACAAGCCGCTGGCGCGGCGGCACGACCGCGGCGCAGGGTCGGGAACGATCGGGGAGTAGGGGGTAATGATCAGGGGGTAGGGGGTAGTGGAGGAGTCGCGACCGCTTCGTCCGCGGCTGCGCACTTCTTAACTACCCCCTACCCCCTGATCACTACCCCCTTTTCCTAGTCCACCTCTTCCTGCGGCTTGAACGCCGCCGCGAGCTCCTGCTGCTTGCGCGCGGGAACCGGGTCGTAATGACTCAGGTCCATCGTGTAGGTGCCTTCGCCGCCCGTGATGGCCTTGAGTCGCGACAGGTAGTCCTGCAGCTCCGCGAGCGGCACCAGCGCCGAGATCGTCGCGCGGCCGCCGGGCAGGGTGTCCTGCCCGCTGATGCGGGCGCGTCGGGTCGAGAGGTCGCTCGTCACGTCGCCGATCGAGGCGGCCGGCGTGCTGATCTCGACCTTCACGATCGGCTCGAGCACGATCGGCCCGGCCTCCTTGATCGCGGAGATGAACGCCTTCTTCCCGGCGGCGACGAATGCGACTTCCTTCGAGTCGACCGCGTGGTGCTTGCCGTCGTACACGCTCACCCGCACGTCCTGCAGCTCGAAGCCGGCGATCGCGCCGTCGGTGAGCACCTGGCGCACGCCCTTCTCGACGGCCGGGATGAACTGGCCGGGGATCGCACCGCCCACGACGTCGTCGACGAACTCGAATCCCGAGCCGCGCGGCAGCGGCTCGACGCGCAGGTAGACCTCGCCGAACTGGCCGGCTCCGCCCGTCTGCTTCTTGTGCCGGTGGTGGCCTTCGGCGGGGCGCGTGATGGTTTCGCGGTACGGCACGCTCGGCGGCGCGGTCTTCACGGCCACGCCGTAGCGTTCCTGCATCCGCTGCAGCATCACGCGCAGGTGCAGGTCGCCGAGACCGTAGAGCACCGTCTCGTTCTGCGCCGTGTGGTGCATGACACGCACGCACGGGTCCTCGGCGACCATGCGGTGCAGCGACTCGGAGACCTTCTGCTCGTCGCCGCGCTTCTCGGGGCGGATCGCCACGCCGAGCATCGGCGGCGGGAAGCTCACCGACTTGAGGTGGTGGTGGTCCTCGTCGTGCGAGTCGTGCAGCACCGCGTCGAAGTGCAGCTCGTCGATCTTCGGCACGGCGCAGAGATCGCCCGGAACCGCCTGCCCGATCTCGACGTGCTCCTTGCCCTGCAGCTGGTAGAGGTGCGCGATCTTGATGGGCTTCCTCGCGTCGCCCACGAAGAGCTGCGCGCCGGCCTTCACCGTGCCCTGGTGCACCCGGAAGATGCCGAGCTTGCCGACGAAGGGGTCGATGGTGACCTTGAAGACGTGCGCGATCACGTGTTTCGCCGGGTCGGGCGACACCGCGACGCGCACGGCGTCCGGGCCTTCGCCCTTGAGGAACGGCGGGGGATTGCCCTCGGCCGGGTTCGGCGCGAGCTTGAGCAGCACCTGCATCAGCTCGGGAATGCCGGCCCCGGTCTCCGCAGAGCAGAAACAGATCGGCACGAGGTGGTCCTCGCGCAGCGCCTGCTCGAACGGGTCGTGCAGCTGCTCCGGAGAAATCTCCTCGCCCTGCTCGAGGTAGAGCGCCATCAACTTCTCGTCGACCTCGACCACCTGGTCGATGATCTGCGTGTGCGCGGCATCCACCGATGAGAAGTCCGCCGGCTTGCCGTGCGGCTGGAAGAAGCAGTCGACCACGGAACTGCCGCCGTCGGCGGGCAGGTTGAGCGGCAGGCAGGCCTTGCCGAACACCTCGCGGATCTCCGCGAGCACCGCCTCGGTGCGAGCCTCACGGCTGTCGATCTTGTTGACGACGATCAGCCGGCACAGGCCGCGCGCCTTCGCGAAATCCATCATGCGCTGGGTCATCGGCTCGACGCCGTTCACCGCGCTCACCACGATCACCGCAGTCTCGACGGCCTCGAGCGCGCACAGGCTGCGGCCGAGGAAGTCGGGGTACCCCGGGGTGTCGATCATGTTCACCCGCTTGCCCAGGGTCTCGAAGCCGCAGATGGCCGCGTCGAGGGAGTGGAGCAGGGCCTTCTCCTGGGGATCGAAGTCGCAGACGGTCGTGCCGCGGGCGAGCGAGCCCTTGGACCGGATCGCTCCGGAATGCGCGAGCAAGGCCTCGGCCAGCAGCGTCTTGCCCGCGCCTGCTTGGCCCACGAGTGCGATGTTTCTGATGTCTGGTGTCGTATAGGGCATCGGATGCCTCCGTATTCCTTCTATTATTGCGTCGCCAAGCATACCCCCGGCGGGGGAGCGGACCAGAAGCGTTTGCCGGGATTGGCTTAACCGTCCATTCAAGGTAGAAAGCCAGTAATCGCGGCGGCCGCCGGGCCGCACTCCTGAGGGTTAGGGAATGACGACGGGCAAGCGGGCCCTGATCGTGGATGATTCGCGCTCGGCCCGGGTGATCCTGAGCCGCATGCTCGAGCAGCACGGTCTGGCGGTGGACACGGCCGAGTCGGCGGAGCAGGCGCTCGAGTACCTGCAGCAGAACCGGCCCGACGTCATCTTCATGGACCACCTGATGCCCGGAATGGACGGATTCCAGGCGGTCCAGGCGATCAAGAGCGACGTCCAGACCGCGACCATCCCGCTCATGATGTACACCTCGCAGGAAGGCGAGCTGTACGTGAGCCAGGCGCGGGCGCTCGGGGCCGTCGGCGTGCTGCCGAAGACGGTCCGCCCGGTCGACGTGTCCCGGGTGCTCTACCAGCTGAACCTGCTGCCGGATCGCCGCCAGTTGCGATCGGCCCTGTTCGAGCGCGGCCAGGGAGCGGCGCCGGCCGCGCCACTGGTGCACGAGGGAGGCGCGCCGGAGTTGATTGCGACCGCGCCTTCCGGGGCCCCGCTCTCAGAGGCAGCGGCCACCGCCACCGGCACGTGGACTGCGGCGCCGATCGCGATCTCGGAACTGCAGGGCAGTCTCCGGCAGTCCGTGCAGCAGCTCGTCAAGGAACAGCTCGCAGAGCAGAGACGGTTCCTGCTCGCGACCTTCGAGGCCTTCGCGCGGCGGCTCGTGACCGAGATGAAGGAGAGCGCACCGAAGGTGCCTGCGGCTGCCCCGCTGGTCGAGCCACTGCCCGTCGCGGTGCCACCGCGGCAGTGGTGGCCCGTCGTGCTGACCGCGCTGCTCGCCGTGCTGCCGTCTGCTGTACTCGGCACGCTCTTCTGGAAGTCGCTCGGAGAGAACCGGGCGCTCAACGCGGAATTCGCGAAGGTCGAGGCCGAGGTGGCCCGGCTCGGCAAGGCGGTGGCGGCCATCCCTCCGCCGGTCGCCTATGTCTCTCCGGCGGCTGCGACCGCGGCCGGCGTCCGGCTCGTCCCCGGGGCAGGGCCGGAAACGGCGGAGCCCGCCGGGCCATCCGGGGCGCCCGTGTCGGTGGAATACGTACCTTATGGAGAGGTGCCGTTCGCGAACGCGAGGCTCGAGCGCCTGCGGAGGCTGGCCGCCCAGCTCGAGGCGCAGAAATTCCGCGGTCGGATCGTGGTCGAGTCGTACGTGGGAGACTTCTGTCTCACCGGCAGCCCGGCCGACGGGTTCGCCGTGGCCGACCCGGCGCTGCCGTTCCAGAAGTGCGATCTCGTCGGCAACCCGTTCGACGACACGATGTCGCCGGCGCAGCGGCAAGCCGTCGATTTCGCGAACCTTGCGGCATCGCTGCGCCAGCGTACCCAGGGCGCGATCGTCGTCGAGACGGTGAACGCCGGGCGCCGTAACCCGGTCGAGTACCCCGAGCAGGCCGAAGGCAGCACGGCAGGGACCTGGAACACCATCGCCGCACAGAACAACCGCGTCGAATTCCAGGTCGTTCCTGCCGAGTGATGGCGCGGTTCCTGGTCTACGGCGCCAACGGCTACACGGGCGAGCTGATCGCGCGTGAGGCCGCTCGCCGCGGTCTCGCGCCGGTGCTGGCTGGCCGCAGCGAAGCTGCGATCTCGCGTCTCGCCGGCGAACTCGGCTTCGAATGCAGGGTGGGCGCGCTCGACGACCCGGCGGCGCTCCGCCGCGTCCTCGTGGGTGTCGACGCGGTCCTGCACTGCGCCGGCCCGTTCTCCGCCACCGCCGCGCCGATGCTCGAGGCCTGCCTCGCGGCCCGGGTCCACTACCTCGACGTCACGGGCGAGATCGACGTGTTCGAGGCCGTCAAGGTCCGCGACGCCGATGCCCGCCAGGCCGGAATCGTGCTGTGCCCCGGCGTCGGGTTCGACGTCGTCGCCACCGACTGCGTGGCCCTGGCGCTGCACGAGGCGCTGCCCGACGCCACCTACCTCGCGCTCGGCTTCGACTCGCGGTCCGGCGTGAGCGCCGGCACGATGCGCTCGACCATCGAGGGCCTGCCGCGCGGCGGTCGCATCCGCAGCTCGGGACGGATCGTCGCGGTCGAGCACGCGTTCCGGGTACGGGACATCGACTTCGGCGCGGGCCTGAAGCAGGCCACGACGATCCCCTGGGGCGACGTGAGCACCGCGCACCACACGACCGGCATCGCCAACATCGAGGTCTACGTGCCGATGCCGCCAAAGCAGCTCACGGCGCTCAGGCGACTCAAGTACCTGCTGCCGATCATGCGGCTGGCTCCGGTGCAGGCGTTTCTCAAGGAGCGCGCCTCGAAGCGCACGGTGGGGCCCGATGCCGCCGCTCGCGAGCGGCTGCCGACCTGGGTGTGGGGCGAAGCCCAGGCGCCGAGTGGCGAGCTGGTCGTGGCCCGCATCAGGGTCGGCAACCTTTACGACTTCACCGTGCACGCCGCCCTCGGGGTTGCGCAGCGACTGCTCGAGGGCCCGGCCGCGACCGGCTATCACACGCCGTCGCAGCTCGTCGGGGCGCATTTCATCGAGTCGCTGCCGGGATCGAGCCCTCTCGCGCTCACCCGCGGACGGGCGTGGGAGCCGAGACACCCGTGAGCCTTCCGGAGCCGATTCTGTCCACGGATGGCTTTCGTCCGCCGGCGTGGCTTGCGAACCGTCACGTCCAGTCGATCTTCCCGAGCCTGCCATTCCGCCGGCCCGCGGTCGAGCGGCGGTGCCGTCGCCTGCTCGCGGTCTCGCGGCGGCTGGTGCTCGATTGCGGAGACGACGTGCGTCTCCTCGCCCATCACGCGACGCAGGAGAGCCTCGGGCGACCGCCGGCGCGCCGACTGGCCGTGCTCCTGCACGGGTGGGAGGGCAGCGCGAGCTCGCTCTACATGCTTTCGCTCGGGCAGCAGCTGCTCGATGCCGGATTCGACGTGGTGCGACTCAACCTGCGCGACCACGGCGACAGCCACGACCTCAATCCCGGGATCTTCCACTCGTGCCGCATCCAGGAAGTGGTCGGTGCCGTGCGGCGACTGCAGGAACTCAACCCGGGCCGCGGCCTCAACCTCGCCGGCTTCTCGCTCGGCGGCAATTTCTTCCTGCGCGTCGCGGCCCGGGCGCGGGCCGCCGGCCTCGAGCTCGAGCGCGTGGTGGCGGTGTGCCCGGTGCTCGATCCCGAACACACGCTCGTCCAGCTCGAGATGGGCTGGGCGTTGTACCGCGCGTACTTCGTGTTGAAGTGGCGCCGCTCCCTCGTCAAGAAGCAGGCCGCGTGGCCGCAGATCTACGACCTCGGCGACGCCCGTGCGCTCGACAACCTCACCGACATGACCGACCACCTCGTGCGCAAGTACGGCGGCTTCCCCTCGCTGCCGGAGTACCTGCGAGGCTATGCGATCGTGGGCGACGCGCTCGCGACCATCGTGCACCCGACGCGCATCATCGCGGCCGCCGACGATCCGATCATCCCGGCCGTGGACCTGGAGCGCATCGCGCGGCCCGGATCGCTCACCGTCACCCGCACGGCTCTTGGCGGCCACTGCGGGTTCTACGATGCGAGACGCGGGAACACGTGGATCGAGCGCGAGATACTCGCCACCCTCGGGGGCGGATAGAAAGTCCCTTATCCTCCGGGCTACGGGGCGGCGACTGCGCCGCGACGCGCCATCTCGGCCCGCCACGCCGCGTAGCGGGCGACGAGCGCCGATGCGGCCGACGGCGCAAACCTGCGTTCTACCTGCGGCGGTTCCCAGCCGGGTGGCTCGCCGGCAGCGAGGAAGGCGACCCCGCGCGCCGTGGCCTCGCGCACCGAGAAGCGGGCGACCTCGAGGCCGGTGACCGCGGCGAGTGCGCGGCACAGGTAGTCGCATCGCGCGAGCCCGCCGGAGATCACGATGCGCTCGAGCCCCGCGGCCTCGCGCATGCGATCGAGGTTCACGGCGAGCAGGAACGCGATGCTCTCGACCACCGCGGCGAGTCGCTGCAGGTCGTCAGCGTCGCCGACGAACTCCGTAGCGAAGTCGGCGATCCAGAACGGGGCCCCGAGGCCGCCGACGCCGTTCATGAAGAGCGGCACCTGCGCGTCTTCTGGAACCTCGAGCGTGGGCAGCGCCCGGTCGACGTCGATGTCCGACCGCGAGCGCAGCCACTCGAGTGCGCTGCCGGCGCCGTTCACCGTTCCTTCGTGACTGAACGTCGCATGGCCCGAGGCGTCGGAACGCAGCACGCTGCGGAGCAGCCCGTCGGGCAGGCGGCGCTCCGCCGTGGTCGCACGCTGCACGAAGGCGCCGGTTCCCACGTTGACGAGCGCCTCGGGCTCGCGCGGCACGCCGAAGGCGAATGCGGCTGCCGACTGGTCGCCGGTGCAGGCCGTGAGCGGGACCCGGAGTGGCCCGAGCGCGAGGTGTCCGTAGTCGTGCCGCGTGGGTACGCATCGGGGGAGTTGCGCGGGCCCGACCCCGAATGCGTCGAGCAGTGCTGGCGACCAGTCGAGCCGCGACGGGTCGAAGAGCAGCGTACGCGACGCGTTGGCGGGGTCGGCGACCACGGGTCGCTCGTCGAGCAGTCGCGCGAGCAGGAAGCTCGCGAGCGGGCCGGCCGCGAGGTCTCCGGCCAGTGCCGCAGCCTTGACTCCGGCCACGTTGTCGAGGCACCAGCGGATCTTGCTCGCACCGTAGTGCGGCGACAGCACGAGTCCGGTCGCCTCGCGGATCGAGCGGGCGAGCGGACGCAGGCCCTCGAGCCACGCCGCGTTGCGCCGGTCCTGCCAGGAAATCGCGCGGGTGAGCGCGAGGCCCGTCGCGCGCTCCCAGCACACGATGGTCGAGCGCTGGGTCGCGAGCCCGGCCGCAATGATCGGCGCGGAGCGGCCGGCCGGCGAGTCGATTGCATCGCCAGCTGCGACCTGGAGCGAGCGGACGAGTTCGTCGGGATCCTGCTCGACGATGCCGCCCGCCTCGTGCGTGGTCCCGACCGGAACGTGGGCCAGCGCGACTTCGCGACCGCGCGCGTCGAACAGCACCGCGCGGCTGCCGTGGCCGCCCTGGTCCAGCGCCAGGACGAGACCGGCCGCCGGGGCGCTCACCACTGCCGCCGGCTCTCCTCGTAACCGTGCAGCAGGCCGCGCACCGCCATCGACTCGACGAAGCGGGCGCCGCGGGCGTGGCATTCGCGCGCGGTCTTCAGGTCGCGGACTTCGTAGAGCGCCCACGCCCAGGGACCGGGCCACAGGGGCTCCGCGTCCGCCGGCAGGCGTTCGAGGTTCGCGAACATGAACTCGGGGGCGAGCGCGGCTGCCTCGTCGCGCGTCGCGTCGCTGTACTCGGAGATGACCCATCCGATCCTTGCGCCGGTCATCATGCGCAGGATCCTGAGGCTCGGCAGGTCGAAGGAAATCAGGACGCAGCGGTTCATGACGGGCTGCAGCGTCTCCGCGACCCGGCGCAGGACGGTCTCGCGGCCGAACCGGCGCATGCTGCCGCGCTTCACCTCGACGAAGGCCGTCACGCCTTCCCAGCCCTGGAGCGCCTCCACGACCTGCCCGAGCGACGGCGGGTACGTGAAGGCGAACCGCCGTCCGAAGCGCTTCACCTCGCCGACCGGCAGCTCGGACAGCTGGGACCACGTCAGGTCGTGCACGGTCCCCTCGCGGTCCGACACCCGCTCCAGATCGGAGTCGTGAAACGCGACCGGCACCTTGTCGGCGGTGAGCTGCACGTCGAACTCGACGTAGCGGATCCCGAGCTCGACCGCGGAGGCGAGCGCCTGCAGCGTGTTCTCGGGGAACTCGGCGGCGTTGCCGCGGTGAGCAATGATTTCCGGGAGGGTCGTGCCAGTTGTCATCGGTGTGCCCGTTGTGGCGGCGGGTGACGCAACTTGTCACCTTGAACCGGGCCGCATTGAATCACAAGTGGCTGATTCCGGTGGACTCCGGCGTGTGGCACGGGATTTGCTCCGTGAACTGCGGGCCCATGGGTACAGGTGTCGCGAAGATGGCGTCGGAAGTGATTGCACTGTTGTTTCCCGATCCCGGCCAGACCCGGGAGGAGCCGATGCAGTCGGTGACCGCGCTGGTGCGCGACGCCGAAGGGCCCGTCGAGCTCCGAAGCCTGGTGGCGGACACCAACATCATGCGCAGCGCGCGGCTTGCGGGCCGCTTCAACTGCGGCAAGCCCATCGTCGATCCCGTCACCCGCGAAATCATCGGGTACGAAATCGAGCCGATGGCGGTCCGCTGACCACCTCGCACGCCGCATCGTCCGGGCCGGCCGGGGCCTGAGCTATAGTCGCGCGCATGCCCGATGCGCGCACCCTGAGGCCCTCGCGTCCCCCGATGATGTTCGGGCGCATGCGGCGCACGCTTCGCCGCCTGCGCCTCGAGCGCGGCGGCACCGGCACGCCCATTCTCATCCGCAAGTCGGCCGCCCCGCCGGAGGCGACGCTCGCCGCGCGGGCCGGCCTCGTGCTGCTCCTCATGGCCTCGGTGTTCACGGTCTTCCTGCTCGATCGCAGCGGGCTCCAGGACAACATCGACGGCCACGTGTCGGTGTCGGACGTCTTCTACTTCACGATGATCACCATCACGACGGTCGGGTACGGGGACATCGTCCCGGTCTCGGACAAGGCGCGCCTCGTCGACGCCTTCTTCGTGACGCCGGTGCGGATCTTCGTGTGGTTCATCTTTCTCGGAACCGCCTACCAGCTGATCATCCAGCGCCTGATCGAGGAGTGGCGAATGACGCGACTGCAGAGCGAGCTGCGGGACCACGTGGTCCTGTGTGGATTCGGCCACAGCGGCTCGATCGCCGCGTCGGAACTGCTGCTGCGCGGCTGGAGCCCCGGGGAAATCGTGGTGATCGACTCGAACGCCGACGAGGTTCAGCGGGCGGCCGACCGCGGCTTCATCGGCCTGCACGGCGACGCCTCGAGCGAGGAACTCCTGAAGGTCGCCGCGGTGGATCGCGCCCACTCGGTGATCGTGAGCGTCGGCCGTGACGACAGCACCGTGCTGGTCGTGCTCACCATCCGCGAGATCGCCCGCAAGGTGAGGGTGGTCGCACGGGTCAGCGAGCAGGAGAACGTGAAGCTGGTGCGCTCGAGCGGCGCGGACGTCATCGTCTCGCCGCCGCGCTTCGGCGGCTACCTCATGGCGGATGCCATCGCGAGCAGCGCCACGGTCGACTTCGTCGCCGAGGCGCTCACCTTCCACGGCGGGTTCCAGCTGCACGAGCGCGATCCCGCGCCTCAGGAGATCGGCCGCGCGGCGCGCGAGCTCGACGGTTCGCTCGTGGTCGAGATCCGTCGCGGCGGACGGCGCATCGGCTGCTGGCAGGATCCGCGGCTCGTGATCGAGCGGGACGACCGGTTGCTGGTGATCGATTCGGACGCCGCGCTGCGGGCGATCGACTGAGGCGGGAGACATCGCCCCGCCGCGCTGTTGGACTAGACCCGAGAACTGGGTGAGGTGGACAGCGCGGCGGAGCGATCGCGCACGAGTGGTCAAGCGCGCGAGCGCATTGTGCGGGCAACTCGCGCGGGAGTCCAGATGTTCCCACGACTTCGGCGCGCGCCGGAGCGCGCGCTCACGCGGGGTACGCGCGGATGAGCGCGAACGAGAACGCGACGATCATCAGCACGACGAGCGGTCCGCCCACGCGTACGAAGTCGCGGAACACGTAGCCACCCGGCTGCATGATGAGCACGTTCGTCTGGTAACCCATCGGCGTCGCGAACGAGAGATTGCAGCCGACGATCGCCGCCAGCACGAACGCCTCGGGCGGAGCACCGATCTGCTGCGCGATGGAGAGCGCGACCGGCGTGCCGATCGCCGCGGCCGCGTTGTTCGACACGAAGTTCGTGAGCAGGCCGAGAAAGATCATCACCGAGGCGAGCACGGCCTGCGTCGATAGACCGCTCGCCGCCGACACGAAGGCACTAGCGAGCATGTCGGCGCCGCCCGTCGCCGTGAGCGCGCGCCCGAGCGCGAGGCTCGCGACCACGACCAGCACGACGTCCGCGCTGATGCCGCGGCCGAGGCCCTCGAACCGCAGGCACCCGGTGAGCAGCAGCGCCACCACGCCGAGCAGCGAGGCGATCGCGATCGGCAGGATGCCGAAGGCGGCGAGCACGACGACGGCCGCCATGATCGACACCGCGACCGGCGCCTTGCGCGTGCGCGGCAGGTCGAGCGTGCCGTCGAGCACCAGCAGTCCGGCTTCGTCCTTCAGCGCCGCGACGCTGCCGGGCGTCCCCTGCATGAGCAGCACGTCCCCGGAGCGCAGCTCGCGGTCCGCCACTTCCCCGGCGAGCGAGTCCTCGTCCGCCGGACGGTACATCGCGAGCGTCACGACCCCGAAGCGTTCCGGGATCCTGAGTTCGCGCAGGGTCCTCTGGTGCAGCGGCGACTCCTCGGTGACCACGACCTCCACGAGCTGCTGGTCCTCGGCGAGCTGCGGGTGGTGCTCCGGGGGGAGGCCGGCGACACGGTCCGCGTCGTAGAGAGTCGCGGCAAGCGTGCGCTCGAACTCCTTCAGGTACGCCGACGTGTCGCTGACCAGGATCCGGTCGCCCTCGAGCAGCCGGAACTCGTCGGTCACGTCGATCACCTCGGCGCCGCGCTGCACGCGCTGCACGACCATGCGGTTGCCCGTCCACCGGCGGACCCTGGCGACCGTCTTCCCGCGGGCCCGGCTGCGAGGGCCAACGTAGAGCGCGGCGTCGAACCTCCGGGGCGCGCCGGAGGCGAGCGGTCCCGCGCGGTCCTTGAGCAGTCGTGGCGCGACGAGCCACAGGTAGGCGAGCGCGATCAGCGCGGGCCCGATCACGATGCGCGTGAACTCGAACATGTCGATGTGCGGGGCGCCGAAGTCCCGCGCGAGCGACACGATGAGCAGGTTGGTGGAGGTGCCGATGGTCGTCGCCATGCCGCCGACGATTACGGCGAAGTTCATCGGCATCAGCAGCCTGGATGGCGAGCCGCCCGCCCGGAGCGCGAGCCCGATCACCACGGGCATCAGCACGACGACGACGGGAGTGTCGTTGACGAAGGCGCTCAGGGTCATCGCGACGGCGAGGATCGCGAGCGTCGCGAGGTGGCGGTTGAAGGCCCAGAGGCGGGCGAGAACCCGGGCGATGGGCTCGAGCGCGCCGATCACCATCAGCGCCCGGCCCAGGATCATCAGGCAACAGATCGCGACGAGGGCCTCGTGGCCGAATCCCGAGAAGATGTGACGGGGTCCGAGCTCGCCGTCGGGGCCCTGGTACGGGAAGAGGTGCAGCCCGAGTGCGAGCGCGCCGATCACGATCAGGCTCGTCACCGGGATCGGCAGGCGCTCGCGCGTGAAGAGGAGGAACGCGAGCGCTGTCAGCGCGAGGACCGCGACGGCGTGCGGCTGTATGGCGAGGTCGGTCATCCGTCAAAGGATAGCGTGAAAAAAAGAGACCCCGCTTTCGCGGGGTCTGTCGTCCTTCCTTAAGGGCGCTCGATTCTGTTTTTCTGCTTGTGCTTCTTCTTGCGCCCGTTTGTTCGGGGTATCTGCGTTGCCGATCCCTTTTGTCGCTTTCGCTTCCGGTCATCCCCCAGCGGAACTTTTTCCCGTCTCTTGTTTCCTCGTCCGTCCCATCACCACCATCCACACGAGGTCGAGAATAGCGAAGCAACGTCCGTGCCAGCTTTTTCCTGCCCTTTTCAATCAAAGACTTAGGCTCTGATTGCTCGGGCCCGGCTCGAACGCCGGCGTGTTCCGTCATGAATTCGTAAAGAAAATCGACGGCGTTCAGGCACCTCGCGTGGCCGCTGACGCCGGGCTACCGGTTCGCGAGAATAGGCGCCGTCCGGGCCGTCCGGCCCGCCATGGAATCGCAAGTGTCATGACTCACCTCGCAGCGCGACACGGGTCCCAGGCCGGCAATTCCACAGTCGGGTTACTGGCGCTTGGTCTCGCGCTCGCCGCCGGAATGATCCTAGCCTCGGTCGTCGTGAGTCGCAGCCTCGAGCGCATCAAGCTCGCCGGCGACAAGATCACGGTAAAGGGCTACGCCGAGGAGAAGGTCGTCTCCGACGCGGGCACGTGGCGCGGCACGGTCACGGTGCGCGGGCCCGACCTGCAGGCGGGCTACCGCGAGCTCGAGGAGGACACGGCGCGCGTGATGCAGATGCTGAAGGAGGCCACCGGCGAGGGTGTCTCGGTGTCTGCCGGGCCCGTCGCGACGCGCACGGTCTACGAGTCCGGTCCCGGCGGCGTGCAGACCGGCCGCGTGTCAGGCTACGAGCTCGAGCGTTCCTTCGAACTGTCGGCCAGCGACGTCGCGCTCGTCAGGCGCATCGCGGGCGACGCCTCCGCGCTCATCAGCCAGGGCGTGAACATCAATTCCTGGCCGCCTCAGTACTTCTTCGGCGACCTGAACGCCGTCAAGGTGCGGCTGATCGGTGCGGCGACGAAGGACGCGCAGTTGCGCGCGGAGCAGTTTGCCGCGAACAGCGGCGTGACGGTCGGGCCGCTGCGCTCGGCGTCGCAGGGCGTGTTCCAGATCACTCGCCCGAACTCCACCGACACGGCCGACTACGGAAGCTACGACACCAGCACGGTCGAGAAGGTCGTCAAGGCGGTGGTGACGGTGGAGTACTCGGTCGCGCGGGAGTAGCCGGCTACGGCGGCGACTCGCACGGCGCACGTAACGTTCACCGGATTTACGTTCAGGCACAGTTGGCCAGTTCGACGAGCTCGTAGTAGGTCTGCATGTACCCGGCGACCTGCCCCTTGAGGAACAGGAATTCGCCGTCGTTCGTGCACCAGACGTCGTACGGTGGGTGCTCCTGCGGCAGGCCCGGCGCAGACACGTAACGGAAGTGCAGGGCGTCGAACGACCCGGCCTTCACCGTCACGCGTTCCTCGCCCACGTACTCGATGTGGACCGCGACCCGGAACAGCATCGGGCCCGTGGCGCCCCGGTGATCCGGAGAGGAGAGCAGGAACTCGTCGATGCCCTGCACGCCCGGACCCTTCGAGCGGTCGAACAGGCGCAGGTGCCACGCGTCGCAGGCGATCGCGTGGTGCTGGAACGTGCGCAGCGGCGGATGGCGGTGCTCCATGCGCTGCGACACACGGCCCTCGAGCGCTGTGAACGTCTCGCACTCGGTGTGGCCAGGGTGGAACTTGAACCAGCCCGAGCCCATGAAGCGGTCGCCTACGGTGATGCGCACGAAGCAGTCCATCGGCAGCCACTGCTCGTCGACGCTGTAGGTGATGTCGCGCATCACGCTCGGGCGGTCGTCGATCTCGCAGTGAGCGGTGATGGTCCGCTTGCCGTCGGAATGCACGTCCAGGTGGAAGTACTCGCGCCCCCGCTCCTGCATGTAGCGGTCGGGTTTGTGCGAGAGGTACGCGATCGTGCCGCGAACCGAGCGGTGGTCGCGCTGCAGCACCGGCTTCGCTTGGCTTTCGTTCATGTGGCGTCGCTCCGGCCGGTCGAGGCGGCCTGCTCGAAACAGGGGAATGTCCCCTATCAAAACGCGTTGATGCCGGTCAGCTCGCGCCCTATGGTGAGCTGGTGGATGGTCTCCGTGCCCTCGTAGGTAATCACGCTCTCGAGGTTGAGCGCGTGGCGGATCGGGACGTATTCGGCGCTGATGCCTGCGCCGCCGAGAATGTCGCGGGCGTCGCGCGCCACCTCGAGCGCCATGCGGCAGTTGTTCCACTTCGCAAGCGAAACGTGCGAGGGCGACATGGTGCCCGCGTCCTTCAGGCGCCCGAGCTGCAGCGACAGGAGCTGCGCAGCCGTGATCTTGCGCGCCATCTCCGCGAGCCGGATCTGCACCGTCTGGGTTGCGGCGAGCGGGCGGCCGAACAGCACGCGCGTCTGCGAGTAATCCAGGGCCTGCGCGAGGCAGGCCTGCGCGGCGCCGATCACGCCCCAGGTGATGCCGTAGCGTGCCTGGGTGAGGCAGGACAGCGGTGCCTTGATGCCGCACACACTGCCCGGGAGCATGTTCTCCTCGGGCACCACCACGTCCTCGAGGAAGATCGCACCCGTGATCGACGCACGCAGCGAGAACTTCTTCTCGATCTCGGGTGCGACGAGGCCCTTCGTGCCTTTCTCGACGAGGAAGCCGCGGATGCCGTCCCCGGTCTTCGCCCAGATCACGAAGAGATCCGCGATCGGCGAGTTGGTGATCCACATCTTCGCGCCGTTCAGCACCCAGTCGCGGCCGCGGCGCTTCGCGTGCGTCTTCATGTTGGCGGGGTCGGAGCCGCCGTGCGGCTCGGTGAGGCCGAAGCAGCCGATCAACTCGCCGGTCGCCATGCGCGGCAGGTATTTCTGCTTCTGTTCCTCGCTGCCGTAGGAGTGGATCGGGTACATGCAGAGGCTCGACTGCACGGACACGAAGCTGCGAAGCCCCGAGTCGCCGCGCTCGAGCTCCTGGCAGATGAGCCCGTAGCTCACCGCGTTCATGCCGGCGCAGCCGTAGCCCTCGAGCGAACTGCCGAACAGCCCGAGGCCGGCCAGCTCGCCCACGAGCTCGCCCGGGAACGTGTGGTTCTCGAAGTGCTCGCGGATGATCGGCAGCACCTTCTCGTCGACCATGCGGCCGACGGCGTCCTTGACCATCTGCTCCTCTTCCGAGAGGAGTCCGCGCACGTCGAACAGGTCGATCGGATCGAGCCTCCGCGAGGACGGCTTCTGGGTCTCTTCGGCGGGATGTGCGGCCACGTTGGTACTCCGGATGGAAGGTGCGAGCCCGGTCTGAAGGTCTGGGGCGTCGGCAGGTCGGGGTATTTTACGTGCTTCGAAGCCACGTGCCCGCCGCCTGCGAATTCCCTCGAGACCATGCAACTGGCCTACCACACGGACTATTTCGTGCCGCTGCCTCCCGGGCACCCCTTCCCGATGGCCAAGTACCCGCTGCTCCGGGAGCGGCTCGCGGCCGAAGGGCTGCTGGACGAGGGGGACCTGCTCGTGCCGCGCGAGGCCGCGCTAGAGGACCTTGCGAGGGTCCACACGCCCGAGTACCTGGGGCGGCTCGAGGCCGGGACGCTGGACGCCGCCGAGGTCCGGCGCATCGGCGTGCCGTGGTCCGCCGCGCTCTGGCGGCGGTCGCGCCTCGCCACCCAGGGCACGATCGATGCCGCGCGGGCCGCCCTCGGGGACGGGCTCGCCGGCAACCTCGCCGGCGGCACGCATCACGCCTTCGCCGACCACGGCGAGGGTTTCTGCGTGCTGAACGACGTGGCCGTCGCAATCCGGGTGCTCCAGGCGGAGCGCCGGATCGCCAGGGCGCTGGTCGTCGATCTCGACGTGCACCAGGGCAACGGCACGGCGGCGATCTTCGCTGGGGATCCGGACGTCTACACGTTCTCCATGCACGGCGAGCGGAATTACCCCGCGCGCAAGATGAATTCGCGACTCGACGTCGGACTCGCGGACGGCATGGGCGATGAGGAGTACCTGGCGCTGCTCGAGCGGCACCTCGCGGCGATCCTCGAGGAGTTCGAGCCGGACCTCGTCTTCTACCTCGCGGGCGTCGATCCGGCTCGCGGCGACCGCTACGGACGGCTGGCGCTCTCGGACGAGGGCATTCGCCGCCGCGACGCCTGTGTGCTCGGCGCCTGCCGCGGCGGCGGCCTGCCGACGGCGATCACGATGGCCGGCGGCTACGCGCCCACGCCGGAGCGCACGGCCGAACTGCACGCGATCGTGTTTCGTGAAGCAGTCGCCATTGCCCGCGGCGGCGCGGCGCGAGATCATCTGCCGTAACCGCGTTTCGAACGGTCAACCGCCGGGGATTGCGCGCCCCGGCCTGCAACGGAGCAAATCGATGAGCACCCGCCAGCAAGCCGGATTCCTGTCTGCCGTGGCCGTGGCCGTCGCCGTCGCCCTCTCGGGCTGCGCCGCGACGGAGGACTTCGCCACCAACCCCGAGAAGCAGAAGACGCGGCAGGGTGCCGGCATTGGCGCCCTTGCGGGTACAGCCATCGGGCTGATCGCGGGCGGCGGCTGGGAAGGCGCGCTCATCGGGGCGGGCGTCGGCGCGCTCGCGGGTGGCATGGCGGGCAACTACATGGACAAGCAGGAGGCCAAGCTGCGCCAGC
>Ga0114939_10000143_pt1 | contig 59493 bp, 38 predicted proteins | sample AshMeaCrysSpring_FD_87196 | JGI IMG/M metagenome (GOLD analysis project Ga0114939, IMG submission 87196) | Groundwater microbial communities from Big Spring, Nevada to study Microbial Dark Matter (Phase II) - Ash Meadows Crystal Spring | ecosystem: Environmental > Aquatic > Deep subsurface >...
GAGCCATACCATCAACCTCGACGGCTGGCGCGTGGGCGAAGTACGCGAGGCTTATGGGGCTGCGGGTGAAGTCAATTGGCGACGCTCCGACGGCACACTCTATGGCCGCGGCGGCAGCGTCATTGGCCGGCGGGTGCAGCGCGGTACGTTTTGGGAGGTGCAGTATTTCATCAAGAACCACTTGGGCTCCACCGTGCGGGTAGTGAATGCGGACGGGAGCTACTCCACGACGCCGGTGTTCGACTATCAGCCGTATGGGGAGTTGCAGGCGATACGAGAAGACAGTCTGAACCCTGTCGGGCCGAAGTATACCGGTAAGGAACTCGACACCGAGGTCAACCTCTACTACTTCGGCGCACGGTGGTATGATGCCGAACTGGGGTTGTGGATATCACCTGACCCCAAGGCTCAGTATCCCAACCCGTATTCCTACGGCAACGGCATGGTGGTCGTCGGAGTTGATGAGGATGGCAACTGGTTCGGCATTGATGATATTATTGTCGCAGCAGTAGGCGCGGCTGTTGGCGCAGGCATTGCGATTTCCAAAGGGTATGATCCCTTTGACACTCAGTTCTGGGGCTATACTGCAGGGGGGGCGGCAATTGGATGGGCAGCTTATACAACCGGTGGTGCCGCGGCAGGCGCACTTGGAGGAGGTTTTTGGGCAACTGTAGCCGGTGGGGCCGTAGCTGGGGGTATTACTGGTGCCGGAAACTACACGCTTGAATCGGGTATTGAAACAGGATTCAACGACTTTAGTACAAAGGACCTTCTGCAGCAAACGGCCACGGGAGCAATTACGGGCGCGGTTACTGCCGGAGTTCTAAAGGGAAGTGCGATGATATATGAAAATTATGTTGGTAGGGATCCTTTGATTGATTTGGCTCAAAGTGCGGGAAAACAGGATGTGTCTGTAACTCTGGGAAAAACGCCTCAGAATGGTATGCCAGCCTCATGGACTAATGCCGGAGCGGCTGTTAAGGTTGGGGCTAGCGAGAAGGTAATGACCAGTCTTATAAGCTCTTTTAGCGTTTCTCAAGCCTCCATACTGGCATCATCGTTGGCGGCGGGTCCAAAGCACGAACTAATAGGACTTTCAGCTCCGTTCTATGAAAGACAGGCCAATAAAATCATTGAGAAGGCCAATAGAACCCTTTGTGAAGTGTGGGATCATAGCAGTTGCGATGATCTTCCGCCTAGCAACGAGCCGTTGCCAAGCCCTGGCCCTATATATTAGGACATGGAGATGCAAATTTCCTTACCGTTATTGCTGGCTCTGTTGCTTCTGACTTCTTGTGCTCAAGTTAGCAGTGAATGGCGTATTTCTTCGAAGGTAAAGTCTTCGCTTAAAACTTGCTTGGAGTCTCCCGAAGTCATTATTCTCGGCGACTTCGATACAACGAAGATTGTCCGAGATCAGGTTAGGCGAGGCGGCGGAAATAGTCTTGGGAAGGCCGTGAACGATTTTATTCGAGACGGCCTCAATGACAGGAGAAATCATGACATCAGGCTTTGTGCCGATCTCAAGTTGGGTGAATCGTACGACAACAAAATTTTGATCGACTCCCTGTCTATCCTTAAAAATTATCCTGGAGATCCACGCTCGAACACGAATAGGCGCGGGTATCTCGTTTTCACGTATCACTCGGGATATAGCGCGAATGCCGAATTGCACTTCAGGATGAGCGAAGATTCTGCCGGTGGCGCAGGTATCATTAGATATGAGGGGAAAATCGGTGGAAATGATTGGAATGATGTGCGGGGCGCCATTCGGATGATGACACGCAGGCTAGTTGATATCGGATTGAATACAAAGTAAGCCCAGCCTAATATCTACCGGCACCTTCATTTTCTACTAAGCTTTTCCCTACCTCTTCGCGGCGAGCCCGTCCACTTGCTTCAATATCAGCTGCTGCTCGCGGGGCTTGAGCTTCTCGAAGGCCTTCTGCAGCTTCACCGCCCGTTTGTTCGGGTGCCCCTTGACTTGGCCTCAGCCGCCTTCTTCTGGTCGCTTCCCTCCTCGAACAACTCCGGCACGCTCCTTACTGGGTTCTTATCAGTCTGATGAACGCCCCCCTAGAAATACTGCCTTATGCCGTGGCTTTCCGCGCGTCTTCATGTTCGAAAGCCGAAGACATCCGAGAGATTTCGGATGCCTTCAGTCCAAGCCTGGCCGCCTCCTCCTTCCAAGTTCCCGCTGCCGCACCGACCTTACGAATCATATCGTGGGCAAGGCCGGCATCCAACTCAAAGTAGGGGGCGACTTGCAATGCAAGATCCAAGGAGGCGGTCGAGTCTTCCTCATCGATAGCCGTGGAAAGAATACGGGGTCGCAAATCCACGGGGACAGGATTCAGATCGAAAGCCGGTGCAAGCCTCCAGCCCCGTGCATCAGGGTACAGAAAGCCATGGTTTCGCAAGTGGTCATCGACGTTCGAGATGAGAATGTTGAACACGATTCGCCGCCAAAGTTCATGCATGTCTTCCTTGGGAGAGGCTCCATGCCGACGAAGCAGATCCACGAATTCCAAGTAGCTACTGCGATCTCCGTCGTGCGCTCCGAGCATACTCATGGCGGACAAGTAAGGGATACGCTCCCGGCCCTTCCGATCAAACCGATTGAGCAGAAGCGCCGTTTTGCTCCCCATCGATTCCAGACGATTCTCCGGAACGGTGATCCCCGATTTGCGAGCTAGCCTCAATGCCAAGGCCTCCCAAACCACCTCGGAGTACACATCTCCCTTGTGAGGAAACTTGGCGATCATCAGGCGTCCTTCAGGCCCACGCACAGATGCCTTCGGACGTGCGCCGCCCAATGATGAACCTGGCGCCAGCAGCAATCGGATCGCGCTATCATCCTCATCATCCCCATCTTCCACGACTTTCTCGGAGGCGGCCAAAAGGGCGGGGAGGTCAATCAACGGGGGAATTTCTTGGAGGCCATCGGAAAGGAAGGGGCCACCTTCTTGCTCGGAAAATCGAAGCGCTCCCTGACGGCTCTCGTCATTCACATGAAGCAGGTAGTCGATTTCCTGAAGGGTATGAGGTGCCCGACCTTCCTCTCGCGCCTTGGACCTCTCGGCACGCTGCATCAAGACTCGACCCCAACGGTCGGGAGCGGAATCCCCCATGGCACCGAACAGCGCTCTGGTGGGTTGGGTATAGAAAGGGCCTGGGCCTACCTGAAGAGCGGGTTCGAGCGAGAAGCGCTCAGCGCGGCCGAGCCAACTCTCGTCATACTCGAAAGTGGCGCTTTGCTTTCCCTTGTTGCTCCGCGCCCACAATCGCCCCACCAAATGGGGCTGATCCTGTAGATCTGCGTAAACGAATACAAGCTTTTCCATCACTCACTCTTTTTTACTTCGAAGAACGTGGAAGACGGATCCGCTTCGGGAGGCGTTCTTCTTCCAATGCCAGTCCCACACTATCGTGCCGGCTATCCACCAAATCGGAAAGTCGTTCATTCAGTCCAAGAACGAAAAGGGCTGTCGCATAACTTGCCATGGAAACTCCCGGCTCTCCCTTCTCAATCTTTGAAAGGGTTAGGGGAGTTACAGAGACTCTTTCCGCCATAATTTTTGCCGGAATGCGTCGACGCAGACGAGCATCTCGGATATCCTGTCCGAGTTTTCGAAGAGCCCGCTTAACGGGTAAGGGCAAATAGTCCTTGCGAGGCATCGCCAAAGCTCCTGTCCCTTAAGGCATATAAAACTTAATATTATATGCCATAAGTCATATAAGAGTTAATATAATATGCTTTATAAAGTTTTTGTGAGACTTAATAAATCTTCAAAAAAGCCGGGATTCGAGTTTATTGCAGGGTATGAGCGACGAGAAAAGACTTTAAACTGAGTTTCCAAGAGCCATTTGGCCTCTTGGCTTCTTCATCGTCAGCTTGCCCCCTGATCGAGTATCCAGAGCTGGAGTTTTCCGGCTACGTCAAACCTCAGGAGGCGTCATGAAATCCGTAGGTCTCCACCCCCGCCCCGATGTAAATTTCCCCCATATTGCGCCGGAAAACCCGGTGAACCGCACACCCCCCAGGAGCCCTGACCATCATGGACGTCGCCGCCTTCGAAGCCCTCGCCGCCAAAGTTGAAACCGCCGTCGCCCGCATCGAGAGCATGAAGCTGGATCTCTCCGCCAAAAACACCGAGCTCGAAGCCCTGCGCAGCCAGCTCACCGAAAGCGCCGACCGCGCCGCCACGCTCGAACTCACCCTTGAGCAAAGCAATGAGGAAAACGCCCAGACCCTCGCCGCCAAAGAGGCCGCCCTCGCCTCCAAAGAGGCTGAGCTGACCGCCAAAGACGCCGAAATCGAAGCGCTCAAGGCCGACCTGAGCGCCCGCTCGGAAAACCTCACCCAGGCCGGCGACCGCGTGCGCGACCTGGTTTCGCGCCTCGACGCCGCGCTGGTGTAAGTTTCATCCGGATTGCAACCCTCCAAACCTCAGCGGACGAAAGGACCGGATCATGAAAACCCCCCATCCCGAACAGTCCGCTGAATCCCCGGCGGCCGCATCAGCCCCGGGCACCGTTCATTCCGCCAAATTGACCCTGTGCGGCGAACCCCTGCAGCTGCGCACCGACCAGCCCCCCGAGGTTTTGGGTCGGTTGGCCGGTTATATTAACGACCGGGTCAAAGCCATCGGCGGCGGCACGGGCCTGGCGCCCGAGAACTTCCGCCTTTTGGCCCTGGCCTCCCTCGGCATCACCGGGGAACTGTTCGAGACCAAATCCAAACTGGAGGACGTCGAAGCGGGCAACCGTCGCATGCTCACCGAGGCGGAGCGCCTCACCAAAGCACTCGACCGCGCGCTCTCTTGAAGTGCCTCCGCAAAAACGGGCCCTGTCGCTCGCGCCAAAGTTCCGACTTTACAATCTTGACATAAACCGATGGAGTCTCCGTCCGTCTCGCTCAAGCCCCCTCGAGGGGAAGGGCAAACCGGAAGGGTCTCGTCAATCATTTATCACGTCAAGGTCTGGAATAATGCGCGGTAAGTCGACAGGGTCTCTTTTTGGTTTTCGACGGGCTGTGACCGGCGCGCAGCTTCGTCGGCCTCAGTCGCCGTACTACCAGTACGGCTCCTTCGTTCCTCCTGGCATCGCTTGGTCTCGCCTCGTCGAATTCCCAAAAAGTCCTCGATGGTGGGCTGCGACCTGCGCTTTGCGGCGTTGGCCCTCCTCGTCGTACTACCAGTACGACTGCATCAAAACCCCTGAATTTCGCCTGAGGACGAGCGGAGGGGATGTTTTGTCCCAGTATTTTGCGCGAAGGGGCAAGTTGCCGGACGCGCGATCCTGAAATACCCGTTAGATTAGGATTTGATACACGTTGCGTTCCCGATTCGAACTGGTTTCGGATAGGGTGGTGGCGTATTGTGCCTGAAAGTGGAGTCCGGCGTCTCCGGGCGGAAAGAGGATTCGATCGTGACCCTGTTACAACCCGTGTTCCCGCGCCTGCCGGCCTTCGCCCTGACGGATTTGAGAACGGTCGTGATGGCCCTCTCCGCTGTGACCGCTGCCATCGTCGCGTTCCCCCAAACCGCCGCCGCGCAAAACAGCGCCGGTGACAGCGTGTTTTCAGGCATCCCGATCCACAAGGTGAACTTCATCTTCCCGGTTTTGTGGAACGGCGCCGCCAACGACACCGCCGCGTGGAACGGCACCACGGGCATTCACCAGAAGCTGATCAACAACAAGGAGTCGGAGGTTTACATCCCCGCCAAACTTGAGATCAACTGCGACTCCACGGGCACGAACGCCGGCTGCCTCAAGATGGACAGCATCGGCGTGCGCTACAAGGGCAACTCCACCTTCTCAAGCGGCGGCGCCAAGCGTCCGTTCCGCATCAGCTTCGACGAGTACGGCATCGACCAGCGCTGGAACGGCATCAAGGGGTTCACGCTCAACAACTCGTGGAACGACCCCTCGCACATGGGCGAGAAGATCCACATGGATTTCGCCGTGGAGCGCGCCGGCATGACCGGGCCGCGCATCGGGTACGCCAACGTGCTGGTGAACGGCAAGCCGCATTCGTTTTACATGATGGGCGAACTGGCGGATAACCGCCTGCTGAACCGGTTCTTCGGCGAGAACGAGGGCGATCTGTTCAAGGCCATCGATGCCACCAGCAACAACAGCGACTTCACCACGACCTCCCTCACCAACAAGCGGTACGAGGTCGAATCCGACAGCGTGAACCGCGCGTGGGCGCGGCTGGGCGCGGTGATCACGGCGGTGAACGGGTCGAGCGTGGCGACGGCGCTGCCGGCTCTTGTGAACATGGGCTCGGTGTACCGCGGGTTCGCCACCGACGTGCTGTTCGGCAGCACCGACACCTACGCCGGCGTGGGGCAGAACTACCTGGTGTACTTCCCCGAAAGCCAAGGGTCGAAAATGGAGTGGATCTTGTGGGACGCGAGCCTGACCTTCGGCAAGGCGCCGTTCGGCGACGCGAACAACACCTCCACCACTCCGGGCGGCAATTGCGCTCGTTCGGCCACGGGGAATCTGTTGTGCGGGCCCACCAATAAACCGCTGATCAACAAGATCGTGACGACGCAAAGCCTGCGCGAGGATTACCTGCGCTCCACGTGGTTCCTGTTCAAGGCCTACTTCGAAGGCGACTGGCTGACGAATCGCATCGACACCGTGGCGGCCCTGATTCGTCCGCACCTGGCGGCCGACACGAAGAAGCTCGGTTTGACGAACATGAGCACGTTCGACCAGAACGTGACCACCCTGAAAACCTTCGTGACCACCCGCATCACCAACGCCAACTCACAGTTCGCGACGCACGGCATTTCGGCGGCGAACGCGATCCGTTCGGGCGACGTGGTCATCAACGAGATCGCGCCCACGCAGGGGTGGGTGGAGGTGTACAACAACCGCGATTACCACATCGACCTCGGCGGCCATTCGCTGACCGACGCCTCGGCGCAGCCCAACAAGTGGACCTTTCCGCTGCGCTCGTTCGTGGGGCCCAAGGGTTACTACAAGGTTCGCCTGATGGGCGGGGCGGGTACCGACACCGCCACCAACTTCTCGTTGTCGGCGACCGGTGGTTTTGTGAAGCTGTCGCGCGCCAACGGGTCGGGGCTCGACTCCGCCACCTTCGGCGCCCAGAACGGCGTGCGCACGTTCTCGCGCCTGGGCGATGGCACGGGCGGGTTCGGAGAGGGGATTCCCACGCCCGGCGTGGCGAACGTCTCGGCGTCGACCGCCGCGCCCAACCTGAACGCGGGCGCGGTGCGCATCAACGAGTTCATGGCCGACAACACCCTGCTGGCCTCGCCGGGCACGGTGAAAGCCGACTGGGTGGAGCTGTACAACACCACCTCCGCGGCGGTGAGCCTGGCGGGCCTGTCCCTCAGCGACAATGCGCTGAACCCCGCCAAGTGGCAGTTCCCCACCGGCACCAGCATCGCGGCGAACGGCTATTTGGTGGTGTGGGCCTACGACACCACCGTCGCGGGGACCTTGTACGCCTCGTGGGCGCTGTCCAAGAGCGGGGAGCACCTGCGGCTTTCGAACGGCGACCAAAGCGTGGTGGATTCGGTGACCTTCGGGGCTCAAACCACCGATCGTACCACTGCGCGCATTCCCAACGGCACGGGTGCGTTCTCGTCGAACTGCCTGCACACCTTGGGCGCGACCAACACGTGCGTGACCTCCGGTCTTACGCAGGCCTCTCGTTTTGGCTCGGATGCCTTCACGCTGGCGCGCGGCGGCGCGGGCCGCATCGCGGCCAGGTTCACGCTTGAAAAGGCCGGGTCGGCGCGCCTCTCGGTTCACGACGCGCGCGGGCGCGAGGTGGCCCTGCTGTGGAACGGACGGCTTGACGCCGGCACGCATGAACGCCTGTTCGACGCGGCCGTGTTGCCATCGGGTGCCTACACGTTCCGGTTGCGCACCGGTGGCGTGGAGCAGGTTCGGGCCGGGGTGTTGATGAAGTGAGGTCCAAAAGGCTAGTGGCGAGTGGGTAGCAGCTTGTGGCGAAAACAAAACGATGCAAGTATTCGAGTGTTTGCCACCACCCACCACCCACTACCCAGCACCCACTACCCAGCACCCACTACCCAGCACCCACTACCCACAACCCCTGATTCTGATTGAGCAATAAAACGGAGAGATCACGATGAAGAAAATTCCTCTGGCTTTGACGCTGGCCGTCGCGCTGTCCACCGCCTCAGCCCAAAGCGTGCGCATCAACGAGTTCATGGCCGACAACGACACCATCGCCTCGCCGGCGGGGAACAAGGCCGACTGGATCGAGCTCTACAACACGACCTCGTCGCCCGTGAGCCTGGCGGGTATGTACCTCTCCGACAACGCCACCAACGCGGCCAAGTGGCAATTCCCCACGGGCACCACCATCGCCGCCAACGGCTACCTCGTGGTGTGGGCCTACGACACCACCTTCGCCGGCGCCCTGTACGCGAGCTGGTCGTTGTCGAAGGATGGGGAACACCTGCGTCTGTCGGCGGCTAACCTGAGCGTGCTCGATTCGGTGACCTTCGGACTGCAGACCAAGAACCGCAGCGTGGCGCGTATCCCCAACGGCACGGGGGCCTATTCCTCGAACTGTCTGCCCACGCTGGGCATGACGAACACCTGCACGGTGACATCGCTCCGGGGCGCATCGCCCGGGTCCGCGTCCGGCGCTGACTTCGCCCTGATGCCCGCGGGGGCGGGCCGGTTCGCCGCCCGCTTCACGCTCGCGCAGGGAGCGCGCGTGAGCCTCTCGGTTCTGGACGCGCAGGGTCGCGCCGTGGCGACGCTGCACGATGGGTTCCTGGGGGCGGGCGCGCATGCGCGCGTGTTTGAGGCGGGCAAGCTGCCTGCGGGAACCTACTGGTTCCGCCTGCGCATGGGCGGCGCCGAGCATGTGCGCGCCGCGGTCATCGTGCGCTAGGCCTGCGACGGCGGTTCTTCCCGCCCGCGGCCCTCACGGCTGCTGCGTGATGGCCTCGTCGCCGGGCCGCCACATCACGTACTGCATGACCAGCCTCATCATCTCGTCGGTCTCGGCCATGCCGCGCTCGAAGTACACGTCGCGCGGCGGCAGGTAAGGGTTCTGCAGATTCTTCGAGGTGTTGTCGAACCAGGCTTCCGCGCGCAGGCGCGAGCCTTTGGGGAGATGCACAAGCGTGCGGAAACGGTAGAACTCCTGCCAGTTGAAATCCCAGCGCGGCACGTTCACGAGGGGAACCGTATCTCCCGCCGGTTTGACGGCGTACACCTTGAACGAGCGGCCCAGCAGGTGCATGTGCGGGTTCACGGCGAGGAGCGAGACGTCGTAGGGAACCTCGTTGTCGATCTCGTACCTGACGACCTTGCCGGCGGGGATCATCAGCGGCGGGTCGCCGGGCTTGCGGTTCCGGGGCAACGCGATCTCGGGTTTGAAGGCCGCGAACTCGACCTTGCGGTCGATCGGGCCGTGCGCGAACCACAGGCGCACCGCGCTTTGGTCTTCACCCGCCTTGGGCGCGGGCGAATAGTGGAGCGACCGGATCAGCAGCACGCCTTTGCGCGGCAGGCGGAAGCCCATGCCGGGAGGGTATTTCTGGGGCGATGACCCGGGCAGCCACCCGGTGTGGAACACCAGGCGCGGCGCTTTGCCGCCGCGACCGATGAGGCGGAAGTAGGCGAACTGGCGGGCGTCGTCGGGGTTCTCGCCCGTGGTGTCGGAGTAGACCTCCACGTCGGGGCCCGCGCGGGTGTCGACATCATCGTCGACCTCGAGGATCTGATAGCTGGCGTGGTGAACGCGTTTGCGATCGCCGGGGATGAAGTCGGTGGCGCGCACGAAGGTGTCGCGCGCGAGTTCGTAGGGGATCTTCACGCAGATGAACACCGATTTGGTGCCCGCGGGCAAGGGGTAGGGGCGGGGCATGCGCAGGACCAGATCGGGCTCATCCGTGGCGGCCGCGAGCGGGGAGGCAAACGCGGAGGACGCGCCGGTATCTCCGGCGGGCAAGCCTGCGGCCGCCCAGCGGCGCAAGGTCGCAAGCTCGTCAGGCGACAGGAGCCGTTCGTTCGCGAACGAACGGTAGGCGGGGTCGGCCTTCCACGGCGGCATCAGCCCGCTTTCGACGACCTCGAGCAGAAAATTCGCGCGTTTGGCGGCGTGCCGGTAGGCCTGCAAGGGAAATGGCGCCGCGCCGCCGGGGTGATGGCAATCGGCGCAGCGGCGTTGCAGCAACGGGCCCACGTCGCGCGCCCACGTCGGCGTCGGCGTCTCCGCCCCCAGAGCCGTCGTCGCCAGTATCAGGACCGTGATGAGTCCTCGCGTGCGGATGAGGGGATGATGCCGTGCCGGGATCATTCGATGCGGCATCCGACCGGCCCCACGCGGCGTGTCGCGGGGAGGCGTCCCGATGTTGCGGCTTCCAATGCCTCACGCACGTAATGCCGTGTGGCGACGCGACGTTTTTGCCCCAGCGACACGGCCCAATCATCGAGCGCGCCCGAGTAGGCGACGACGCCGTCTCGACGGATCACGAAAACCTCCGGAGTGATCGTTCCGCCCAAGCGGCGCGTCCACGCGCGACCGGAATCCCCGGCGAGGGCGAAGGCGGCGCCGGTCTGCTGACGGAAGGTCTCGCGCTCTGCCGGGGTCGATTCAAACTGCGGGAACAACCCGACGAAAGCGACGCCCTGGGCGGAGAACACGGCGCGCAATCGATTCAAGGTATGCACATGCTGACGCGAGAGCGGGCATTCGGGATCGAGCAAGGTGACGACCCACATTCGGGGTGACGGGGCGGCGGTGTCGGGCGGAAGCGGGGGAAGTTCGGCACCCGTGATCGCCTCGGAGCGGGCCGGGGCGTGTCGAACCGGAATTTCCTGATCGGGTGAGACTGTCAGGGCGAGAACGAGAAACACCGCGGGAAGCATCGCTCCAAGGTTAACCGCCTGAGGTTTCGACCTTGTTGCGCCCCTGTTCTCGTGGTCATGCCGCGTTTCGCGCCGCGGACTTCGGCCCGGAGGCCTTCCAGAACCCCAAAACAACCTGAAAAATCATGAACCGGGTGTTGCGATTCTGCTACTTTTGGCCCTTTCCCGGCCCCGCACTTCGACGGTTCGGCGATGCAGATTTTTGAGGAGACGACAATGGCCCAGATCCTGGACGGCAAAAAGGTGGCGCAAGAGGTTCGCGAGCGGCTCAAGGGGCGCGTGGCGCGCCTGAAGGAAAAAGGCGTGGTGCCCGGCCTGTCCGTGACGCTCGTGGGTGAGGACCCTGCCAGCAAGGTGTATGTGGCCTCCAAGGACGCCGCCGCCAAGGACGTGGGCATGAACGCGTGGACGCACCGTCTGCCGGCCGACGTCTCCGAAGCCGACCTGCGCGCCCACCTGATCGCCCAGAACAACGACCCGAACGTGCACGGCATTTTGCTGCAGCTGCCCCTGCCCAAGCATCTTCCGGAAGAATCGCTGCTGAACCTGATCGCCGCCGACAAGGACGTCGACGGATTCCACCCCGTGAGCCTGGGCAATGTGATGCTGGGTCGTCCCGGTTTCAAGCCTTGCACGCCGTGGGGCGTTCAGGTGCTGCTGCATCGCGCGGGCATTTCACTGAAGGGCAAGCACGTGGCGATCATCGGGCGTTCCAACATCGTGGGCAAGCCGCTGGCGAACCTGCTGGTGCAGAAGGCCGAAGACGCCGACGCCACCGTGACGGTGTGCCACAGCGGAACCAGGAACCTCGCCGAAATCACGCGTCAGGCCGACGTGGTGGTGGCCGCCATCGGGCGCGCGGAGTTCGTGACGGCCGATATGATCAAAGAGGGCGCCGTGGTGGTGGACGTGGGCATCAACCGGGTCGACGACGCCTCGCTTCCCAAAGGCTATCGCCTGTGCGGCGATGTCGACTTCAAAAGCGTGGAGCCCAAGGCCTCGGCGATCACCCCCGTGCCCGGCGGCGTGGGGCCCATGACCATCGCCATGCTGCTCGCCAACACGGTGTGGTCGGCGGAATTGAAAAACGGGATCGACGGCAAGCAGGATCCGTTTGGGGGGTAGCCACATTGGGTAGTGGCTTGTGGGTAGTGGCAAACTCACTTCGATTGATATCGTGATGAAAATGCTTGTGCGACGTATTTGAGTTCGCCACTAGCCACGACCCACAAGCCAATTCCTATTTCTTCAACGACCTCTCGTACAATCCAACCATCTCCTTCACGCTCATTTTCCCTGCCAGTTCTCCGATGAGGTCGAAGGGAATTTTGTCCGGCCTCTTGAACCGGATGCAGCTTTTGCCCATGTCGAGCTTTCCGAGGTTGCGCGCGGCGCTCCGCGCGTCATAGGCCTTGGTGAACCACGCGAGCATTTGTTCGTCGGCGTAGAGGCCCATGTGGTACACGGCGATGAAGTTCTTTTGCGAGGCGATGGCGAGGAACGGCAGCGGCAGCTTGGGATCGCAATGGTAGCCGGCGGGGTAGAGCGCGTGAGGAACCACCCAGGCGGGCATGCCGTAATTCAGGACCTCGGCGAACCCCTTGGGAATGTTCTTGTTGATGACCGTGCGCAACTCACCCATGGCCTCGACGCGGTCCGCCGGAAGGTTTTCGTAATAGTCGTTCAAGGACGAGGCGGGGATCTTCATGGGGCCTCCGAAGGGACGCCTGGAAGGTAGTCAGGTTTCCCTTCTGTTTCCCTTTCAAAACTCTCCCCGAAATGTGGAGGGAATGTGGAAACCTGATTCGGATCAACGGGCGCTGTCGGCCGGCTGCGGGTGCAGGTGCGACTCCACCTCGCGCCAGTCGATCAACTTGAAGTTCTGCGTCCCGGGTCGGTTGTCACCGTCTTGAACGACGAGTAACCCTTTGGGAAAGCGCGGGCCCAAGGGCGCGGAAACGACCTCGAGTCCGTCGGTTTCGGAAACCCCGTCGATGCCGGCATGGTCGGCGATGCGGAACGAGGTGAGGTAGCGGTTGGGAGGCTGTCGATCATAAACGGCGTAGGAATTGTTTCCCTGGCTGCTGACGACCAGGTAGCCGGCCCCGTCGGGTCGGGTGTACAGCGCCACGCCTTCGAGGTCGGCCTTGAGGGCCTTGTTCCCCGCGACGCGTTCCACCGCGTGCGCGGTGGTGTCGCCCTCCGGCGCGGCGTTGAAACGCCAGAGGCCGACGCCCTCCTCCGCAACGTAGAGCCGACCGGTTTCGTCATCCGCGACGCAGCCTTCCGCCTGCGATGACAGCTTCAGGGTGCGCAGCGCAGCGGCATCCACCATTCCCTCGTCGTTGCCCGTCAGGACCAGCTGGACGAAACGGCCCTCCTTGTCGCCCACGAAGACGTAGGTCTCGCCGGTTGCGTCGCGGTACAGGCACAAGCCGTAAGGTTCCATGCCCAGACGGATGGGGCGCGCTTCGCGCTTCCGCAGGCTGCGGGTGGCCGGATCGAGGCGATAAAGGGCGAGGGTGCTGTCGGTGCGGCGGCTGGCCGCCACGATCACGCCGACCCCGCCGCCCCGGTTCCCGAACCGGAAACCGGGCCGAAGGTCGACGTTGTTCACGCCGCCGTCCTCCGCGATCGAAAGACGCCGTCCGCCGAGGTCGAACACGTGCAGTCCGCCCTTGCCGCGATCCTTGTCGGTGCCGATCACCAGGCTCGATTCGGGAGCCGTCGGGTGAACCCAGATCGCCGGATCATCGGCCGCGTCCTCGACGCCGCGAACCGGCTCCGTCTCCGCGGCGGCGCGTACGGAGGGCAAGGACAGGGAGGGTGCGCAGCCCGTGGCGAAAAGGGACGCGAGCGCGAGGAGGGCGAAAGCCCAGCCGTGCGGATCAGGCGGTTTCATGATGTGATGATTCCCCGCTTCAGAACTGGTACTTCACGCCGACATTGGCCCAGTAGGAATAGTACTCCTGCTGGATGACCTGGCTCTTGCGTCCTTCGTAGATGCGGTAGGGCGCGTCGGTCACGTTGAGGATCTCCGCGAACACGCGCAGGCCGGGAATCACTTCCTGGGAGGCGGAGACATCGATTTGCGTGCGTGAGTCCTGGATCTGGTCTTCGGCGGCCTCGTCACCCACTTCCATGACGCGCGTGCCCGAGTAGTTCAGCGCGATGCGGCCCGAGAATCCGTATTTCTCGTAGGTGAGCGCGACGTTGGCGGTGTGGTCGCTCTGGCCCGGCAGCGCCACCGAGGAGCGGCCCGCGATTTCCGCCTCCGATTGGGTGAACGTGTAGTTCGAGTAAATGCCGAGGCCGTTCAGGGGGCCGGGCAGGAAGGTGAACTGCTGCATCCAGGCGGCCTCCAGGCCGTACACCTGCGCCGACTTTCCGTTCACCGGCTGGGTGACTTCGAGATCGCCCTCATCGAAGGTTGAAGTGTAGATCGGGTCGCGCAGGAACTTGGCGAAGACGCCCGCGGACACGACGCCCAAGGGGCGCAGGTAGTATTCCGCCATCAGGTCGGCGTTGACCGCCACGGTCGGCTTGAGGTCGGGGTTTCCGCGTTCCGCTTCGCCGTCCTCGGTGACCGAATAGGGAACGAGGTCGTAGTAGTGAGGACGCGCCAGGGATTGGGTGAGGGCGGCGCGCAACACGGCGTTTTCGGTCACGGTGTAGCGTGCTTGCGCCATGGGCAACAGGTGACCGTAGGATTTCGAGGCTTCGAACGAAGACGTCGAGATGTCGCCGTTGGTGTCGATGTCGATGCGGTTGCCCGTATACTTGAGATCGGTGAACTCGTAGCGCGCGCCCGCCAGCGCGCTCAGCCGCCCCCAAGTCCCCTTGGCCTGCAGGTAACCGGCGTACACGTTCTCGGTTGCCTTGTAGTTGGTGGACAGGTTGTCGATGGTGTAGGCGTCCTCATCGAGCGCCAGCGAGTCGCGGTTGGCGTTGAAGAAGTCGCGCGTGGCGGACGGCGACGGGGCGCGGCCGGGCTTGTACTTGCCGCCGAGGAAGTCGTCGTCCTCGAAGCCGCCGACCATGTCGGCGAGGGTGGGCGTGCCGTTGCCGTCCCATTCGAGGATCGAACCGTCATTGTCGCGATCCTTTTCCTTGAGGCGCGCCTTGAGGCCGCCCTTCACGGAGGTCAGCGGTGAACCGCCGTCGAGCGGTTTCTCAAGGTTGATGGCCAGGATGGTGTTGCGGTCGGTGGTGCGGTTGTCGGCACGTTCGAACTCCTTGAGTTCGAAGGCCGAGGCGTCGTACGGATCGCCGCCGGTCACGCTGATGCGCGGAAACCGCGACGGCAGGCCCCCGGTGATCGCCATGTCCACGCCTTCCTGCTCGAACACGGAGTATTGCGCGTCCTCTTCGCGTTCTTCCGCGAGCGAAAAGTTGGCGGAGTAGTCGAGCTTGAGGCCGGCCATCGCGTGCCTGCCGCCGGCGGTGACCGACCAGATGTCCTGCACTTCGTAGCGGTCCTTCAGCTCGCGGACCAGGTTCGCGTCCGTGACGGTCGAAGCGGTCTGGTACTCGCCGTCGTCGAGCGCGTAGGCGAGCAGACGGCGGTATTCCTGATCGTCGAAGCGGCTGAAGAGGCCGCTGGCGTACAGCTCCGAGCCCGCGCCCAGGCGGTAGTCCACCGAGGTGCCGACGCTGAGGCGCGTGCGCGTGACCTCGTAATCGCGGAGCTCCAGCGTCTGCAGGGAGAACGCCTCGCCGCCGCCGGCCAGGTCCACATCACCCCATTCCATTTCGGAATTGTCGGAGCCTCGATGCACGCGGGAATAGCTGCCCGAGACGGCCAGCCCCAAGGCTCCGCCGGGAAGAAAGCGCTGGGAGAATCCGAGCGAGGTTTCGAGCTGTTTCGCGCTCGCGAGCTCGGCGTTGTAGCCGCCCGCCAGGGAGGCGGTCACGGCGGGCACGGTATCGCGGGCCACCCGGGTGACCAGGTTCACCGAGCCGCCGATGGCATCCCCGTCCATTTCGGGGGTGAGCGATTTGTGCACCTCGATGGAGGAGAGCTGGTCGGCGGGAATCACGTCGAGGGCGACGTTCCGGATGTCGCCTTCGGGTGAGGGCACCTCCTGGCCGTTGATCTTGACGGCGGTGAGGCGCGGCTCGGTGCCGCGCACGCTGACGTAACGGCCTTCGCCCTGATCGCGGTCGACCGTCGCGCCGGGAACGCGCTGAATGGCCTCCGCGCTGTTCTGGTCGGGGAAGCGGCCGATCAGGTCGGAGGACACCACGTTGAGGATGTTGTCGGCGTTTTTCTGCTGGTTCAGCGCGCTCGCCTGACCTTGACGCTGCGCGGTGACGCGCAGGCCCGGAATCTCGACGAACTGCGAGGTCAACCCGATGCGCACGGGGGAGGAGGAGGCGCTCAAAGTTTGCGTGGCGACCTCATAGCCGAGGTGTGCGAAGGTGAGCGTGATCGTGCCCGTGTCGGGGACGGTGATTTCGAAGCGTCCGCCTTCGCCGCTCAGGGCGGCGGTACCGGGGGCCTTCACGGAGACGCGGGGCAGGGCGCGCCCGGTTTCGGCATCGACGATGGTGCCGCGAAGGGTGGCGGACGAAGCGGCCGCGGCCGCGATGAGAAGCAACAGGAAGCTGCGCATGGGGGAAGATCTCCTCGGGTGGGCGGACGGCGACGCAGTGTCGCCGAAGCCGGACAAGAGGACGAATCCGTTCCGCCGAACCCGTTACGGGGAGATTTCCGACCGGATTCCCGATCGGCACATCATTGTGACGAACCCCGAACCGGGATCCGGTCATCAGGCCTCCAAGGCCCTACTCTTCGATCAACCGGCTGCGACCGCCCTGAACCTTGACCAGCCGGAAGGCGTCGTACGGGTCGCCCACCGCGGTTCGGGACTAGTAGCGCAGCGTGTCGCCGGCCACATGGATGATTTGATACAGCTGCGTGTTTTCGCCCAGCCGCTTCGCCCAGGGAGCCACGCCGCTGTCGTACATCTTGGGGCCGCTCACCGACACCACGTACACCGTCCCCGCCGTGTCCCTCACGAAGGCGCCTTCCGTCGTGTTGCGCCCTCCGAAACCGCGTCCGTAAGCGTGATCGTGTCCTTGCAGCGCGAGGTCGACGCCGTACTTGTCGAACAGCGGCTTCCAGTGAGTCCTGAGGGCGTCGTTGTCGCGGCCCGCCCGCACAGAATACATGGGGTGGTGGTACACGGCGATCGTCCAGCGGTTGGGGTTGTTCTTGAGCAGAGGCTCCATCCAGTGCGCCTGGGCCGCCGCGCTTCCCGACTCGAGCGCGTGGTTGGAGTTGAGGACGATGAAGCGGACGCCCTGGTAGTCGAGGTGATAAACCGTGCCCCGCAGGTCCTCGACGGCCGGCCCGTTGTCGGGGAGGGCGAACTGGGGCCGCCAGTGCGGGCTCAAGCCTTCGTAGTCGTCGCCGATGAGCTTTTTCGTGTACTCGTGGTTGCCCGTGGCGGGCAGGCTCGGGGTCATCGCGAACAGCCACCGCCCCGCGTCGAACCATTCCCCCCATTCGTCGTCGTGGTTCCCGGCGCGCAAATTCACAAGATCCCCGGCATGGACCATGAAGCGGGCCTTGGGGGCGTCCAAATGCGCTCCCCGCACCACGCGCGACCACAGCGAGAGGATGTCGTTCTGGGCATCGCCGAAATACAGGAATGAAAAGGGTTCGGGCGAGGCCGACGCGGTTTTGAAATGAAACCATTCGCTCCAGACCCCGCCCTTCACGCGGTAGCCGTACAATGTGTTCGGCTTCAGGTTGCGGATCGTGGTCGCATGGAACAACGCGACGCCGTTCTCGGACGTGAGCGTCGTGGAGACGATGGAGCCCGCCGAAACGCGGCGGGCATCCTTGACGAATCGAGGATCGGCCTTCGCTTCGGCGATCTCGACCTGCGGGTCTTTGATGCCAACCGCGGTTCGCCAGGTGACGGACACGGACGTGGCGGGGGCGTCGGTCACGGTGAGGGCGATTCGGTCGGGCGCGGCCACAGCGGCATAGGATCGACCTTGGGTCCCTGCCGGCTTGGGATCATGGGCCGGAACGGATGTTTGGAATGTCACGACAACTGCCAATGTCAGAAGCGTGAAATACGGGAACGGGCGGTATCTCATAATCGACTTCCTTCGGGACGATGGCCCTGACCTTCGGCGGGATTTCATTTCTGAACGAATTCCTTATGATAACTATTCACGAAATGTGGGTGGAATGTTGAGTCTCTAACTGGATTTCACCGCGGTGTCGCGCGGATCAAGGTCTCGAACGGGGAGGGATTCGGACCCGATTTCCGGCCCCGTACGTCATGCAACGGATCGTTTGAACGGGACAATTTCTCACCGGCGGGCGTGTCGTCGCTCGGACGGATCCCGATTGACCCACCCACCACCACCTTGCCGAACATAGGGTGGTACAAACACACGTAGTCGTGCGAACCCGGGTTGACGAACACGCGCAGGTAGACGTCGCCCCAGGCCATGTATTCGGAGTCCCAAGTTTCCGTCCCGTTGCCCGTCACCGTGTGCGCCGCGCCGTCCTGATGCAGCCAGCGCACGGTATCGCCGGGCTGAACGAATACCGAATCGGGTTCGAAGCTGTGGTGGAGGATCAGGACGGTGTGCGAACTGGCGGCTTCCGCGGACTGAAAGAGGACACAGGATGATGCAAGAAACATGAATGCCCACATCTTCATGGCCGCTGTGTTCCCAATCCCGTGGTGTCTGTCAGCGATTTCATGAACGCGATGATGTCGCCGATCTCGCGTTTGGTGAGCCCTAGGCTGTCGGAGGGCAGCGTTTGGTTCGGCACGTCGAGCCCGAGGCCCACGCCTCCGCCGGCGTTGTAGAAGTCCATCACGGCTTCCAGGGTATTCATGCCGCCGTTATGCATATACGGACCAGTGAGCTCCGCGTTGCGAATACTGGGTGTTTTGAACGCGCGCTGAAAGATCGCGTTTTGATGCACGAGTCCGCGCCCGAGATCGCCGTCGAAACGCAAGGTCGTTCCCGGTGCGGCGGGGAAGCTTTCGGGAACTCCCAGCACTTCCGACTCGGTGTCGATGTACTTGGGGGGCACGATGCCGCCGAAGGTGGGTGGGAAGTGGCATGTGGCGCAGGCGGCCTTGCCCATGAACAGGTTGAACCCCCGCTTCGCGGCCGGGTCCAGGAACTCGGACTCACCCCGCACATAACGGTCGAACGGCGAACCCCAGTTGTCGAGGCTGCGCACGTAGTGTGAGAGCGCCTTGGTGAGGGCCGCCAGCTTCACTAGCGACACGGAGGTATCCGCGCCGCCGGTCGTGCCTTGCTCCGCGAACGCGGCGCGGAACAGGGCGGGGTACTCCGGATGCTTTTCGAGACGATTCAGGATGACCAGAAAGTCGTTTCTGAATTCCTCCGCGCCACTGATGACGTGGATGATTTGCCTCTCGAGCGTGGTTTCCCGCATGTCCCAGAATTGCGCGCCTTGGTAGGCGGCGTGCGTGAGCGAGGGAGAGTTGCGCGGGAGCAGCCCGCCGGTAAGCGCCGGGCTTTTGGGCAGGCCATCGGTAAAGGCGCGGCGCGGGTCGTGGCAGGTTGCGCACGAGCGCTTTTCGTCACCGGAAAGGATCGGGTCGAAGAATAACTTTCGGCCCAGTTCCGCCGCAGCCTTGTTGGGCTTGTCGCCGACGGTGAGCGAGTAGTAGTAAGGGTCCAAAAAGTTGGGCGCAAAAAGGTTGCGCGCCGTGGTGGACACTGGGCGACGCAGCGGGGCGAGGTCGTCGAACGTCGTGATGCCGAGCGCGTGATGCGCGTCGATGAGGGTGGCGTAAAGCGGGTTGCCGGCATTGCGGATGAAGGTAAGGCGGTCGAACGTGTCGAAATTGGCGCGAGCCGGGATCATCATCAGCGCAGCATCGAGCGAGGCGATGACCCGACGGGCAAGTTTGGGGTCCTTGGCCTTGAGTGCCGGAAGGTACAGGGCAATGGTGGGGCGGAGTGATTCGAGTGCGATGCGCGCTTCAGGGAGCGACAGCTCAGTCGCCGGGGCGTCGAAGCCTGTAATGCCGGTGGCCATGATGCGGATCACTTGGGCCTGCATGGCTTCGAACAGCATACGGTCGTCGAGGACCGTGGTCGTGACGGACTTTGCCAACTCGTGGGCTGCGATCTCAAGCCGAGCGGCTTGCCACAATAGAGTTTCGCGGTGTTCCGAGAGAGGGTTGTCCTCATAGGCTGTTTCCAGCATGATCTGCAAACCCTCGGGTTGCAGAATGGTCATGGCGTCAGGGGAGGTCATGTCGGCGCGTTCCAGCGGAGCGGGATTCAGACGTGCGGAAGCGCCGGGGTGTGCGTAGTCGACGAGGTATTCCATGGTCTTGTACGCCGCGCGTAACTTGGCGACTTCACGCCGGAGCAAACGGGTGCCTTCCGCGTTTGCAGGCAGCGTTTCCACTGTACTTTTGAATTTCGTGGTTTGCTTCGCGAGAGCGGTCGCGAAAGTGGCGTATCGCGCCTCGACGACGTCGGCGGGCTCGCGTTGGTTATGCGTTGCGGAAGCTGCTGGTGCCCCCATGAAGGAGACGCCGAACAAAAGACCAAAGACCAAGTTCGAAATCAGGCGGTGTGACATGAACGATTTCCAGGAAAAGGGTGCAACCGGTAGCAAAGACGGGGGCAGATTGGGAACAAATCAGGATCAAGCCAGGATGCCTCAAAACAAGACGTCCCGCCCAATCCGAAGACGGGGGCGGGACGCGTAATCCGGAGGATTTCAAGGCCCTCCGGAGAATGAACCGTCGAGAACTACTGCATCACCAGCTTGTGGGTGTCGCGGCCATTGAGGCGCACGTAGTACTGGCCGGCGTTCAGGTGAGCCACATCCATCTGACGGATGTTCTTGTGGCGCTCCAAACGCTTGCCGGCGGCGTTGTACAGTTCCACGTCGACCGCTTCGCTGAAGAAGGCGAAACGCGACAGCGGATTGACCTGCATCTGCAGCTTGCCCGACTTGTGGTCGAACTTCGGATCCTCGAACAGGTTCGTGGTCTCGCCCGCATAGCCCCACACCGCGATGGTGTACGAGGTGTTGTACGGAGCGGCCAAGGTCGAAGACGGGTGCTGGATGTTCACGAACATGGTCTTGCCGTCGGGGGTGAACCGGGCACCGGTGACCTCGGAACCGTTCGCGCCGATCAGCATGCGCTTCAGGTCGTTAACGGTCGGGTTCTGGATCGAGAGGTCGAGCCAGTAAACTTCGCACAGCACGCGGTTCGCGGCGGCGGCGGAGGGAGGCACGCGGCCCTGGCTGGTCCCGATCAAATCTTCCTGGATCACGAGGTACTTCTTGCCGTTCAGCTGCACGGCAGTGATGCCGTCCGGGCTGGCGAGATGATTGGTGTTTCCGCCCGTACCCGCGCCGCCTTCGATCAGGACGTCCATCTTGTTCGTCGCGATGTCGAACCGCAAAACGCGACCGTAGTAATCGACGATCGAGCTGTCCGTGGTGTTCATGCGCGCGGCGAGGTGCAGGGCGAGTTTGCCGCCGTTGCGCATGGCGTTGCGATGCGCGGTGCCGCTATTGTCGTTGCCCGTTTCAGCGATATAGATCTTGCCGTCGACATGCTCCGACCACTCAAGGCGGGTGAACAGGGTCGCGCCACGGCGGATCGCTACGGCGCGGGCGTTCATCATGGTGTCGAGATCCATAGGCATTTCGAGCCACGTGCCGGTCTGACCGTTGGCGCTCTGCTGGTAGGCGTACAGCTTGCCCTTGTTGTAATTGCCCACGGTGTCGGACACGAACTTGAAGAACACGCCGGGCGTGGCGTCGTCTGTCAGGTAAACCGTCTTGCCGTCGGCCATGGCGGTGCCGCCTTCGTGGTCGAAACGACCCATGTTGTAGTGCTTCTTCACGACCTGCGCGGTGGCGGGATTCACTTCCACCATCCAGTTCATGTTCTGATGGCGCTTGATGGTGCGGTTCAGCGGCGCGCCGTTGAATTGACCAACGTTCCAATCGGAAGTGTCGCGGAAACCGTTCCCGCTGTTGTACATGGAGGCGTTGCTGCCCTGATTCCATTCCTCGGCCGTGAGCACCGTGCCCCACGGGGTTTCCATGCCGCCGCAGTTGGCGATGGTGCCACCCACAGGTCCGAAATTCACAGAGCGGTGCTTGCCGTTCGGATGGTTCGCCACCGTCCATGTGTTGTTCTTGAACTGGGCGGTGAACACCGTCATGCCGCCGCCGTCACCATGCACGGAGTCGCGGGCGTTTTGTTCGTTGTTGACGATGACGTATCCCGAGTCGCTCCGGCCGTTGATGGGAATGTAGCCGGTGAAATCGTTCCAGTCCTTGGCGAGCGCCTTCAGGCCCGCGGTGTTTGTCGCGGTATCCACGTAGCCGCGCAACAGAATCGCGGACTGCAGAGGACTGGAGGGGATGAGGTGGGTGATGGCGTTGGCGTTGGAATCGATGGGGGTGAAGGGAGCGAACGCTTGCGCGAAGGCACCCGTGGCGAGGGCGAGCGTCACGGCTCCGGCCGCGAACAAGCTCTTGGTGGTGGAATGCATCTCTCTCTCCTTGGTGGCGGTGTCCGGTGTGGCGTCGTGCCATCCCGGGTTCGCCGTCAATAGGAGAGATTGATTGTTGCGTGGCTGTTGCTCTTCATGACAGACGGTGTTCCTGAAATTTCACACATCGATTGAAATGTCAAACGCTGAATTCGAGTTGAAGCGTGTCGGGAACAATCCGCAGGAAAATATTTCAGCCTTGCATCAGTCAGGTTGCGAGAGGACTGTGCAGCAGAACAGCAGTTGAACATCACGGCATCAGAACATCACAGCAATAGAACGCAGCGTTCGTGGACGTTGTCTTTGCCGGGGAATCACTTGCTTCGGGAATCCGAGGCGCAATCGCCCGACTCCCGATGGGCTTCGTGGCTGAGATGTTCTGATGCTGTGATGCAACCTCACGTTCCCGCCCGAGGCGCCTCATCACGCTAAGGCCTCTTCACTCAGAGCTCTAAGGTCCGGGTTGCCTTCGCTCTTCACCCTCTCCGTCCGTCAACGCACGCATGAACGCGACGATGTCAGCCTTCTCTTGCCGGGTGAGCCCCAGGCTGTCGGACGGCAGAGTTTGGTTCGGGACATCCAATCCAAGCCCCGCGCCGCCGCCGGCGTTATAGAAGTCCAACACATCCTCGAGTGACTTCATGCCGCCGTTGTGCATATAGGGCGCGGTGAGTGCCACGTTGCGGAGCGACGGGGTTTTGAAGGCGTGAAGAAAAGGGGGCGCGTAATGGATGGGAAAGCGGCCGGGGTCGTCATCGAGCCGCAGCACCGTTCCCGGCGGGGCGGGGAAGACCTCCGGAACGCCGAGCACCTCGGTTTCGGTTTCGAGGTAGCGCGGAGGCACCGTGCCTCCGAAGGTGGGCGGAAAGTGGCAGGTGGCGCACAGCGCTTTGCCGGCGAAGAGGTTGAAGCCGCGCCGCGCCGCCGGATCGAGCGCGTCGTTCTCGCCGCGCATGTAGCGGTCGAAAGGGGAATCGAAGCGCGGCAGGCTCCGCATGAACTGCGCGAGGGCCTTGGTGACGGTGCCCACGGCGACGGGGTCGTCCGTGACCCCGGGGTAAGCCTCGCGGAAGCGGGCGGGATAGTCCGGATGTTTTTTGAGACGCTCCAACACGCTCAAAAAGTCGGTCCCGAACTCGCCGGGCCCGTTCACCACATGGTGGATCTGCTTCTCCAGCGTCGGCGCGCGCACGTCCCAGAACTGGGCGGATTGGTAAGCCGCATAGGTCAGACCCGGCGTGTTCCGCAAACGGCCGACCGTGCCTTCGGGGTTTTGAAAGAACGCCGCGCTTTTGGGAAGGCCGTCGCTGAAGGCCTTGTCGGGATGATGGCAGGTGGCGCATGATTGCGTCCCGCTGCCGGAGAGCAGAGGGTCGAAAAACAAGTCGCGCCCCAGTTCAACGAGGGGCGCGTTCGGGCGTTCACCCGGCACCCGGGCAAAAAAGTGGGCGTCCAGAAAATCGGGTGCGAACAGGTTGCGGGAGGCCGGGTCCACGGAGCTTTGGAACAGCGGCCCCAGGTCGGCGAGGGTCGCGATGCCGAGCGCCTGCTGCGCCTCGAGGACGGATGACAGCAGCGGGTTGCCGTGCGTCCGGATGAAGCTCAGGCGATCGAAGGTGTCGAAGTCGGGGTGCGCCAAGGCGCGTACCGCCGCGTTCAAGCGGGCCGCGGTTTTGGCGAGCGACGCGCGCGCGTCCTGGCGTGTGGACGCCCGGGGGTGACTCAGGGATTCTTGATACCTCGTCAGCACCGGACGCATGGCCTCCAGCGAGCGGCGGCTTTCGGGCAGCGACCGCGAGGTCGCCGGCGCGTCGAAGCCCGTGATGCCCAAGGTCATCACGCGGACGACCTGCGCGCTCATGGCCTCGAACACGAGGCGATCCTCCAGCACCTCGCGGCCCGTGGCGGGGTCGAAGCGCGCCGCCTGCGCGGCCAGTTCCGCGGCGGCCTGGTCCACGCGCCGCGCCAGCGCGCGCAGCGAATCGAGGCCGGGCAATTCCTCGCCGTGCGCCACCTCGAGAAGCGCCTGCAGACCTTCCGGGTTCAGCAGGGTGTAGTTGGTGGGCGGCGTCAGGGTGACGCGCGGCAGCGGGGGAGGGTTCAGGCGCGCGGCCGTCCCCGGGTCCAAATGCTCCGCGAGGAACTCCACATCCTTCCACGCGTCACGGAGACGATGCACATCGCGCCGGACCGAGATCAGGCTTGTCGCATCGCCTTTGGATTTTGCTTGTGTCTCTTCGTCCTCAAAACGTGCCGCGAACGCCGACGCCAGTCGCGCGAGATGCGCTGCGCGCTTCTCGTACAGGACTGCGATGCTGTCCGTGACTTCCGGAGAATACGCCACGTTGTCCCGAGCCGAAGGAGACGCCGCACCGCTCTCCGCAAGCATCAACAACGCGGGAAGGAAGAGCGCCGCCAGAGAGACCCCGAGCGGCCCGCGGCCCGTCATGGCACGATGAGCTTGTGGGACGCCTGGCCGGGGAAGCGCAGCACGTACGTGCCCGTGCCGAGATGCTGGATGTCGAGGCTGCTCACCTTGCGGTGGCGCTCCAGACGCTTGCCCGAGAGGTCATGCAAGGCCACGTCGGTTTCGCGGTCGAAGTAGGCGATGCGCGAGACCGCGTTCACTTCGACCTGCAGCTTGTCCGACGGGCGGAAGGTCGGCGGGTCGATGATGAGACCCGTGGGGGTTTCATAGCCCCACATCGCCAGCGTGTAGGACGTGTTGTACGGCGCGGCGTTGGAGCTCGACGGATGCTGCACGTTCACGAACATGGCCTTGCCGTCGGGCGTGAAGCGCGCGCCGGTGATCTCCGCGCCCGTCACGCCCACCAGCATCCTCTTCAGGTCGGCGCGCGTGGGGTTCGGGATCGACATGTCGAGCCAGTACAGCTCGTTGATGGTGCGGCCGGCCGAGTTGGCCGCCGCGCTCACGCGACCCTGGCTGGTGGCGTTGATGTCCTCGCAGATCACCATGTAGGTCTTGCTGCCGATGGTGACCTTGGTGAGGCAGTCGGGGTTGGCGAAGTGCAGGCCGCCGTTGCCCGCGCCCCCTTCCAGGAACACGTCCATCTTCCACGTGGTGGTGTCCAGACGCAAAATGCGGCCGTAATAGTCGATCACCGAGCTGTCGGTCTGCAGGCGCGTTTCGAGGTGCTTGGCGAGGCGGCCGCCCTGCGGCCGCGCGATGCGCAGCGCGTCGCGATGCGCCGTGCCCCCGTTGTCGTTGCCGGTTTCGGTGATGTAGATCTTGCCGTCGATCTCCACCACCCACTCGTGGCGCGTGAACATGGTGGCCCCGCGGCGCTTGGCGATCTCGGTGGTCTGGATGAGGGAATCCAGATTCATGGGCATGGGCACCCAGGAGCCGAACTCGCCGTTGGTGGACTGGCGGTAGAAATACAGTTGGCCGCTGTTGTAGTTCCCCGCCGTGTCCGACACGAACTTGTAGAACGCGGCCGGGGTGTCGTCGTCGGTGACGTACACCGTGCGGCCGTCGGGCATGGCGTAGCCCAGCTCATGTGAGGCGCGCCCCATGTTGTAGTGTTTCTTCACCGCGCGGGCCGTGGCGGGATCCACCTCCACCACCCAGTTCATGTTCTGGTGTCGCTTGATGCTTTTGTTCACCTGCTGGCCGTTGAACACCGGGACCTGCCAGTTGGCCGTGTCGCGGAAGCGCGTTCCCCCGTTGTACATCAGCGCGTTGGTCATGGTGTTGTCGTTCGATTCCTCGCCCGTGAGGATCGTGCCCCAGGGGGTCATGGAGCCGCCGCAGTTCACCCATGTGCCGCCGACGTTCGAAAAATCGACCGTGCGGTAATTCCCGTTCGGATGGGGGGCCACCGACCAGGTGTTGTTTTTGAACTGCGCGGTGAATACCACCATGCCGCCGCCGTCCCCATGCACGTTGCTGGTGTTTTCCGTCTCGGTGTTGACGATCACGTAGCCCGAATCGCTGCGGCCGTTGATCGGCGTGTACCCGATGAAATCCAGATTGTCCTTGACGGTCGCGGTCTGTCCTTGGGCGTTGGTGGACACGCTCACCTGCGAACGCAGGAGGATCGCGGTTTGCACGGGGGAGGGGGGAACCTTGTGCGCCGTGCCCGCGAACCCGGTATCGACCACCGTGAAGGGGAAGTTTTGGGCCCGGGTTTCGGTCGCGGCCGCCCCCAATAAGATTCCCAGGGCCGCCGTCATTGCGGGGATCAGCGTGACGGATTTCATACGTGAGATACGGGAAGAGGTCATGGCGGTATCCCGGGGGGTGGGGGGAGGGGGCGTAACGGGGACAAAGAGTCCCCGAAATGGTGACCCCATTTCAAAATACCGCTGGCGACATTCCCCCGCTTGCGATAAATTCAGGGTTAATTAATCGTTTCCTCGGTATTCCGTTTCTGTTGCAATCGGGCCTCAAGGCACCGGATGGCAGGGCCGTTACCGTCGAAATTCCACCGCGTGCTCCACTCGCCCTCCCGCGGCGGGCGGTCGCCGTCCTTTTTCCCGATCGACCGCCCTCATGCTCGACCTTTTGACCTTGCAAACCACCTCGGCGAATTCGTCGGTGATCGGCGCCCTGTACGCCATCATGCTGGCCTTCGTCCTGAGTTGCGCCATCGCCATCGTGTACGAGCGGACCTTCAACGGGCTTTCCTATTCCCGCAACTTCGTGCAGGCCATGATTCTGGGGTCCATCGTGGCGGCGATGGTCATGCAGGCCATCGGCGACAACCTCGCGCGCGGCCTCGGAATTCTGGGCGCGCTGGCGATCATCCGCTTCCGTACCCCTTTGCGCGACCCGCGCGACATCATCTTCATTTTCGCTTCGGTGGGCGTGGGGCTCGCCTGCGGGGTGTTCGGCTACGCCATCGCCACCATCGGAACGGCCTTCTTTTGCCTCGCGGCCATTTTCCTCTACATCACCCCGTTCGGCCAGCAGCGCTACTTCGACGGTCTGCTCCGCTTCAACATGCCGTCGGGCGCGAGCGGGCGCGAGAAGCTTGAGGGGATCATGCGCGAGTACTGCAAGAGCTTCGCGCTGGTCACGTTGCGCGAAACCACCCAGCGCGAGCGCCTCGACCTCGCCTATCACGTGAAACTGCGCAACGCCAAGTCCAAAGAGGAGTTCGTGGACAAGATCCGCGGAATCGAATCGCTGCGCGACGTCAACCTGATGCTGCAAGAAACCACGGTGGAGGTGTGAACGTCATGACGATGATCGGTTGCGGGCGGGTGGCGGCATGAAGATCTTTTACGCAGGCACGGGGCTGGTCGTGCTCGCCCTGGTGTTCATGTCGTTCCAGTGGAAGGGCGGCACGGACAAGGTCACGTCGTTTTACGGCGTGGTCGATACCGCGGAGACGGTGGTCAGCGCGGAGTTGCCCGTCGAGATCGTGAACCTTCACGTGGTGCCCGGTCAGGTCGTGCGGGCCGGCGATCCGTTGGTGGACCTCGCCAGCAGCGAGCTGGAGCGCAACATCGCCGAATTGCGCCACAGCCTGAACGAGGCGCGCGCCGCGCGCATCGCCGAGGATCGGGAGATTCAGGCCCAGGTGGCCGAGTACGAGGCGCAATACAAGCTCAACCGCAGCCTGTTGTCGCAGGTGCGCGGCCGCGACGAGGCCGGAGACGAAGCCGGGGAAAGCCCTTTGGGCGCGGCCATCGCCGGGCTCAAGGGCGTGTTGGCCCGTGAGGAATTGTCGACCGTCGACATGGAGGCCTACCTCTCGCTGCTCTTGCGCGAACGTGAAAAGCTCACGGTGGTGGCGCCCGGCCCGGGCCTGATCGGCACGGTGCACCGCCGCGTCGGCGAGAAGGTCAAGGCCTTCGAACCCGTGATGACGCTTTACACCGGCGCGCCCGTGACGGTCCGCGGCTACATCCACGAAAGCGCGCACAGTCTCATCGAGAACGGTCAGGCGGTGCGCGTGCGTTCGCTCGCCGCTCCCTACGAACTGTCCGGCGAGGTGGTGGGCATCGGGCACCGCATCGTCGAATACCCCGTTCGCCTGCGCAAGCGCCCCGAGATCCAGACGTGGGGCCGCGAGGTCATCATCCGCATTCCCGACTCCAACGCGTTCCTGCTCGGCGAAAAGGTGATGATCGAAATGGATCCGTCCCGTCACTCCGGGCAAGGGGCGCGCACGGCCTTCCCCGGGTTGTCGGCGCACGCCTCGGCCCCCGCGTCGGAATCGACGTCGTCCTCATCCTCCGTGCCCGCCCCCCACAGCACCGCGGCCGCGGACCGGGTGTGGACGCTGCCGGGCGTGGAAGCCTCCGGAATCGTTTACCTCGCCGAAGCGGGAAAGTTCCTCGTCGTCAGCGACGATACGCCCAAGAAAAAACCCGTCATTCAGGTTGTGTCCCCGACGGGCGAACCCGAGGGCGACACCCAAATCGCAGGTCTCGCGGCCATCAACGACATGGAGTCCATCGCCGAGGACGCCTCGGGGCGCCTTTACATCGCCACGTCGCAAAGCCGCAACAAGTCGGGCAAGTTCCCGGAGACCCGTCGCCTGCTGGTGCGCGCCGTGCGCACCGATCCCAAGGGCACGGGCCTCAAGCTTGAGAGCTCGGTCCTCCTGCACGACGCGCTTTCCGCCGCCGCCGCGGGCAACAACGAACCATGGGCCCTGTGGTTCCGTGACGCCAGTGAGTCGGGCACGCTTGATATGGAAGGCATGGCGTTGCATGAGTCGGGTTTGTTGCTCGGGTTCAAGGCCCCGCTCCGCAAGGGACGCAGCGTGATCCTGCGGGTCCGCGATCGCGAAGCCCTGATGGCGGGACGCGGGTTGGCCGCGGGCGACGTGTCCCTGTGGGCGGAACCCGACCTGAGGATCGAAGCGGGCGGCGCGTCGCACGGCATTTCCGACATGGTCTACCGCGACGGCGCGCTGCACGTGCTCGGCACCGCGGTGCGCGAAACCCCCAACGATGGCGTCGCCGGCGGCGGGGGCGGTTGGTGGATCGTGGCGCCGGGCAACCCCGCGCGCCTGCAGCGCGCGTTCCCCGGCATGAAACCCGAGGGACTGGCATACGACCCGCGCGCGGGCGCGTGGCGCGTCGCGCTCGACGAAGGCTCCGGCAAACCGTCGCGCGTGCTGTTCGCGAGGCCGGCCGCTCCATGAGAGGCGTGCCCGGGTCCCTCCGCGCCGCAGGGTGCGTGAGCGCGCTTTGGATCGCCGCGACTCTGGCCGCGACGGCGGCGCATGCGGACGCCTTGTCCGTCGCCTCCTTCCTGCAGGGGGTCGACCGCGATGAGACCCTCGCCGCGCAGCGGCGCAGCCTCATTGGAGGCGGTTCCGCCGGCATCCCGTACGTGCGCGACCTCGAGTTCGCGATCCGCAACGAGGCTTTCGACCTTGGCCGTGAGCGGTACACCGTGCAGCTCTCGCCCAAGGGATTCGGCGAGGAGGGCGCCTCCCGCCGCGCGCTGGCGTCGCTGGGCGACCGCAACCAGGGGACCTACGAGGCCATGCGCAACGTGGCGCTCAAGGACCGCTATCGCTTGGTGGTCGACTATGTGACGGGGGCGGTTCTTTCGGCCTGCTACGACCGCCTTGCCGCGCTCGAGGGCGAGCGCATCCGCGTGCTGGAGCGCCAAAGCGTGACCGATGCCTTCGATCTGGGCGACATTCTGCGGTCCGAAGCCAATCAGACGCGCCACCGCGAACGCGCCGAGGAGGCGCGCTCGCTGGCCTCGCAGGCTCTGGCGCGCGCGCGCGCGCTCACCGGCGACTCTTCGCTGGCGGGATTCGACACCACGGGCCTTGTGACCGTGCCGACCCTGATGAGCCGTCTCGACGAGCTGAACCGCAGCACGACCGCGCTCGATTCCGACAACGTGCATCTGCGCGGCGCACGCGACGACGCGGCCGCCGCGGACGCGCAATACCGTCTGGCGCTCGCCGAAAACCGTCGTTTTCTCAGCTTCGTGGAGTTCGGTTACGACCGCGGCAACCGCCTGAACGAAATGGAGGACCGCGACCGCGGCCGCGAGTACGACCTCGACCGCGCCTACATCATCGAGGTCGGCTTCCGCCTCCCGTGGCTGGGCGCCGACCGCAGCGCGGTGGTGCGGCGGCGGGCCGAGGCCTCGAACCGGCAGGCCGAACTGCGCGGCGAGGCCGAAGAGATCGCCGCCGACCTGCGTGGCGAACTCGCCACGCTGCGCGCGCTGGGCGCGCGCCACACCGCGCTGTTGGCCCGCGACGCCGAGCTGGACATCCCGGCGCGCCTGCGCCGCTACACCGCGCTCGGCTCCGCCGACCCGCTGGTCATCCTCACCCTACGCCAGGCGCAATGGGAGAACATCCTGCGTCGCGAGGAGGTGAGGGTGGAGGCCTTGCGCCGTTATCTCGACGCCGCCGACCTCGCGGGCGCCCTCTCGCGCCGCCCCGCCCGGAACCTTTTGTCCGAAACCCTGGAGGCGCTCCCGTGAGCGACGCGGCGCAAGACGCGCGGCCCGACGAGGGCCGGCTCGACGGCAAGGCCCGGGGCCCCGCCAAAGGCGCGGCGTCGCAGGCCGAAATCCCCGCGGTGCTGGAGCGCTACGAGCTGAAGTACACGATCCCGCGCGAATGGGTGGAGCCCATCTCCGAGTTCATCCGCCCGTACTGTTTCATGGACGCCTACTCGGCCCGTTGCGCCGACGGTTTCTACCGCGTCAACAGCCTGTACCTCGATTCGCCCGACCTGATCTTTTTGCGCACCAAGGCGTGCGGCGCGGCCAAGCGCTTCAACATGCGCATCCGCACCTACGGCGACAACCCGGGCTTGCCGTACTTTTTCGAGATCAAGCACAAGAACGGCGATACCATCCGCAAGGTGCGCGCGGTGATTCGGGACGAAGACCTGCAGGGCAAAACCCTCGAGGACGTGATCTTCGGCGAAGGCCGCCCGGGCGAGGACCCCAACCTGGAAAAGTGCCGCCGCGAGGCGCTGACCTACAACGTTCGACCCTGGGTGCAGACGCGCTACCTGCGCAAGGCCTACATCTCCCATTGCGACGATTACGCGCGGGTCACCTTCGACCGCGGCCTCGAGTACGCCCCTCGGGACGCCTTCGATCCCATCCCGGTGGATTCGGAGATGACCCCTTCCGACATCGAACCCCTGTTCGACCCGGACACCAACGTCATCCTCGAACTGAAGTGCTATACGGCCTATGTGCCGTCGTGGATGCTCGACCTGATCCGTCACTTCGAGTTGCGTCGCCGGGGGTTCTCCAAATACGCGGCGGGCGTGGTGCCCGTGGTGCAGCGGTACGAACCCGATTTCGGAGCCTTCGGGCGTTTCGGGGGCGACTTCGCCGGCGGATCCTACTAGGAGCCCTTCAAACCGTTCATTTTGCGGACTTCCGGTGTCGTCGGTGGGAAAACCCGGGTGGAACGGGTGGGGGACGGCCCGTTTTTAATAGTTTTGCCCCCTGCGCTTGTCGCGCCCCACCACATGACAGAACCCATACAGCACCCCGCCCCCCCCGCCGCGGAGGAATACCTCCGGTATGCCTCCGACCGCGTCAATGCCGCCCTGGAGCGGTTGCTCCCGGCCGAGTCGGCGGTTCCCCAGGAACTTCACAAGGCGGAGCGTTACTCCATGTTCGCGGGCGGCAAACGCCTGCGCCCGGCCTTGTGCATCGCGGCCTACGAGGCCTGCGGCGGCACCGGCGATGCCGTGCTGCCCGCCGCCTGTTCGCTGGAGATGGTGCACACCTTCTCGCTGATCCACGACGACCTGCCCTGCATGGACGACGACGATCTGCGCCGCGGCCGCCCCACGAGCCACAAGGTGTTCGGCGAAGCCATGGCCGTGCTCGCGGGCGATGCCCTGCTGGTTCAGGCGTTCGAACTGGTCGCCGCCACCGGCAAGGCCGAATGCGTGCTGACCCTCGCGCAGGCGCTGGGTTCCAACGGCATGCTGGGCGGACAGGTGGTCGACATTTTGAGCGAAGGCAAGCAGGTCGATCTCGCCACGGTGGACTACATCCATCGTCACAAGACCGCCGCGCTGATCGCCGGCTCGCTCGTGCTGGGCGCGCAGATGGCCGACGCGCCCGCCGCCACCGTGGAGGCTTTGCGCGGGTTCGGCTACAAGATCGGACTCAGCTTCCAGATCGTGGACGATTGTCTCGACCTCGAGCAAACCACCGAGGTGCTCGGCAAGGACGCCGGCTCCGACCTCGAGAACGGCAAGGCGACCTACCCGTCGCTGTTGGGTCTCGAGGAATCCAAGCGGCGCGCCGTGGAGCTCATCGAATCCGCCGTGGCGGATCTGCGCGTCTTGCCCGTGGACGGCGGCGCGCTCGAGTCCGTGGCCCGCTACATCTTCACCCGCGTTCACTGACCGCCGTCAGTAACGCCACCGACGGAATTCCGCCGCATGCTTGAACACATCAATTCCCCGGCCGACCTCAAGGGTCTGACCGTCGACCAGCTCAAGACCCTCGCGGGCGAAATGCGCGAGACCATCGTCAAGCAGGTCGCCGCCAAAGGCGGTCACCTCGCCAGCAGCCTCGGCACGGTCGATCTCACGCTCGCCCTGCACGTGGTGTACAACACCCCCGAGGACAAGCTGGTGTGGGACACCGGGCATCAGGCCTATCCGCACAAGCTGGTGACGGGCCGCTACAAGGAGTTCCACACGCTCAAGCAGTTCGGCGGCTTGTCGGGCTTTTTGAAGCGCGATGAAAGCCCCTACGACGCCTTCGGCGCCGGTCACGCGACGACGTCGCTGTCGGCGGCCTTGGGCATGGCGGCGGCGCGCACGCAGCTGGGCAAGGACTACAACGTGGTGGGCATCATCGGCGACGGGTCGATGACGGGCGGCATGGCCTACGAAGCCCTCAACAACGCGGGCGAAATCGACGAGAAGGTCGTGTTCATCCTGAACGACAACAAAATGTCGATCTCGAAGAACGTGGGCGCGATCTCCAAGTACCTGAACCGCATTCTGGTGAACCCCAAGTACAACAAGCTCAAGGAAGACGTGTGGGACCTGGCGGGCAAGCTGCCGCAGGGCAAGCACATCCAGAAGCTGATGGCAAGCGCGGATCGCGGCCTGCGCCGCATGATCGTGCCGGGCGGGTTCTTCGAAGACCTGGGCATCCGTTATTTCGGACCGGTCGACGGTCACGACCTCGAGGCCCTCATCGAAATTCTGGGTGCGGTGAAGGATCTGCCCGGCCCGAACCTCATTCACGTGGTGACCACCAAGGGCTACGGCTGGGACAAGTCGGAAGCCGATGCCATCAAGTGGCACGCCTCCAACCCGTTCGACATCGAGTCCGGCAAGCTGAAGGCCGCTCCCGCGCCCACCCCCGGTCTCACCAAGGTGTTCGGCGAGGCCATCACCGAGCTGGCGCAAAAGGACAAGCGCATAATCGGCATCACCGGCGCCATGCCCGAAGGCTGCGGCCTCAACATCATGGCCAAGGCCTTGCCGACCCGCGTGTACGACGTGGGCATCGCCGAGGAATACGCGGTGACCTTCGCCGCCGGCGCGGCGTGCGACGGCCTCAAGCCCGTGGTCGCCATCTACTCCACCTTCATGCAGCGCGCCTTCGACCAGATCGTGCACGACGTGGCGCTGCAGCACCTGAACGTCACCTTCGTGCTCGACCGCGCGGGCCTTGTCGGCCTGGACGGCCCCACGCACCACGGCGCGATGGACCTCAGCTACCTGGGCATGATTCCCGGCATGGTGATCCTCGCCCCCTCCGACGAGAAGGAACTCCGCAACCTGTTGCACACCGCGCTGGAGTACAACGAAGGTCCCATCGCGGTGCGCTACCCGCGCGGCAACGCCTACGCGCCCGACGAGCACCTGCCCTTCGAGACCCTGCCCATCGGCATTCCGAAGGTCGTCGAGGAAGGTGAAGATGTCCTGATCCTCGCCGTGGGTCCCATGCTGGCCTATGCGCTGAAGGCCGCGGCGCAGCTGCGGGCCGAAGGCCACCGCCCGACGGTGGTGGATGTGCGTACCGTCAAGCCCCTGAACCCTGAGGCCTACGAGGCCCTGTTCGCGCGTCACCGCGCGGTGCTGACCGTGGAAGACAACGTGCTCCACGGCGGGTTCGGCACCTCGGTGCTGATCCTTTTGGGCGAACTCGGCCGCGGCTCCATGCCGGTGGCCCACGTGTCGCTCCCCGATGAATTCGTCACGCACGGTGAAGTGCCGGTGTTGCACCGCATTCACGGCATGGACGAGGCCGGCATTCACAAGAAGGCCGTGGCGTTGTTGAACCAGATCACCCCGGTGGGCACCTAATGACCGCAGCATCCGATAATCCCTCCTCCGGGGGCGATTTCGATCTCTCCGGGTTCAAAGCGAAACCCCGTAAAAAGGCCGAAGGCGACGCCTCGGCAACTCCCAAGAGCCCCCGCGAATACGGCGAGAGCAAGCCGCGCGCGCCGCGCTCCGAGAGCTTCTCAGGCCCCAAGCGCACGGCGAAATTGCCCGACGGTTTCAAGAGCCGCGAGCGGGACGAGCGTCCTGACCGCCCGCGCGCTTTCCGCAAAGGTCCCGAGGCCGGCGATGCGCCGCGCAAAAAATTCGCAAGCGACTTCCGCCCGCGTGAGGGCGACCGCCCGTTCAAGAAATTCGACGGTCCGCGCAAGCCATATGGTGCTGGTGTCGGTGCGGGCGGTGATCGTCCGTCGCGTCCCTACGGTGACAAGCCTGCGTTCCGCAAACCGTTCGATGGTCCGCGCAAGCCGTACGGTGAGCGCAGCGCCGACAACGAACGTCCGTCGCGTTCCTTCGGCGGCGGTGACCGTCCGTTCAAGAAGTTCGACGGCCCTCGCAAGCCCTACGGCGCCTCTGCCGGCGGCGATCGTCCCGCCCGACCCTACGGTGATCGCGGTGACAAGCCGGCGTTCCGCAAGCCCTTCGACAAGGGCGGCGATCGTCCGTTCAAGAAATTCGATGGCCCGCGCGGCGGTGCCGGCGGCGGTTACCCCGGCAGCCGCGACGCGACGGCGCGCCCCGCGCCCGCGCCGTTCGTTCCCGAGCTCTCGCCCGACGTCAAGAAGTTCCTGCCGCTGCTGACCGAAAAGGGACGCCACAAGGAATCGCGCTTCATCATCGAAGGCGCCAAGAACGTCGCCGATGTGGCCGAACATTCGCCCGACATCATCCACACGGTGCTGGTTGCCGAAGGGTTCCAGGACGCCGCGCTCAAGGAACGTTTGGACGCGTTGCGCCTGCGCACGCGCCTTGTGGCCGAGTCGGACCTTTCCGCCCTGTGCGGCACCGAGACTCCCCAGGGCATCGTGGCCATCGCGAACTTCGGATCGCTCCGCCCCGAGTGGACCAGCATCAACACCGTGACGCTGCTCGACGGCGTGCAGGACCCGGGCAACCTGGGCGCCATCCTGCGCACCTCCGCCGCGCTGGGCATGGAGGCCGTGGTACTCGGCAAGGGCACCTGCGACCCGTACAACCCGAAGGTCGTCCGCGCCTCGGCCGCCGCGCTGCTCCGCATGCCGCTGGAGACCGGCGAAGACCTGGCCATGAAGATCCACTTTTTGCGGTCCAAGGGCTTCACCATCGTGGCCACCTCGCCCCATGCGAAGGTCACGCTCGAACAGGCGAAATTGCGCCGCAAGGTCGCGTTGCTGTTCGGCAGCGAGGGCGGGGGCGTGGGCGCGAACCTGATCGATCAGGCCGACGTGTCGGTTCGCATTCCCATGAAGGGCAAGGTCGAATCGCTCAACGTCGCCGTCGCTCATGGGTTGTTGGCGTATGACCTGATGCGTCTTCGGACCTGATCGGTTTATTCCTGTAGTAGGGATGACCCATGCGTCATCCCTATGGTCCGCAACCGCATCGTGTTGGGTTCAACCTACATTTGACCCATGTCCATCCGCTGGATCCCCACCTACAACGCCCCCGTCGTTCTGACGTTCGCGCTGCTGGCGTTTCTGGTGCATGTGATCAGCGCCTGGTCGGGGGGCGATCTGGCCCCTGGTTACTTCGCAGCGCTCCCCACCTTCGATTACACCTCCTTCTGGTCGTGGTTCCGGCTGGTGTCGCACGCGCTTGGCCACAAGGACATGGCGCACCTGGCCTCCAACTTTTCCGTCATTTTGCTGATCGGCCCCATTCTCGAGGAAAAGTACGGCAGCCGCAATCTGCTGGTGATGGTTCTCGTGACGGCGCTGGTCACCGGCGTGCTCAACACGGTGTTTTTCAACACCGGCCTGATGGGCGCCAGCGGCGTGGTGTTCATGATGATTTTGCTGGGGTCGTTCACCAACCATAAGCCCGGGGAAATTCCCCTGACCTTTTTATTGGTGGTGGGGCTTTACCTGGCGGGCGAGGTGACGGCGGCCTTCAAGGATGACGGCGTCTCGCAGTTCGCGCACATCCTCGGCGGCCTGTGCGGGACGGTGTTCGGATTCGGGAAAGCGGGCGGGAAGGGGGGCGGGAAGATGTTAGTGAGGAAAAGGAAGTGAGTGATCAAATCAGAAATCAAAAATCAGAAATCAAAAAGGACCAACGCTGCTTCAGTTCGAATCATGAGGGCGATACTCTTCAGGCTGATGTCACTTCATTTTGTCTCAATGACCGGCTTACAAGCACTTCGATTGAGTGGCCGGTATCCGAGGCTCATTATTTCTGATTTTTGATTTCTGAATTAGCCCCCCTCGTTCTTAGTTTTCCTCCCATGCCCACCGCCCCCTCCATCGTCATCCTCGGCGCGTCCGACAAACCTGATCGCGCGAGCAACATGCTGCTTAAACGCCTGCGCGCACGCGGCGTGGAGCCGGTGCCCGTTCATCCGGCGCTTGAGATGATCGACGGCGTGCCCGTCCGCAAGAATCTGGGTGAGGTTGCTGCCAAGCCGGACGTGTTGTCCGTGTACCTTGCCGCCGCACGCAGCAGTGATCTGGCGTCCCAGATCATCGCGCTGGCGCCACGTCGCGTGATCTTCAACCCGGGGGCCGAGAATCCCGCGCTGGAGGCCGCACTGTCCGCCGCGGGGATCGAAACGGAGAATGCCTGCTCGTTGGTTCTGCTCGGGCAAGGGTTGTTGACGGCATGACGTCTGCGTGGCTGCTGACGCCGGCCGATCTGTGGCTGTTCACCTTTTCGGTGGTCGGCTTGTTGCTGGTACCCGCCGCGTTGGGACGCCTCGCCGGCGGGGTGGTGGCGGGTTTTGCCGTGATGGGGTTCCTCCTGATCGCCGAGCCCGAACTGCCGCCCGCGCTGCAACCCTCGCGGTCGTCGGCGATCTGGTTTCTGATGACCTTGGTGCCGGCGCTGCTGTTGCTCCCCGATTTGTTCGCGCGCGGCCGGGCCGCGCGCGTGCTCGACGGCATCCCCACCCGGGCCCTGATCGTCTGGGGCGTGGCGCACGCCGTGGGCGTGCGCCACGTTCTGTCGGCCCTGCAGGGCGACCTGTCGCCCGTCTACGCCTTGGGCCTGGCATCGGGTGAATTCTTCTCGGCGTTGGGGGCCGTGGCTCTGTGGGTGTTTTACCGCCCGCAGGCGCGTTGGTTCCGTGTTTTGGCTTTGTTCTGGAACGCGCATGCGCTGCTGGGAACCGCGGAGTTCGCCTGGACCCTGCAAACCGCCCACCCCGCCATGCCGTTCCTGTTTCGGTCCGCCCCCGAGACGTTCGGATATTTCGCCGCGTGGCCGGGGAATCTTGAAGCCCTGTTTTGGACCCCGCTGCTGCTTTGCCTGCATGCCGGGCTATTTTATAAGCTCTTGCGGCCCCACGAGGAACCCCGGTCCCCCGTGTCGTCCGATTGACCCGAACCCCGGAAACCAGTCATGACCCCTGAAAAAACATCATCCCGCTTTTTGCGTTATGTGATGGTCCCCGTTCTTTCGATCTGACTGCTGACGCAATGCGCGTTCTTCGATTACGCCGGCAAGATGCTGGTGTCCGAAAGCGACGAGGTGAAATTGGGCGCGGAGTTCAACAACCAGCTGCGCAATGATCCCGCGGCCAAAAAGGACTACCCGATCTTCGTGGCGAACACGCCCGAGCGCAAGGCGTTCCAGGATTACGTGCTGGGCCTCGCGCAGGAGGTGTACAACGCCGTGCCCGCCAAGGAACGGCCCGGGTACCCGTTCACCTTCACCCTGATCGACGCCGATGTACAGAACGCTTTTGCGGTGCCGGGCGGCTACGTGTACATCTACACCGGCATCATCAAATCGATGAAGGACGAGTCGGAATTGGTGGGCGTGCTCGGGCACGAGATCGCCCACGTGACGCGGCATCACTACCGCGACGCGCTGGCCAAGGAGGCGGGGCTGTCGATCCTGATTCAGACTCTGGCGGGCAACGACGCCGGTCAGCTCACGCAAGTGGTGGCGCAGACCTTCGGGTCGCTGGCGTCGCTCAAGGTGTCGCGCGGGAACGAGACCGATGCCGATGAGTACGGCACCAAATACACGGCGGCCACGGGCAGAAATCCCCTGGGCATCGCCAAGTACTTTGAACGCGTGAAGAATCCGGGTCCGGCGTGGCTTTCGACCCACCCGGCGCCGGGCAATCGCGTGGAGACCGTGAAGGCCCAGGTGCGCGGCAACGCGACATGGAACGCGCTGGCCGCCAATGCGGCGGTCACCGATTACAAGGCGCGTTTCGACAAGATGACCGCGGTGATCCGGTAGGGATAGGTAGTAGGGATTTAGGTAGGGGCGAATAATCATTCGCCCCTACATTCGCGATTAATCCTTCATGCGTGCAACCCAATTCAATTGGGTTGCATTGCGTTATTTCCCTGGGGCCTTCGCCGCCGCCGCGCTGGCCGCGGCCATGTCCAGAAATCCGTTGATGCTGACGCGGCTGACCTTCTCGAACACCTTCGGGTCGACCTCCACGTTGTAGCGGGTGACGTCCATCTTGGTGCCGCCGGTCAGCGAGGCGAGGCCCGAGACGAGGGCCGAGCCGACCTTGTCGCCGGTGGTGGTGGCGTCCGAAACCTTCTTGTAGAACACTTCGCCCGTGGTGATGGGACGTTTGGTGGCGAACGACGGCCACTTGGCGGCGTCGGGCGCGCATTCGCGTTTGCCGAAGCGCGTCCAGCACTTCATGCCTTCCGAGATCTTGACCCGCACCTGCCCGGTAACGCTGAGTCCCACCTTGCTTTTCACCTCGGCGTTGTCGCGACTGGCGAGGCCGCCCGCGGCGGCGCCCTGTCCGCTCGACTGCAGTTCGGCGAAGTCCACCAGCACGTTGATGTTGGCCGCGTCAGCCCCGAGTTCATCCATGATGCGCGCTTCGTACTGCGCGGCCGAGGTGCCCTTGGCGGCCTTGAAGGCCTGACCCAGGCCCGAAGCCGTGCCGATGTAACGCTCGTCGGATACGGTGCCCCCGGCCGGGGCGAACACCTTGTACACGCTTTGGCCTCCCGCCGCGCCGCCCTTGTATTCGAAGGGGCTGGCGCGCCCGGCCTTCTGCAGCTCGAGGTACGACGCGTTCTTTTTGAGCACGTCCTTGGGCACCAGGTCGAAGCCGGCGGTTTTAAGGCGCGTTTCGGCGCCCGCGCAGATGTCGTCGGTCATGCGCTGCAGCTCCTTGTCGCCCACGCCCACCAAGGTGTAGTACACGGAGACCTTGGCCTCCACGCGCTTTTGGCCTCCGGCCTCCGAGAACAGGCCGCCGCCGGTGGAGGCGCTGGCGCTGGAGGTCTGCGCGAACATCACGTTGCAGGAGGTGATCGCGAGCTTTTTCGCCTCGGTCATATGCTTGCCGGCGTTCTTGCTGGGTTCGATGAACGACGCGGCCTGCGCGGCGGCGGCTTGCGACGGATTATAGTCCGGCGGCGGCGCGGGTTTTTTGCCCGCGCAGGCGGCGAGCAGCAGGGCGGAGGAGGTGGCAAGGGCGGGGAGCAAACAGGCGCGCATGACAGGCCTCGCAAAAAAAGGTGATGCTCAATAGCTAATCACCCGTCCCGGTCCTCACAACCTTTTCAGCGGTCTTCCGCCACTCTGGCATCATCAAAATGTCGTCGCGCAAACATCAAACAATCGTTAAACGCCTGCGGGGTGGGGGCGCTAACCTGCCAGGAACAGCTTGTAGGCCGGGTTCGCGGTTTCCTCTTCGAAGGGGTAACCGAGTTCGCGCAGACGCGCGGCGAAGGCTGCGTCGTCGGCGACGGGAACCTGCAACCCCGCGAGCACGCGCCCGTAGTCGGCGCCGTGGTTGCGGTAGTGGAAGGCGGTGATGTTCCAGGTGCGGCCCACACCCTCCAAAAAGCGGAGCAGCGCGCCGGGGCGTTCGGGAAACTCGAAGCGGAACAACCGTTCGTCCTTGAGGCCGGCGGCGCGCCCCCCCACCATGTAGCGCACGTGCAGCTTGGCGGTTTCGTTGTCGCTGAGATCGAGCGTGCGATAACCTTGCGATTCCAGCGCGGTGATGAGGACGGGTTTCTCGCGTCGCGCGTCGTTCAGCGTGAGGCCGACGAACACATGGGCCTCGCTGCCGGCGGCATAGCGGTAGTTGAACTCGGTGACGGTGCGGTTCCCCAGAAGTCCCACGAAGCGGCGATAGCTGCCGGGCTCCTCGGGGATGGTCACCGCCAGCAGCATCTCGCGCGCCTCGCCCAGCTCGGCGCGCTCGGCCACGTGGCGCAGCCGGTCGAAGTTCATGTTCGCGCCGCTGTGGATGGCCACGAGCGCTCCCCCCCTCCCCCCGCCGTGTTCCGCCACCCAGAGTTTCAGGCCCGCGAGCGCCAAGGCTCCGGCGGGTTCGGCGATCACGCGCTGGTCCTCGTAGATGTCCTTGATGGCCGCGCACAGCTCGTCGGTATCGGCGACAAGCACGCCGTCCAGGAGTTCCCGACAAATGCGGAAGGTTTCCTCGCCGGCTTGACGCACGGCCGCGCCGTCGGCGAACAACCCCACCCGGTCCAGAATCACCCGCTCGCCCGCTGCGAGCGCGGCCTTCATCGACGCCGCGTCGGCCGGCTCCACGCCGATCACCTTGGTTTCAGGGTGCAGAAACTTGACGTAAGACGCCACCCCGGCGGCCAACCCTCCTCCTCCGATGGGCACGAACACCGCCTCGATGGGCCCGGTGTGCTGGTGCAGGATCTCCATGCCCACCGTGCCCTGCCCGGCGATCACATCGGGATCGTCGTAAGGGTGCACGAAGGTGAGGCCGCGCTCCGCCTCCAGCGCACGCGCATGGGCGTAGGCCTCGTCGAAGGTTTCGCCGTGCAGCACCACCTCGGCCCCGTGGCGGCGTACGGCGTCCACCTTGATGGACGGGGTGGTCTGCGGCATCACCACGACGGCCTGCGCGCCCAGCTGGCGCGCCGACAGCGCGACGCCTTGAGCGTGATTGCCCGCCGAGGCGCACAGCACCCCGGCGGCGCGGGCCTCAGGTGACAGGCGTGCGATCTTGTTCATGGCCCCGCGGATCTTGAACGAGAACACCGGTTGCAGGTCTTCGCGCTTGAGCAACACCTCGCGGCCCAAACGCGCGGACAAGCGGGGCATGGGGTCGAGCGGGGTGGTGACGGCCGCGTCGTATACGCGCGCGTCGAGGATGCGGCGGATGTAGTCGGTCATGGCCCGGCTTTCGGGGTGGTGAAGGGCGGTGTGCGCGTCAGGTCGAGCGCGAGGGCCCGCGCCGCGGCCTCCCAGTCGGCGCGGCGCGCGTCGGCCATGCCGCCGCGGAAATCCGCACGGCCCGTGGCCGTTCCTCGCGCGAGAATCGGGTTCGCGTCGCCCTCGGCGGTGCGATCGACTCCGCGCCCTGCGGCGCGGTCCAAAATCGACCACGCGGCGTTCAGCGTGAGCGTGGTCACGCGCCCGGGGCCTTCGGTGATCGCGCGGCGCACGCCGGGCGTCATCATCCCCGTGGTGGGGTCGTAGGCTGGCGGCGTGGGCGGCACGGTGCGCCGCGCCACCGTCCGCGTCGACTGCGTCACGCGCAGGGTGTCGATGACGAGGCGATAGCGCGCGGAGTCGGCATCGACGTCGGTGACGGCCATGCGCGAGGCGGACGAGTCGATGGCCTCGAGGCCTCCCATCATGCCACCGGCGCCATCCCCGGCCGAGGTCATCCGTGTCACCGCCGCGCCGAACACCGGGAACACCACGCGCGCCACCAGCGCGGCGGGGGAGGGGGTCGATTTGCGCGAAGCGCGCGCCGGGGTCTCAGGGCCCAAGGCGGCGGTCGACGTCGTGGAGTCGAGAACGACGCGGGCGGTATCGACCGGCAGGATCAACAGGAGGTCGGGTGGGGTGGGGGCGGCATGCGGAACGACAGCCAAGGAGGCGGTCAGGGCGATCAATGATGAATAACGACGGAAGCGCATGAGGGAAAAGCTAAAAGCTGACAGCGAACAGCGAACAGCTGACGCTAGGGGGAAGCCTCGAATCAGAAATCAAAAAGAAAGTCAAACCTGGAACATTCGGGCATATCCAATTCTTGTCCCAGTACCCAGTACCCAGTACCCAGTACCCAGCACCCGGTACCCGGAGGCCGTCACCCCCCCCAAAGAATTACCTTTGACCGACCTATGATCGCTCCTGCCAGCCTGCCCGACGCGTGGGGCCGTTTCGGCCCTTACGGGGGCAAATTCGCGCCCGAAGTCCTCATGCCAGCGCTTGAGGAACTTGAAGACTTTTACGCCAAAATCAAGGATGACCCCGGGTTCAAGGCCGAACTGGACGGCCTGCTCCGCGATTTCGTGGGCCGCCCGTCGCCCTTGTATTTCGCCGAGCGGCTGACCGAGTATTGCGGCGGCGCCAAGATCTACCTGAAGCGCGAAGACCTCAACCACACCGGCGCGCACAAGATCAACAACGCCATCGGTCAGGTGCTCATCGCCCGCCGCATGGGCAAGAAGCGCATCATCGCCGAAACCGGCGCGGGGCAGCACGGCGTGGCCACCGCCACGGCCGCGGCGCGCTTCGGCATGGAGTGCGTGATTTACATGGGCAGCGTCGACATGGCGCGCCAAGCCCCCAACGTCTATCGGATGCGTCTTTTGGGCGCGACCGTGGTGGGCGTGGAGTCGGGCAGCAAGACCCTCAAGGACGCCATCAACGAGGCCATCCGCGATTGGGTGACGCGCATCGCCGACACGCACTACGTGTTCGGGTCCGCGCTCGGCCCGCATCCGTACCCCATGATCGTGCGCGATTTTCAAAAGATCATCGGCGAAGAGACCGAAACCCAGATGCTTGAGAAGGAAGGGCGTCTGCCCGACCACCTCGTGGCCTGCGTGGGCGGAGGCAGCAACGCCATCGGCCTGTTCTACAACTTCTTGGGCAAACCCTCCGTGAAGATGGTGGGGGTGGAAGCCGGGGGTGAGGGGATCGCTTCGGGTCGTCACGCGGCGCGTTTTGAAGGAGGAGTGTTGGGGGTATTGCAAGGGGCCCGCAGCTACGTGTTGCAGACGCCGCAAGGTCAGATCGCCGAGACGCACAGCGTGTCCGCGGGGCTTGACTACGCCTCCATCGGTCCCGAGCACGCGTACTACCGCGATGCGGGGCGCATCGATTACACGCACGCGACCGATACCGAAGCCCTCGACGGCTTCCACAAACTCTGTCGTCTCGAAGGCATCATCCCGGCGCTCGAAAGCGCGCACGCCGTGGCGCATGCGCTCAAGCTGGCGCCGACGTTGGGCAAGGACCAAATCATGGTCGTGAACCTCTCGGGTCGCGGCGATAAGGATATGCAAACGGTGATGGACGCGGCGCCGTACCTCGGGCAGCACGGAGGCGCGGCATGAACCGCATCGACGCCGCCTTCGCGCGCCTGAAAGGTGAAGGCAAAAAGGCCTTCATTCCCTACATCGCCGCCGGTGTTCCCGGTCGCGCCGAAACCGTCGAGCTGGCCTCCCTGCTCGCCGCGCGCGGGGCCGACGTGCTCGAGCTCGGTTACCCGTTCTCAGACCCAATGGCCGACGGCGTGGTCAACCAGGCCGCGGCGACCCGCGCGCTGGAGCTTGGCGTCGATGATGACGCGTATTTCGCCATGCTGGCCGACATCCGCGCGCGCAACCCCGAACTCCCGATCGTGGTGTTCTCGTACCTGAACCCGATCTTCCGCCTCGGCCTGCGCGCGTTCGCGACCCGCGCCAAGGCGGCGGGCGCGGACGGCTTCCTGCTGGTGGACATGCCGGTGGAGGAGGCCGACGAGATGCTCGCCATCTGCCGCGAGCTCGACCTGCGGTTCATCTTCCTCGCGGCCCCCACGACGACGCCCGCGCGCCTGAACAAGATCCTCGAGGTGGGCACCGGGTTCCTGTACTACATCTCGCGCACGGGCATCACCGGCGAGCAAACCCGGTTCCAGGACGGATTCGAAGAGAAGCTGACGGCCATCAAAAAGGCCGCGGGCCTGCCGGTGGTGGTGGGCTTCGGCGTGTCGACCCCCGAGCAGGTGAAGGCGGTATGCGCCTTGTGCGACGGCGCGGTGGTGGGCAGCGCCCTGGTGCGCCGCACGCTGGAGGATCGCCCGTGGGCCGAGGTTCGCAGCGAACTCGATGCCTTGGCGACGGCGCTGATCGCGCCCGCGAAGGAAGCCGCACGATGAGTCCGCAGCCCGAAAACCTCGACGACTGGCGGGGTCGGATCGACGCGCTGAACGCGCGGCTTGTGGAACTGCTGAACGAGCGCGCGCGTTGCGCCGAAGGCATCGCCGCCTTCAAACAGCAGAACGGTCTTCCGGTGTTCGACGCGAAGCGCGAGCAAGCCGTGCTCGACAAGGTCTCCGCGCTCAACCAAGGGCCGCTGTCGGACGAGGCGCTGCACCGCATCTTCAACTGCATCATGGAAGAGCACCGGTTGCTGCAGGAAACGCGCCAACAAGGCGCCGGAAAGGACGGCGTGGCGTGAGCGCCGCATCCCACGGATCCAAGACCCTGACCGTCGTCGGGCTGGGGCTTCTGGGCGCCTCGCTCGCGGAGGCGGTGCGCAAACGTCACCCCGACTGGACCATCATCGGCGTCTCCGCCGACAAGACCGTGCGCGCGGCGCTCGACGCGAAGGTGATCGACAGGGGATTCGCGTACGCCGACATCCGCGAGGCCCTCCATGAAGCCGACTACGGATTCCTGTGCCTGCCCATCGACCGCATCCTCGAGTTGCTGAACGGCTGGGCCGCGGAGCCTCTGGTCTTGAAGGCCGGTGCGATTCTCTCCGACGTCGGCAGCACCAAGGCGGAAATCTGTGCCGCCGCCCGCAAGGCCTTCCCGCCGGGTGTCCCCAGCGCCGGGGCCTTCATCGGGTCGCACCCCATGGCGGGCTCCGAGAAGACCGGGCTGGCCGCGCGCGACGCGCACCTGTTCGAGAACGCCGCGTGGATCGTGTGTCCCGACAAGGACGCCGATGCGGCGCGCGTCAAAACCCTGGAAACGTTGGTGGAGGAATTGGGAGCGCGGGTTCTGACCCTCGCGCCCGACCGCCACGATGCGCTGGTGGCGCAGGTCTCGCACCTGCCCCAGCTGCTCGCCACGGCGCTCGCCGCCACCGTCATCGCCCGCGACGACGCCGATGAGGCTTTGCAGGTCGCGGGCCCGGGGTTCCGCGACATGACGCGCCTGGCGGCCTCGAGCTTCCCCGTGTGGGAGCCGATTCTGCGGACCAACCGCCGCAACCTGGAGCATCTCTTGTCGGCCTACCGCCGCGAGCTGGAGATCCTGGAGGAGGATTTGCTCGAGGACGGCGGCAGGCGCTACTTCGAGGAGGCCAATGGCCTGCGCGCGCGCTGGAGCGCGCCGCGCAAAGGATTCACCTCTCCCGTGACGGAAATCCTCGTTGATATTCAGGACAAGGCGGGCACCCTGTTGGCCGCCTTGCAACCGTTGTCGGCCGCAAACCTGAACATCCTGGACCTGGAGATCCTCAAGGTTCGCGAAGGGGAAGAAGGCGTGTTGATGATGGGGTTCAGAAAACCGGAAGAAGCGATGCAAGCGCTAGACGTGCTGGCCGCCAGCGGTCACAAGGCGAGGCTCCGGTGAGCGTGGAACGGCACATTCAGGCGCGGGAAAACGGCGGACCGGACGGCGTTTCGACGCTCGATCCCGGTGATGACGTCGCTGCGACCGGTCCGCTCGGCGAAACCGGGGATTCCGCCCACGACGATGTGTTGTCTCTGAGCCGCGCGAAAAAGCTGCGCGGCGCGGTCACCTTCCCCGGCGACGCGCACCAGGCCATGTTGGCCTGCGCGATCGCCTCGCTGAGCCCCGAGCCCACGCGGTTGGGAAACTTGCCCGACGCCGCGTGGTTCGCGGACTACCGCGCCGCGCTGGAGTCGCTCGGCGTCGCGTTCGAAGCGGCCGATGAGGGGCACATGCTGGTGCGCGGTCCCCGTGACGGCCTCGCGTCTCCTTCCGCCGCCCTCGTGGCGCGCCACGAGCTGGCGGCGTTGATCCTCGCAGGCCTTTGCTCCGGGCGGGGTCTCAACGTTTCGTTGAAACTCCACCCGTCGGAAATCCCCGGCGACACCCTCGCCTTGCTGAAGGCGCTGTGGCCCCGCCCCGCGGATGCGGGCGAACCCGGGGAGCATGAGTGGACGATCGGCGCCCTCACCCCCAAGGCGCGCGGCATCGTGAAACCCTACGAACGCAAGTGGGACGACGGCGCGACCAAGGTCGCGCTGCTCTTCCACCATCTCGCCGCGGGCGAGTCGCTCGAGCTTCACCTGCGCCGTCAGGGTTCGGATCTTCTGGAGAACCTCCTCCGCCACTTCGAAGTGGCGCTGAAGGTTGAAAGCGACGACGACAAGGATGCCGACGAACTGACGCGCCGCATCGCGCGCCAGATGCGCGCGGCCGGCAAGGAAATTCCCGTGACGCGGCTCAAGCTGGCGGCCGGGTCGCGACCGACGCCGGCCTTCCTCGTATTGGCGGGCGATGTGACGGAGGCTTCGGCGGTGGCCCTCGCGGCGACCTTGGTGAAAGGCTCCGACGTGATGTTGGAGCAGGTTCTGCTCAATACCGGCCGCGCGGCCTTCTTCGCCGCGCTGCGGCGCATGGGCGCCGACGTGGAGGTCGTGCAGCGGCGCGAGCCGCGCCAGGGCGGTGGCGAGGCGCAGGGCACGGTGCGCGTGCGCACCAGCGACATGATGGCCAAACGCTTCGACGCCGATACCCTCATCGACCTGCGCGATGAAACCTTCCTCTTGCTGGCCGCTTCCGCCTACGCCGAAGGCGAGTCGGTGTTCCGCGACCTCGATTGGCTGCGCCTGGGTCCCGTGGATCGTTTGCGTGAATTCACCGCCGCGCTCAAGCGCGGCGGGGTGGAGACGGGAGAGATCGAAGACGGCGTCGTCATTCGCGGCCGCGCCGAAAGCGACGGCGCGGCGTTCGATTCCCTAGGTCACTCCGGACTCGCCGCCGCGTGCGCGGTGATGGCCTTCAAATCGCACGGCGCCTCAACGCTCGCGGGCGCGGCGGCGCTTTCTCATCGTCATCCCGGCTTGCTGGCCCGCATTCATGCCTTGGGCGGAGCCGCCCCTGCGGAGGCCGCGTCATGAAGTCTTCCGCACCCCGAAAAACCAAGGCCGCCGACGGCGATTCCTTCGTCAGCTTGCCCGAGAGCGACATCCGCACGCTCGGCGTGTTCGCACTCAAGGGTACCGTGGAGCCCGCGCTTGAGATCGTACGGGCGTTCGCGAAAGCGCACCCGGAAGTCCGCGTCTGCCTGAACGACTATCTGCGCCCTCACGCGGGCCGCGGGCTCAAGGCTCACAGCGACACTTACCTCGCCGGCAGGGTCGACGCGCTGCTCTCGCTCGGCGGCGACGGCACATTCCTCACGGCGGCACGTTTGGGGCATGCGAAAGGCATTCCCGTTTTGGGCGTGAACCTGGGGCGTACCGGCTTTTTGGCCGACGTGTCGCTCGAGAACCTGGGGGCGATCCTCAATGACTTGCTGAGCCGCCGTTATTCGCTGCGCCATCGCATGGTTCTTGAAGTCGAATTGCGGCGAGGCGGCCGCACGGTGTTCCGTGACATCGCGTTGAACGAGGCGGCTTTTGCGGGGCTCGTCGGCGGACAAATGGCCGAAATCGAAATCACCGCCAACGGCCAGTTGCTTACGGGGTACCGCGTCGATGGATTGCTGGTCTCCACGCCGACCGGTTCGACCGCCTATTCGCTCTCCGCCGGAGGGCCGATCGTGCATCCGTCCGCCAACAGCTTGTTGCTCACCCCCATGAATCCCTCGTCATTGTCGGTGAGACCGGTGGTGTTGCCCGATTCCATGGAGATCGAGGCGCGCAATGTGACGGTTGGGGGCAAAGCCCTCAACCTGTTTGTGGATGGCCGCCTGCGCGGCTCGTTCAAACCGGGTGATGTGGTGCGCATCGTGAAACATCCGCAACGCCTGCACATCATCCGCCCGCGCGGCACGTCGTACTTCGACTCGCTGCGCAACAAGCTCGGATGGACCGGCGACCGCGACCCGCGCTCCGGCATGCGCTGACCGGCCTCCGCGTTCCGTCTTGCCCCATCGGTTCGGTTTGCCCCGTTGCCATCATTGTCAATAGGATGTTTTTGTGTTTAGTTCGTAACGATTTTGTCTTTTTTAAGACCTGCACGACACCGGACATCGTCGACAAGATGGCGCCACACGGGCGAAGTCGTGATCGACGGCCCGAGCCTGGTCTGCACGTCGAGGTTGCGTTGGTCGGCACAGAATAAATTTTCCTCAAATCACGTTTTCATGCTGAATGGCCGCCTCGAGGTTCGGCGCAGTTCATTTGTTCTCAATTCTTTATGCGCGGGCATTCGGGAGCTTCACGATGCGTCACACTCAAGTGAGATCAATGACACGAGTAGCTGGCAAAATGACCACAAAATGACTAATTGACTACCTCTCTTGTCATTTTGATAAACAATGTAGTGCAGAAAAGCTTTAGGAATGATGAGTCGGCCCACTGCATCGCGCGAATTAAATGGATTATGCCCGTATTTATTGGGGAAAAGCTCGGTCAAACTGTAGCCTGAATAAAATTCGCGCAGGACGACTTTTAGGAATCCAGGGCCGGAATGATGCGACAAAACCGTGATGACCATAATTTATTCATGCGTTGTCATTTTAGTGTCAATTAGACAAACCAATGGCAAAAGCGAAAGCTTCTGTAACCGTGCGCATAAATTTGACACAGAAGTTGCTCATTCCGCGCGCTTTACGGCGTGGCCCCCCGGAACCGTTTGCAAGCTTCTCCGCCCGTTGGGAGTGACGGGCGTGAAGGAACAAGCGCATCAGTTTCGGAGGTCGTATGACCTTTCTCGTCGGCCATTCATCACGTTCGTCGTCGTCCATCGCATCGTCCGGATTTTCCCGGGTGCGATGGTTCGTGCTTTTTGTTTTTGCGATGATCGCACTGTCGCCGTCGATCCTCGAGGCGGCAACGCGAACATGGACCGGTGGGGGCACTGACAACAACTGGGGCACGGCCGCCAACTGGGGCGGAACCGCTCCCGTCAACGGTGACAGCCTTGTGTTCCCCGCCGGCGCGGCGCGTCTCGCGAACAACAACAACCTGACCTTGAGCGTCACGGGAATCCTGTTCAGCGGCGCGGGCGGCGGCTACAAGATTTCGGGCAACTCCCTCACCTTTACCGGCAGCGGCGTGAACACATCGCACACCGCTGGTGTCGATACGGTGGATCTTGTTGTGGCGGGCACCCGAGGGGTGCGTGTAAACGGCACGGGCGGTACGCTGAGGCTTCAGGGGAACAACACGTTTACGGATACGGTGATCGTGGCCGCGGGAACGCTGCAGATCGCCCACGCCAACGCCCTAGGCACAACGGCCAAAGGAACGGGCGTTGCGTCAGGCGCGATGCTGGAACTGGCGGGTGGTATTTCCGTAGGTACCGAAGCGCTGAGCATTGCCGGTGCGGGTGTCACGTTCGGTGTCGCCCAAGGTGCGATCAGATCGCTTTCCGGGACCAATACGTTTGGTGGGACCGTTACCATGACCGCCGCATCCTCAATCGGCGCGCAGACGGTCAATGATACGCTCAAGCTGACTAATGTCGTCGCCGGTGCATTCGCGTTGACGATTGCTGACACGGGCGCGGTCGTCTTAAGCGGAAACAACACGAATAGTTCCACGATTACTGTGAACATCGGCACGCTTGTGGCGGCGCATGCCAACGCGCTGGGGACGACCGGGTCGGGGACGACCGTTTCAACTAACGCACAGCTCGCCCTGCAAGGCGGAATCGCCATCGGGGCCGAGGCGATCACGATCGTGGGGACGGGGAAAAGCTCGACGGGCGCGTTGTTGAACAGGTCGGGGGTCAACTCGATTGCGGGGACGATCACGCTCAGTAATACTTCGACGATCGGAAGCAGTGCGGACACGCTGAAACTCACAGCCATCACCGCGACCAACCGCTCCATGACGCTGACGGGGTCGGGAAACACCATGGTCAGCGGGAACATCACGACGGGCTCGGGAACGCTCACCAAGTCGGGTACGGGAACCCTGATTCTTTCGGGCAGCAACACCTATACCGGTTCGACATCGGTTACGGCCGGCACCCTCATCGCGGCGAGCACCAACGCGCTTGGAACGACCGCGGGTAGCACCACGGTTTCAAGCGGGGCGACATTGGCTCTGAGGGGCGGAATCACCACCGCGGCCGAGCCGCTGAACATCAACGGCTCGGGTTTCGGCAATATCGGTGCGCTGTCGAATATTTCCGGCGTCAATACCTACGTGGGTAAAATCACGCTGAGCGCGACGACCCCGACCATCGGCAGTGTCGCGGATACCCTGAAGCTGACCGACTCCATCACGGGCGCGGGCAGCGCACGCAGTCCGATCTTCCGGGCCATCGGTCACATCGCGCACTCGGGCATCATCGGCAGCATTTCAACCGGTACGGTCACCAAGGACAGTTCGGGAACCTTGACGCTTTCGGGCGCGAACAATTACACGGGAGCCACGACGATCAGTCGCGGCAGGCTTCGTCTGGGGGCAACAGCCTCACCCCTCGGTACGATCGCTGGCCGCACGACGGTGTCCAGTGGCGGCGTGCTCGACCTGAATGGCCAAACTTTGGCTCTTGCCGAAACCTTGTTCGTGAACGGCACAGGGGTTTCGGGCAGCGGCGCGTTGACCAACAGTTCCGGCACCGCCGTGACGTACTCCGGCCTGGTGCATTTGGGCAGCGCGGCCAGCATCATCACCGACAACGGCGATCTGCTGCTTTCAAACACGGGCATCATCACGGGATCCGGCTTCGGGCTCACCCTCGGCGGCAGCAACACCAACAGCCGCATCGTCAGCATCATCGGCACGGGGACGGGCGCCGTCACCAAGACGGGCACCGGCATCTGGAAACTTCAGGGCGTCAATACCTTTACAGGTGGTTTGAACATTCAAGCCGGTACAATCGTCGATACGGTCAGCGCGCAAGCGGTGGGCAACGGCGGGAGCATCACCATCGGCCACACCAGCGGGTCCGATGACGCCTCGCTGCTCGTGGCGACCACGGCTTTGGACATCGTGCGACCCATCGTGCTGCAAACCGGCACCACGGGCCGGTTGACCATCGGAAACCTGAACAACATCGCCGCGGTCACCTTCAGCGGGGGCGTTACGGGAACCAACGATCTGACCATCCGCAACAACGGCGGCAGCGGCACGGTCACCGTGTCGGGCACGATCAACCACACGGGGCGCATCGTCAACATCGGCACCAGTTCCGGTACGACCACCATCAGCGGTGGCGTGGGCGCGAACGTCACGCGCATCGCCGACAGCAGCGGCACTTCGGCGTTGACGGTCTCCGGCGCGGTGACGGTGGGGGCCTCGGGCAAGGAGTTCGCGAACGCGAACACCTCGGGCAGCGCCCTGTTGAGCGTCACCAACGGGGTCAGCGGCACCGGCGACGTGTACTTCTACAACAACTCCACCATCTCCAACGGCATCACGGTTTCGACCGGCAGTTTGAACAACACCGGCCTGGTTCTGAACGAGGGTTCGGGCACGGGATCAGTCCTGGTCAGCGGAGCCATCGGCTCCAACGTGACGGGCATCCGCCAAAACAGCGCCAACTCGGCGTTCAGCGTCAGCGGGGCGCTGAACGTCAGCGCCAGCACCAACGTCCGCAACAACGGGGGCGCCACGCTCACCGTGAGCGGCGGCACCTCCGGCACGGGCAACCTCGTGCTCAACAACAACACGGCGACCGCCAACGCGATCACGATCACCTCAGGTGGGGTGAATCACACCGGAACCCTGACCAACTCGGGATCGGGCGCGGGGGGCATCACCATCTCCTCGAACATCGGGAGCAATGTCACCGAGGTGATCCAGAACAGCACCACCTCGCAGCTCACGGTCAGCGGCACCAACAGCCATGACAGCCTGACCGTTCAGGCCGGCGCGGTGCGCACCAACTCGGCCACGGGTTTCGGCGCGGCCGGCATCACGCTGGGTCACACCAGCGGCGCGGACGCCGCGACGCTGCGCGTGGGTGCGGCCGGGTTGACCATCGCGAACCCGGTGAGGTTGGCGACCGGAACCTCGGGAACCCTCTTGATGGGCACCACCGGCACCGGCATCAACACCATCTTCTCCGGCGCCATCACAGGAACCAACAACCTGGTCATCAGCAACGACGGCTCCACGGGCACCATTCAGTTCAGCGGAAACGTGAACAACGCCGGAACTGTGACTTCGCAGGGCACCGGTTCAGGTCTGATCTCCTTGACGGGCGGTGTGGGTTCCAACGTCACCGGGCTCACGCTCAACAGCATCAGCCAGGGGCTGACCGTCAGCGGCACGGCCCTCACGGTGAATGCCGGGGGAACCACGCTGACCAACGCGGCCGGCATTTCAGTCCTCACCGTCTCAGGGGGGGTCACGGGTACCGGCAACCTCATTCTGAACAATGCCAGCACCACGGCGAGCGGGGTATCCCTCACCTCCACCAGCGTGAACAATACCGGAACGGTTTCAAACGTCAGCACGGGCGTGGGAAGCGTCAGCATCGGCGCTCCCGTCGGCGCGAACGTGACCCAGATCCTCACGAACACCTCGACCTCGCCGATGACCGTGAGCGGGGCCGTGACGGTGGGCGCTTCGAACAAATCGTTCATCAACAACAACCCCGGCGGCGCGACCCTTCTGACGATCACGGGCGGCGTGACCGGCACCGGCAACGTGACCATCCAGAACAACAGCACGATCACCGCAGGCGTCACCTTTGGCACCGCATCGGTGAACAACACGGGGACGGTGACCAACTCGGGGTCCGGCGTGGGCGGTACCGTTCTGATGAACGCAGCCATCGGCGCCAACGTCACGGGCGTCATCCAGAACAGCGTGAACTCCTCGCTGACCCTTGCCACGACCAATCTTTATGCCACCCCCACCACCATCACCGCCGGAACGCTGATCGCGGGCTCCTCCGGGTCGCTCGGATCCGAAGTGGCGGGGAACGCGCTGGTGTTTAACGGCGGCACCTTGCAGGCCTCGGGCGTGATCGTGTCGCCTGCCACGCGCCCGGTGACCTTGACGTCGACGGCGCTCATCAACAACAACGGCAACGCCATCACCTTCGCCGGCCCGGTCAGCGGCGCGGGCGGCTTGACCAAGTCGGGCGCGGGCACGCTGACCCTCAGCGGAGCCGACACCATCGGAGGAGCGTTCACCATTTCCGCGGGCACGGTCGTCGCCCCCTCCTCGAACCCCTTCATCGTCAAGGGCGACTGGGTCAACAACGGCACCTTCACGCCCAACAGCGGCACCGTGACCCTGAACGGCACGTCCTCCCAGTCGATCGGCGGCTCGAGCGCCACCACCTTCAACAATCTGACCCTCAACAACACCGCCGGCGCTACCATCACCACCTCCCCGACGGTCGCCGGGAATCTCACCTTCACCAACGGAAAAATCACCACGGGGGCCAACAAGGTCATCATCGGTTCTTCCGGTTTGGTCAGCGGCGCGAACGCCTCCCGTTACGTTGTCGGCAACCTGGAACGGTTCATCCCCAACGCCTCGGGTCCTTCGGCGGCCTTCGACGTCGGCACGGCGTCAACCTATCGTCCCGCCACCGTCTCCTTCACGGGAACCACCTCCGGCTCCGGTTCGCTCACCGCGTCGGCTTCGTCTTCCGACCACCCCGACATCGCCACCTCCGGCATCGACAACGACGAAAACGTCAACGGCTACTGGACCATCACCAACAGCGGCGTGGGCGGGTTCACCAATTACGGCCTGGCCCTCAACTGGGACGCGGCCGACATCGACGTCGGCGCTCCCACCTCGCAGTTCGTCATCCGCAAGAACAACGGCGGCACCTGGACACCAGTCACCTCGGGCTCCCAGACCGGCACCTCCATCGCCGGGTCGGGGCTCACCAGCTTCAGCGACTTTGCCGTAGGCAAGGTTCCCACGTTCTCGACCGCGAATCCCACGGTGCTGGGACGCGGCAAGACGGGCGTGAGCATTGCCGTCACCGGAACCGGATTCAAGAGCGGCGCGGTCGCCTCGTTCAGCGGAACCGGCATCACCGTCAACTCCACCACCTTCAACAATGCCACCTCGCTGACCGTGAACGTCGACATCAGCGCGGGAGCGGCGACGGGTGCTCGTGACCTGACCATCACCAACACCACCGGCGGCGTAGTGACCGCGTCGGGTGCCTTCACCGTCACGGCCGCACCGGCGACCCTCAACTATACCCTTGAATCGCCCACCTACGGTAAAAACGGGGCCATCGCCACCAACAGCACCACCATCGGCGGCAGCGCCATCGGCGTGACCTATACGGTGCAATCGGGTTCATTGCCCGCCGGCCTCAGCCTGAACGCCTCCACGGGCGCCATTACGGGTGCGCCCACCGCGTCGGGTGCCTTTACGCCCACCATCCGCGCTTCGAATGATTCCGGCTTCGCCGACCGCGCGTTGTCGATCACCGTGAACGGTTTCAGCTATACGACCGCATCACCCACCTACGGCAAGAACGTGACCATCACGGCCAACGCGGTGACGGGCGTCACCGGGTCGGGGGGAACCTACACGGGCACGTTGCCCGCCGGCCTTTCGCTGAACAGCTCCACGGGTGAGATCACCGGCAAGCCGACGACGCCCCAGGCGGCGACCAAGGTGGGCATCACGCGGAATTTCACCGGCGCGACGGCAACCGATACGGTGACCATCGCGATCAACGGGTTCAGCTACACGACGGCTTCACCGACCTACGGCAAGAACACGACCATCACCGCGAACACGGTGGCCAGCACCACCGGTACGGGCGGCACCTATTCGGGCACGCTCCCGACCGGCCTCTCGCTGAACACCTCCACGGGCGAAATCACCGGCAAGCCGACCACGGCCGCCGCGGCCACCAAGTACGCCATCACACGGAGCTTCACGGGCGCGTCGGCGATCGACACGGTGACCATCACGGTGAACGGGTTCACCTACGGCACGCCGTCCCCGACCTACGGCCGCAATGTGGCCATTTCAACCAACACCCCGGGCACCATCACGGGCTCCGGCGGCACGTACTCGGGTTCATTGCCCCCGGGCCTTTCGCTGAACAGCTCGACGGGTGAGATCACCGGCACCCCGACCACCTCGGCGGCGGCGACCAAGTACGGCATCACGCGCAGTTTCACGGGCGCGTCGGCGACCGACACCATCACGGTTACCGTCAACGGGTTCACCTACGGCACCTCGTCACCCACCTACGGCAAGAACACCACCATCACCCCGAACACCGCCACGGTGGGCACGGGTACGGGCGGCACCTACACGGGCTCGCTGCCTGCCGGGTTGTCGCTGAACGCGTCGACGGGTGAGATCACCGGCAAGCCCACTGCGGCGGCCGCGGCCACCAAGTACGCCATCACGCGCAGCTTCACCGGCGCGTCGGCGATCGACACGGTGACCATCACGGTGAACGGGTTCACCTACGGCACCTCGACGCCGACCTATGGCCGCAACGTGGCCATTGCGACCAACACCCCAGGCACCATCACGGGCTCGGGCGGCACGTACTCGGGTTCATTGCCCCCGGGCCTTTCGCTGAACAGTTCGACGGGTGAGATCACCGGCACGCCGACCACGGCGGCGGCCGCGACCAAGTACGGCATCACCCGCAGCTTCACCGGGGCGTCGGCGACCGATACGGTGACCATCGCGATCAACGGGTTCAGCTACACGACGGCTTCACCGACCTACGGCAAGAACACGACCATCTCCGCGAACACGGTGGCCAGCACCAGCGGCACGGGCGGCACCTACACGGGCTCGCTGCCCGCCGGCCTCTCGCTGAACAGCTCCACGGGCGAAATCACCGGCAAGCCGACCACGGCGGCCGCGGCCACCAAGTACGCCATCACGCGCAGCTTCACGGGCGCGTCGGCCATCGACACGGTGACCATCACGGTGAACGGTTTCACCTACGGCACCTCGGCGCCGACCTACGGCCGCAACGTGGCCATTTCAACCAACACCCCCGGCACCATCACGGGCTCGGGCGGCACGTACTCTGGTTCATTGCCCCCTGGCCTTTCGCTGAACAGCTCGACGGGTGAGATCACCGGCACCCCGACCACCTCGGCGGCGGCGACCAAGTACGGCATAACGCGCAGCTTCACGGGCGCGTCGGCGACCGACACCATCACAGTCACCGTGAACGGGTTCACCTACGGCACCTCGGCTCCCACCTACGGCAAGAACACCGCCATCACCCCGAACACGGCCACGGTGGGCACGGGTACGGGCGGCACCTATACGGGCTCGCTGCCCGCAGGCCTTTCGCTGAACGCGTCGACGGGCGAGATCACCGGCACGCCGACCACGGCGGCCGCGGCCACCAAATACGCCATCACGCGCAGCTTCACGGGCGCGTCGGCCATCGACACGGTGACCATCACGGTGAACGGTTTCAATTACACGACATCGGCCCCCACCTACGGGCGCAACGTCGCGATCACGAGCAACACGGTCGCGAGCACCATCGGCTCGGGCGGCAGTTACTCGGGTACCGTACCGGCAGGTCTTTCGCTGAACACCTCGACGGGTGAGATCACCGGCACGCCGACCACGGCGGCCGCCGCCACCAAGTATGCCATCACACGGAACTTCACGGGGGGCTCGGCGACGGATACCCTCACGGTGACGGTGAACGGGTTCACCTACGGGACCTCTGCTCCCACCTACGGCAAGAACACCACCATCACCCCGAACACCGCCACGGTGGGCGCGGGTACGGGCGGCACCTACACGGGCTCGCTGCCCGCGGGCCTCTCGCTGAACGCCTCGACTGGTGAAATCACCGGCAAGCCGACCGCGGCGGCCGCGGCCACCAAGTACGCCATCACGCGGAGCTTCACCGGCGCCTCGGCGATCGATACGGTCACCATCACGGTGAACGGATTCACCTATAACACACCGGCGCCCACCTACGGCCGGAACGACTACACGCTCGTGAACTTCCCCGAAGCCATCACCGGTTCGGGCGGCACTTATTCCGGAACGCTTCCTCCGGGCCTGTCGCTGAACGCGTCGACGGGTGAAATCTCGGGTGTTCCCACCACCGCCGCCGCGGCCACCAAATACGCGATCACACGTAATTTTTCGGGCGCCTCGGCGACCGACACCATTTCGATCACCATCAACGGGTTCAGCTACTCGCTCCCCACGCGGAACTACGGCAAGAACATGCCGGCCAATCCGATCACCGCGACCGTGACGGTCGGGTCGGGCGGTTCCTATTCGGGAACTTTGCCCGCTGGCTTGTCGGTGAACAGTTCCACGGGTGAAATCACCGGTACGCCCACCACCACCACGGCCACGGGAAAATACGCCATCGCCCGCAGCTTCACCGGAGCGACCGCCTACGATACCGTCACCATCACCGTGAGCGGCTTCACCTACGGAACCTCGTCACCCACCTACGGCAAGAACACCGCCATCTCCAGCAACACGCCGGGTTCCATGATCGGCTCGTTCGACAGCTTTTCGGGATCACTGCCCGCCGGCCTTTCGTTGAACGCGTCGACGGGTGAAATCACCGGCACGCCGACCACGGCGGCCGCGGCCACCAAGTACGGCATCGTCGGCGATTTCGGAGGCCTCCTGGCGGCCGATACGATCACCGTGACGGTGAACGGTTTCACCTACGGCACCTCGGCGCCGACCTACGGCCGCAACGTGGCCATTGCGACCAACACCCCCGGCACCATCACGGGCTCGGGCGGCACGTACTCGGGTTCATTGCCCCCGGGCCTTTCGCTGAACAGCTCGACGGGAGAGATCACGGGTATTCCCACCACCTCGGCGGCGGCGACCAAGTACGGCATCACGCGCAGCTTCACCGGCGCGTCGGCGACGGATACCGTGACCATAACCGTGAACGGGTTCACCTACGGCACCTCGTCTCCCACCTACGGCAAAAACACGACCATCACCCCGAACACCGCCACGGTGGGTACGGGTACGGGCGGTACTTATACGGGTTCATTGCCCGCCGGGTTGTCGCTGAACGCGTCGACGGGTGAGATCACCGGCAAGCCGACCACGGCGGCCGCGGCCACCAAGTACGCCATCACACGGAGCTTCACGGGCGCGTCGGCGATCGATACGGTGAACATCACCGTGAACGGTTTCACCTACGGCACCTCGGCGCCGACCTACGGCCGCAACGTGGCCATTGCGACCAACACCCCCGGCACCATCACGGGCTCCGGCGGCACGTACTCGGGCACGCTCCCCGCCGGCCTCTCGCTCAACGCGTCGACGGGCGAGATCACGGGCATTCCCACCACCTCGGCGGCGGCGACCAAGTACGGCATCACGCGCAGCTTCACGGGCGCGTCGGCGACCGACACCATCACGGTCACCGTCAACGGCTTCACCTACGGCACCTCGTCACCCACCTACGGCAAGAACACCACCATCACCGCGAACCCCGCCACGGTGGGTACGGGTACCGGCGGCACCTACACGGGCTCGCTGCCCGCGGGTCTCTCGCTGAATGCGTCGACGGGCGAGATCACCGGCAAGCCGACCACGGCGGCCGCGGCCACCAAGTACGCCATCACGCGCAGCTTCACGGGCGCGTCGGCCATCGACAC